>Ga0326728_10015868_pt1 | contig 15529 bp, 14 predicted proteins | sample MB3enrmetagenome_FD_207602 | JGI IMG/M metagenome (GOLD analysis project Ga0326728, IMG submission 207602) | Lab enriched peat soil microbial communities from McLean, Ithaca, NY, United States - MB31MN | ecosystem: Environmental > Terrestrial > Soil > Wetlands > Peat | place: USA: New York...
GATATGTCACCGTTGCCTTCGCCTACACGGCTCTCAACCGGCTGGACGAGGCGGAGGCGGTGTACAAGCAGGCGGAGGAGCGCAAGCTGGAGGACGAGGTTCTGCTCGAGTGCCGCTACTGGTTGGCCTTTTTGGAGGGCGATGCGGCGCAGATGGCGCAGTTGGTCTCAGCCGCCATGGGAAAGCCGGGCGCGGAAGACCTGTTGCTGGCCACGCAAGCGGACACGGAAGGTTGGTACGGCAAGCTGAAGGAGGCGCACGAGCTGACCGGGCGGGCGATGGATTCAGCCCAGCACAACGATGCCAAAGAGAGTGCAGCAGGCTATCAGGCAGAGGCCGCGCTGCGCGAGGTGGAAGCGGGAAACCGGGAGCAGGCGCGTGCCGAGGCCAAGGCGGCGTTGAAGCTGGCCCCGAACCGCGATGTGCGGGCCATGGCGGCCCTGGCCCTGGCGCGGGCAGGCGATACGGCAGGGGCGGAGAAGCTGGCCGCCGAACTCGACAAGACCTTCCCGCTGGACACGCTGGTGCAGAGGTATTGGCTGCCCACCATCCGGGCGGCGGTCGCCCTGGAACCCAAAGACCCGAACCGGGCAATCGAGCTATTGAAGGCGGCGAGCACGATCGAACTTGGCTCGATTACGACCAACCTGACTGTATTCCTGTGCCCCGCTTATTTGCGTGGGGAAGCCTATCTAATCCTGCACGACGGCAACCGAGCGGCGGGGGAATTTCAGAAGTTCATCGACCACCGAGGACTCGTAGCGAACTTTCCCTGGGGCGCGCTGGCCCGCCTCGGACTGGCACGCGCTTACGTCCTCGAAGCCGGTGTAGGGGCACCCCTTGTGGGTGCCCTCGTGCCCACCCCGATACAATCGGTGCAAGGGCACCCACAAGGGGTGCCCCTACAGGACGCCCGCGCCAAAGCCCGCGCCGCCTATCAGGATTTCCTCACGCTCTGGAAAGACGCCGACCCCGACATCCCCATCCTGAAGCAAGCCAAGGCGGAGTACGCAAAGCTGAAATAATCCCCGCGCCCCGGCCCTTGCTTCCAAGACCTCCTGCGCCGCATGCAACAGAGGCTCCTGTGACGAAACGCCGTGACCACAGCGCGAATTTAACCTATGGGAGCCGCGCCCACGGTCGATGACCTGAGGCCCTAAGAGCTTGATTCACATCCCATGAGAGAACTTCGCTGCGCCGGCTCCCTCTCGAACGAGTACCCCACGGACAGAAAGGAGTTATCCGTAGCGGCTCGCTGACCTAACTGTCCGGTTTCATTTGCCGATCCCGCCTCGCCGGAGGCGCCGTCCCATTGGACGCGTGGCAGGATAGATTCACGCCGGATGCGGTAGGCATGGTTGCGGATCGCGACCAAAATACTGTCCAGCAGGACGTCAGAAAGCAGCCGGGGTTGCAAGCCCAAGTCAAGAAGCTTCTGGTGGCGGGCGCAGTAGTGGTGTTCTTCCTCTTCCACACGCGGATTGGGAAGGTGCTCAATGGTTGCTGCGAAGCCGAGTTTTTGAGCCTGGGCCCGGACGGTTTCGGCAATTTCGGAAATGCTGAAGGTCTGCGTGAATTGGTTAAAGACGCGGTATTCTCCGGCCTGCGGTGGATTGAGGATGGCGAGTTCGACGCAGCGCAAGGTATCACGAATATTCAGGAAGGGCCGTGTTTGGCCACCCGTGCCGTAAAGGGTGAGCGGGACGCCGGCCACGGCTTGGACGCAAAAGCGGTTCAGGGAGGTGCCGAAAATCCCGTCATAGTGAAAACTGGTTGCGAGGCGCGAGTCCAATTCGGTTTCGTCGGTGGCGACTCCGTAAACGATGCCTTGGTGCAGGTCCGTGGAGCGCAGTTTCCACACGCCGCACGCGAACATGATGTTGTGGCTGTCGTGGACCTTGCTGAGGTGATAGAAAGAGAGCGGCTGTTTGGGAAAAGGGAAGACTCCCTTGCGGCCGTGGTATTCGATCTCGATGAATCCTTCCTCGATATCAATGTTCGGCGTGCCGTATTCTCCCATGCTGCCCAGCTTCACCAAGTGAGCCGCGGGCACGATCTCGTGCATTGCCCAGAGAATGTTCAGGGTCCCCGCAATGTTGTTAACCTCGGTCAGCACGCTGCGGCGCTGGTCAATCATGGAGAAGGGCGCCGACGGTTGTTCGCCGAAATGCGCAATCGCCTCGGGCCGGAAACGGCGCAATACCATGCGGACTAATTCGTAGTCGCACAAATCGCCGACAACGTAGGAAATGTGGCGCTTCGTCACCTCTTTCCACGTGTGCACCCGCTCCTGCAAAGTGCTGATCGGAATGAGGGGCTGGGCGTTGAGCTCAAGCTCCCAATTGCGTTTGGCAAAGTTGTCGAGAACGGCCACTTCGTGGTCACGCGCGGAAAAATACATGGCGGCCGGCCAGCCCAGATAACCGTCCCCACCCAGGACTAGGATTCTCATGGCGGTTCTCCTTAGGTCAACCAACACCCGCGTGCAGAATGGATCGGGGCATAAACGCCCAAGCGCGCCGAGAATAGCCCCGTCCAGGGGAGCCAGGCAAATCGACAGTTCCAGGGTGAGCGTCGAGGTGAAAGGAGAGGGAATGAGCCATGGCGGGAAAAGTCTACATATGAAGAGATTGGGAGTCAAGTGCTTTCTGTGCCGGCATGGGGTCTCAGGGAAGCGACTGAGAGACTTGAGGCGTCTGACTGGCGCGTGCTTACGCCCTCGAAGCCGGTGTAGGGGCACCCCTTGTGGGTGCCCTCGTGCCTGCCCTGATAGAATCGGTGCCCGGCCGAGAAGGGCACCCACAAGGGGTGCCCCTACAGCAGGACCAGGATTTCCTCACACTCTGGAAAGACGCCGACCCCGATATTCCCATCCTGAAGCAAGCCAAGGCGGAATACGCAAAGTTGCAGTTGTAGTCTCTAATCTCCAGTTTCCATTTTCCAGTTTCCAATTTCCAGAAGGGGCGGCTCATTCTTCCGTCTTCGGTTCCTCTTCCAAGTCCTTTGCGAACACTTCATAGCCGGGGTTGGGGGGAAAGAGGGTGGACATCAGGGTCATACGGCGGCGCAACTCTTGGAGGGGTAAGTGTTCGGGCCCCACGCGGATCTGGACGTCGTGCCACAGACCGTGCATGTATTCAGCTACCGTGCTCACCAGGGAGATGTCCCGGTAGGGCTCATACTGAAGGCGACTGCGGCGCCAGGGGCGAATGGCGAGCAGGGCTTGCTTGGCCGTCAGGGATTCTTCATCAATCTCGCCGCGCACTCCGTGGCGAAGCTCTTCGTCCAGAAGCTCATCGTAGGCGGCGAGTTCCGAAACGCTCAGGCGCGGCCGCAGCAGTTCGGCGACACTCGCCAGGAACTCGAATCCGGTGTCGTGGGCGTCAACTTCCCGGCAGGCGAGGAGGAGACTGGTCCTTTCACTTGTTTCAACCCAGGCGGCCGTGTGAGTCTCGCCTTTGGGTTTAGCCAAACAAACCGCATCCCCGGACTCCACACAAGCGATGTAAGGAACCATCAGGACTCGGAGCGGCCCGATCCGCTCGGCGATGCTCGCCGGAACTGCCTGAGCCGGTTCTCGCACCATGGTGCGCTCCTCTGCGGGAGTTAGCGTGGTCATGGAGTGTATCTCCCAGCCGTGAGCCAAGTGGGAGAGCGGGACGAATTTCCCTTGGATGTACTCGCTGATAGGAATGCTATCCGGCGCCGGGATTTGCGAAGTGCTCAAGTTTCACCCTAGAGTATTTTGAGCAATTCCGGCCCGTCTGTCCAGCAGGGATTCGGGTTTCTCGAACCCCACGGCAGAACCCCACGGCAAGCTCTTGACACCCGTGGGAATGAGTGTACCCTTGATTGGACCCGTGCAAGGAACGACTGTTTTACATTACCGGGTATTGGACAAGCTGGGTGGCGGCGGTATGGGCGTGGTGTACAGGGCCCAAGACACCCGGCTGGGCCGCTTCATCGCCCTCAAGTTTCTGCCCCAGACCGTAGGACAGATTCAGGAATTGTCCCCCCAGCCTGACTCTCAAGCTCTCGAGCGCTTCAAGCGGGAGGCGCGCGCCGCCTCGGCGCTGAATCACCCCAACATCTGCACGATTTACGACCTGGGTGAATACGAGGGGCAGCCTTTCATCGCGATGGAATTGCTCGAGGGAGAAACCCTCAAGCACCGCATTGCGGCGGGGGCCGGCCGCAGCGCGCCCACGCAGGGTGGGGGGCCCGCGCCTGCGGCATCCCTGCCGCTCGATACGCTCCTGGATCTGGCCATTGACATCGCCGACGCCCTGGACGCGGCGCATCAGAAAGGGATCATCCATCGCGACATCAAGCCCGCCAACATCTTCGTCACCAACCGCGGGCAAGCGAAGATTCTGGATTTCGGCCTGGCGAAGCTTGTGCCTGCGGGCCGGCGCGCCGGCGAGGGGGCGGTGGTTTCGACGGACGAGACGGCGGCCACTGCGGCGACATCCGGCGACGAGCAGCAACTGACCAGTCCGGGAACGGCAATGGGAACCATCGCCTACATGTCGCCCGAGCAAGCGCTGGGCGAGGAGCTGGACGCGCGCACGGACCTGTTCAGCTTCGGGGCGGTGCTTTATGAAATGGCGACGGGGCGGGAGGCTTTCGAAGGCGCCACGACGGCGGCGGTCTTTAACGCCATCTTGAATCGCGCTCCCACGGCCCCAGTGAGCCTGAACCCGGCTCTACCACCCGAGCTGGGGTACATCATCAATAAGGCCTTGGAGAAGGACCGTAAGGTTCGCTACCAGTCGGCCTCAGAGATGCTGGCGGATCTAAGGCGCTTGCGGCGGGACACGGATTCGGGCCGCAGCGTGGGCGTCTCGCGGTCCGCAGGGACAGGATTAAGCCGCCCGGAGGCGGTGGCGGAGCCTGCCCCGGCCCCGCCCGTGACGGCGCAGCCCGCTGCGGCGCCCAGCCTGCGTCGCTGGCCCCTGGCGCTGGCCGCTGTCGCCGTGCTGGCCGTCGCCTCCGCGGCCCTCTATCTTTACCAGCGCCATGCCCACCGGCTCACGGAGCGGGACAGCTTGGTGCTGGCGGACTTCACCAACACCACCGGCGAGCCGGTCTTTGACGAGGCCCTCAAGCAGGCCTTGCGCGTGCAACTCGAGCAGTCGCCCTTCCTCAATGTGCTCTCTGACCGGAAAGTGACCCAGACGTTGCTCTTCATGGGGCGGGCGCGAGATGACCGGCTGTCGCAGGAGGTGGCGAGGGAGGTGTGCCTGCGCACGGCCAGCAAGGCCATGCTGCTGGGCTCAATCTCGAACCTGGGCAGCCATTACGTGCTGGGTCTGGACGCCGTCAACTGCCAGACGGGGGATTCGCTGGGCAGCGAGCAAGTCGAGGCCGACAGCCACGAGCACGTTCTGGCGGCGCTGGGAGAGGCGGCCAAGAAGATGCGCGCCAAGCTGGGCGAATCGCTGGCCACCCTGCAAAAGTACGACGCGCCCGTCGAGCAGGCCACCACGTCATCGCTCGAGGCTCTCCAGGCCTACAGCATTGGTATGAAGACCCTCTACAGCAAAGGCGACGAGGCGGCCATACCTTTCTTCAAAAGGGCTGTCGAACTGGACAGCAACTTCGCCATGGCTTACGCCCACCTGGGAACGTCTTATTCAAATCTCTCCGAAGCCACCTTGGGTGGCGAGAACACCAGGAAGGCCTATGAGCTGCGGCAACGCGTGAGCGAACTCGAGAAACTATATATTGACTCTCACTATTTCCAGTTTGTGACCGGGGAACTGGACAAGGCCACGCAGGTGTACCAAATCTGGAAACAGACCTTTCCGCGCGATTTGGTGCCTTTCAGCAACCTGGGAGTTATCTATGGCTACACGGGGCAACACGAAAAGTCTCTGGAAGAAGCCCTCGAGGCCCTGCGCCTGGAGCCGAACAGCCTCAATGCCTATACAAACATCGCGGAGGCTTACCTTTACCTGCAGCGCCCGGACGAGGCAAGGGCGATGCTTGAGCAAGCGCGCGTGCGGCACCTTGGAGGCACTGTCAATTTTCTCTCCGATCTCTACTCGTGGGCCTTTGTGCGTGGCGATGCCCAGGAGATGGAGCGCGCAGAGGCGGAAGCGGCGGGAAAGCCAGGGATCGAAGGCCCCTTGCTTTTTTCCCAGGCGCACACTGAGGCCTACTATGGGCATGTGGCAAGATCGCAAGAGCTAACGCGCCGAGCCATTGATTCGACGCGACACGACGGCGATGCGGAGACAGCAGCGACCTTCCTGGTGGAGGCGGCGTTGTGGGACGCCAACTTCGGCTACACGGAGCAGCCCAAGAAGGAGGCAGCCGAGGCCTTGGCGATTTTTCCGGGCCAAGCTGTCAAGGTCCTGGCAGCTCTGGCCTCGGCGCTGGCTGGAGACACAGCCCGGGCGCAGGCGCTCGCCGACGAACTGAGAAAGCAGCACCCCGTGGACACCCTGCTGAATAGTTATTGGCTGCCCACGATTGAGGCGGCTGTCGAACTTCGTCAGAGTCACGCTGCCAAGGCCATTGAATTTCTACAAGTAAGCGCACCTTACGAACTGGGAGCTCCGCCCCCTGGAAACGAAGTGCTCAATCCAGTCTACATCCGTGGCGAGGCCTACCTCGCGGCGCGTCAGGGCGATGCGGCGGCCCGCGAGTTTCAGAAAATCCTTGAACATCGCGGCATCGTCCTGAACTCCTCTTTGGGTGCGCTGGCGCACCTCGGCTTGGGCCGCGCTTACGCCCTCCAGGCCAGCGCCGGGGAAGGCTCCCCAGCCGGGCACCCGCAAGGGGCGCCCCTACAGCCGGATGCCCTGGCCAAGGCCCGCACCGCCTACCAGGATTTCCTGGCCCTTTGGAAAGACGCTGACCCTGACATCCCCATCCTCAAACAAGCGAAAGCCGAGTATGCCAAACTTAAATAGGGCGGGCTGGCGCAGACCCCGCCGTTTGGGGTCTGCGATTTCCCGAAGGGACTTGTACAAGCGGGCGGCTCATTGCAATCGGTCCATGCGCAGGATTGACGCATCCTGTCAACGAGTCGGACAAGGTGCAACTCCCTTCTCCAGAAGACTGGGTGACAGAAGTGTAATTCGAGCGAGGGATTGATTCAAGAAGAGGTTTGTCCGACGCCTGGCGCCTGCCCTTCCGCCCCCTGCACTTTTCTCTTGACACCAGAACCGAGAAATGGTAGCCTATGTGAGTTGTTATAAGAGAGCGCGGGCAAGCGGGCGCGGCAAAGGATTTCGAAATCGACCGGGCAGACGGAGAAAATCGCCAGGAAATGGGAAAAAGATACTATTTGACGGAACGAACCTACCTATCTATTGATATAAAAGGACTTAGCGTCTTTAGAGGCCAAAAACGAACTGGTTTTTGAGTGCAAACGAACCCCAATTAAAGCCCCAAAAGTGGCCAATAACCCACCCATTGTGCGGCATTGAACCCCGAATTCGGCGGGAGGAATCCGCCGTGGGCTAGGCAGGGAAGCCGAAGAGCAGGCCCTCATGAACTCGCCCCACGTGGATATCGAGGAGGATGTTGGGCGGGAGGTTCGAGCCGGGCAGGACAATCTTCAGGTAATTGCTGCTGAGCGCCACGCGCTCGCCGGTTTCGGACTCATCGAGCGTGACGGCCGAGAGCTTTCGGCCCACTTGTGTCTGAAGGAAGGCCTGGCGCTTGGAAGAAAGCAAAGCGCGGATTTGCTGGGCGCGCTCGCGGGCCACCCGGCCGTTCACTTGGTGGGGCGAGGCAGCGGCGGGCGTATGGGGCCGAGCCGAATAGGGGAAAATGTGCAGATAGGTGAAGGGTAATGATTCGATGAAGGCGGCGCTCGCGGCGTGGTCCTGGTCCGTCTCGCCGGGGAAGCCGACCATCACGTCCGCGCCGATGCCGGCGTTGGGGATTCGCTCGCGGATGGCAAGGATACGCTCGGCATACTGTGCGGGCCAGTATCTCCTGTTCATGAGACGCAGAATGCGGTTGCACCCGCTCTGCAAGGGGATGTGGAGGTGCTGCGCCAGCCGTGGCTCTTCGGCCACCAGGCGGATGAGCGCGGGGCTGACGTCCATCGGCTCAATCGAGCTTATGCGCAGGCGCGCGATGGCAGTCTCCGCCAACAGCCTCTCGAGAAGAATGAGAAAAGTAAGGCTGCGGTCAATGTCCCGCCCATAGCTTCCCAGGTTGATCCCGGAGAGAACGATTTCCTTGTACCCACTCCGCTCCAATTCCCGGACTTGCTCGACCACCATCTCGGGCCGCAGGCTGCGGCTGCGCCCGCGCACGGAGGGAATCACGCAGAAGGAGCAACGCGCGTTGCAGCCGTCCTGAATCTTGAGCGTGGGACGAGTGCGGTCGTCCGGGAATACGGGAGCAAAGTGGAATTCGTCGGTAATCTCTCCTACCAGGACAGTTGGTGGACGCGGAATTCCCGGTTCCGCGGCTGGAGGAGCGAGACGGCCTGCGGCCTCACGGGAAGCCGCTGCCGTGCTTCCCCCTTGCTGAATTCGTACCAGCCGGACTCGTCCTATTGCTTCCGGCTTCTGGCTTCTGACTTCTGACTTCTGACTTCCGACTCCTGCCAGCAGGTCCGCGATGACATGCTTGTGGGAATTCCCAACCACCCAGGCGACACCGCCCAGTTGCGCGATTTCCGCGGCCGAACGCTGTGCGTAACAGCCCGTAACCAGAATCCGGCAGCGCGGGTTGGCGCGGTGGATGCGCCGGACCAGTTGACGCACTTCGGCATCCGCCCTGGCGGTGACGGTGCAGGTGTTCAGAATCGCCACTTGGCTTGCCCCAATGTCCTCGACTTCCTGGAGGCCCGCTTCGAGCAACTGCCGCTTGATCGCAGCACCGTCCGCCTGGCTCGCGCGGCAACCGAAATTGAGAAGTTGGAATGTGGGCATGGCCGAAAGGTAATTGTAGCTGATTTGAAGGGCTTTTCCGGCAACTTGTTCGAGCTTCGAAATCAGACACAACTCATTCTGAGCTTGCCAGGCTGGAAGTGTTTAAGGTGGAATTAGGCCGGGTTGGCGGAGGTCCGTCGCTGCTGAAAACACTCCCGGCAATAGACCGGCCGCCCCTGAGTCGGCTTAAAGGGAACGGTGGTCTCTTTGCCGCACTGAGTGCATGTGGTAGTGGTCTCGACCCGATGGTAGCCCTGCCCGCTCAGCGCTTGACTCCGCTTCACCTTGCAAGGCTTGCAGCGTTTTGGCTCGTTCTTAAATCCCTTGTCGGCGAAGAAAAGCTGCTCCCCGGCCGTGAATACGAACTCCGCTCCGCAGTCCGCACACTTCAGGACCCTGTCCCTGTACTCCATAGCCGCGCTCCCCTGGTCGAACAGGGCCCCACCCGCTTTAGGCTGCCAAGTGGCCGAACACTGCGAGGCCTGTGTCGTTCCCACTCTCCCGGTGCTTCCGGCAGGATGCTAAAAACCCAAACCTGGTGATGTAGCGGCGATTTTACATCGCCACAACCCCAATCCTCTCCGCATGGCCATGGCGATGTAAAATCGCCGCTACACGTTTCTCAGCATCCTGCTAGAACCCTAATCCTGTTCGTGTCTAGCCTTCTTGCGTGCCCTCTTACGAGCCAAGGCTGCCTTGACTCTCTTTTTCTCACCAGGTTTCAAGTAGAAAGAATGTCTTTTGATTTCCTTTATGATGTCTTCCTGCTGAACCTTACGTTTAAAGCGGCGAAGCGCGTTTTCCAAGGACTCTCCGTCCTGAAGTCTTACCTCAGCCAACCGATCTGCACCCCCGTTTCGGCTTGAAATATTGAAACCACTAAAATAACGCTGGTTGGGTCATTCTGACCCATAGGGTAGAGGGAAGTCAAGCGCAAATTCGGGGAATTCATGGAGGGGAGTAAGAAAGGCGCGACGGGTTACATTCTTAAATGTCTTGACGGCGCCTCACCGGTTACGTTTAACGCGTCTCGAAACGAGACCCTCGAAACGAGACCTTGACCCTTTCAAGAGCTTATGTTACGGTCAGCCGCGAGCCTTTAACAGGTCGCGGCATAAAACCACATGGCTGAATTAATTAAAGTAGAGCAAGCAAGACTGGAATTCCTGTTGGAATACGCTGTCCGCATGATTATTTCGGGCAAGGTGGTGGGCTTTCCCACGGACACCTTTTACGGTCTGGGCGCTGATCCTTTCAACCTGGCGGCGGTGAGTGAGGTGTTCCGAATCAAACGCCGTACCTCTGACCGGCCTCTTCCCCTTCTGGTGGCTTCTATCGATCAAGCTGCCGACCTTACCAATGACCCGCCGCAGCTATTCTTCACGCTGGCCAAGAGGTTTTGGCCCGGTCCACTGACCCTGGTGGTTCCCGCCTCTCGCCAGATCCCACTGAAAGTCACTGCCAACACCGGCAAGGTGGGCCTCCGCTGGCCGCAGGCCCTCGTGGCCACGGCGCTGGTCGAGGCTTGCGCGCGGCCTTTGACGGGAACCAGCGCAAACCTTTCGGAATTGCCCGCCTGCTCCACGGCCGAGGAAGTGGACAGGCAGATCGGCGATCTTCTGCCCCTCATCCTGGACGGAGGCCCCACCGAAGGACAGCTTGCCTCCACGGTGGTAGACTTAACAGGTGAGCGGGTGCGTATTCTTCGGCCCGGCAGAGTGCCGGAGTCCGAATTGAAGGAGTTTCTGGACTGATTCACCTGCGTTTTCGCCAAGGCGTTCTTAGCGGGCTGCTGTTGGCCTTGCTGGCTCTCGCCTATGCAGAGAGGTCGCTTTATCGGGCCATCCGCGAACAAGCCGCGCGCGAAGAAGCCATGCCTGCCGATGCCCTCGTCGTCTTTGGCGCCGCGGAGTATAACGGCGCACCTTCCCCTGTTCTCAAAGCCCGCCTGGATCACGCCTTTGACCTCGAGGAGCGCGGCCTCGCGCCGTTGGTCATCACCACCGGGGGCAGCGGCGGCGACCCGCGATATACCGAGGCGGGCGTGGGGCGTGACTACCTGATCCAGCGGGGTGTGGCCGAAGCCAAGATCCTGGTGGACACTCGGAGCCTGACCACCTATGAGAGTGTCAAAGCCGCAACGCTCCTCCTCCGGCAAGGCCAAAAGCACACTTGCATCGCGGTAAGCGATGGCTTCCACCTTTACCGAATCAAACTGATGTTTCGCTCTCTGGGCATTACGGCCTATGCCTCACCGGCCCCCGACAGTCCCATCGAAGCCGATTCCTACTTGCGCAACCTGCACTCCTTGCGTGAAATGGTTAATACCACACTGTGGTATGTTGGAATTCGGTACTAGAAGGAGTAGTTTCGTGACATACAAAGTGCCCAGCTAAAGCTGGCCTCTGCCAAGAGGCCCTTTCTCGTCCAAGTGGATTGTTACCGCGCGGAGGTTACTTACGCTGGCTGCCGGCAGGTAGCAACCCCCGGTGTGCTTGACTTGGTAGTTTCCTGCGAGTAGTATCTGCGCGTTTCACTTAGATCATACAACGGCCGCCGCAGGGTGTCCGCGACGTGGCAGAACGAACCTTCCTTGCGGCCGCATTTACGTGAGGCCTACAAGGTTCGCGCGGGAATTAGCGAATGCTGTTCCAGCCGGATGGGGAAGCTCTGAGGTCCGCGGCGGCGGTTGGGGTTCCACCGTAAGTCTTTTGGCACGTAATTACTCTTTGAGATGAGGAGGACAATCCTATGTCAGAAGCAAACAAGGCTCTATATCGACGCGTGATTGAGGAGGGCTGGAACCAGCACAATCTGGCCCTCTTGGATGAGTTTTATGCGGACTGCGTGTACTACAACCCCGCAACAGGGGAGGTCAAAGGTGAGGCTTTGAAACAATTCTTGGCCTCAATGCTTGCCGCCTTTCCCGACATCCGATTTACGATTGAGGATTTGGTAGCCGAGGGCGACAAGGTGGTGACCCGCTGGAGTGGCACTGCCACCCATCAGGGGGAGTTCATGGGCCTCGCGCCCACCGGCAAGCAGGTGCCAGTCACCGGCATGACCATCGACCGGATTGTCGAGGGCAAGGTCGTCGAGGAGCGGGTTGAATTGGACACCCTGCGCTTCTTCCAGCAGCTCGGCGCGGTGCCGCAGGCAACCGGAGCCAACAAGGCTCTAGATCGACGCGTGTTTGAGGAGGGCTGGAACAAGCACAATCTGGCCCTCTTGGATGAGCTCTATCCGGACTGCGTGTGGTACAGACCCGACACAGGGGAGCTCAAAGGTGAGGCTTTGAAACAATTCGTGGCCTCAGTATATGCTGCCGTTCCCGACATCCGATTTACGATTGAGGACCAGGTAGCCGAGGGCGACAAGCTGGTGACCCGCTGGAGTTGCACGGGCACCCATCAGGGGGAGTTCATGGGCATCGCACCGACCGGCAAGCAGGTGACAACCAGCGGCGTGACCATCAGCCGGATTGTCGAGGGCAAGTTCGTCGAAGTGCGGCAGGAAACGGACTTCCTGGGCTTCCTCCAGCAACTCGGCGCGGTGCCGCCGCTCGCCAAGGCCGAAGACAAGGCCGCCGCGTGAACATTTCCGGAGGGGGGAGCATGGATCTGGGCCTAACGGACAAAGCTGTTCTGGTTACCGCTGCCAGCCAAGGGATTGGGAAGGCAATCGCGGCGGAATTCGCCAAAGAAGGCGCGCGGGTTGCGATCTGTGCCCGAGGCGAGGAAGGCTTGGCGCAATGCCGGGAAGAACTGTCGGGGTATGGAAGGCCGATTCTAGCGATCCAGGCTGATGTGACGAAAGCCGACGACACGGAGCGCGTGGTCACACAAAGCATTCAGGCCTTCGGTCACCTGGACGTTCTGGTGAACAATGCCGGCGAAGCATGGATGGGGCGCTCAGTGGACACAACCGATGAGCAATGGCAATACTGCATGGAGGTCAATCTTTACAGCGCCATTCGCTTTACGCGCTGCGTCGTGCCTCACATGCGCCAGCGAGGCGGGCGGATAATTAACATCTCCTCAGTCAGCGGCCACACCATGGCTCCCGGCATGGCCGACTACCAGACCGCCAAGGCCGGGCTGATTGCCTTCTCGAAATCGATGTCGATTGATCTGGCTCCATACAATATCCTCGTCAACTGCGTCTGTCCGGCGTTTATCCACACTCCTCTCTGGGATCGCGCTGCGGACTCGCTCATTCCCATCTTTGGGCAGAGCCGTTCTGAGGTGTTCCAAAATCTGGCCACCCGGTTCCTGGAGATTAAGCGATTCGGGCGTCCGGAGGAAGTCGCCGCCGTGGTGGTGTTTCTGGCTTCGGAGCGGGCCTCTTTCATCACCGGCAGCGCTTACGATGTCGATGGCGGAGCCACAAAGTCTATGTTTTGAACGGCCCGCTGGCTATCCGAGGAGGATCTATGGGACTCAAAATCATTTTCACGCTTCTCACCGTTCTGGCGTTGGCCGCGGTGGCTAGCGCGCAGAACAGAATCTCGGGTACCTTGCAATGCGGAAAGCCCGACCCGGCCTACACGATCCTGGTCGGAGATCGTCCCGATCACGCTTTTGTGATAGGCAAGTTCAATTGCACGTGGACAAAACCTCTTGAAATCGGGGGGATCGTCGCCAAGGGTGAGGAAGACACCTTGTTCCAGGAGGTCAGCGGCAACCGGGTGCGCGGGCAAAGCCGGAATGTGCAAACCATGGCAAACGGGGACAGGTACTACATCCGCACCCAATTCACAGGGATTTTGAAGGAGGGGATCATCCAGAGCGGCGAAGTCACGTGGACCATAACAGGCGGCACTGGGAAGCTCAAAGGTTTAAAGGGAAAAGGAACCAGCAGGGGCAAGGGCGCCGCTGATGGCACGTCGACTTGGGAAGCGGATGGCGAATACGAGCTTCCTAGGTAGGCTCCAATACAAAGGCAAGGACATCAGCGGCCAGTATCGATTCACCGATACTTGGATCAAGAAGGCCGGCCGCTGGCAGTGCGTGGCCACGGCTGGTACGAAGATCACAAAGAAGTAGCAGTCCGAATACCCGCTCGTGAGACGCATTCAACAAATCTAACTGAGGAGGAGGTCATGAGAGCAATCGTTTTCGTCGCAGCTCTGTTCCTCTTCTGCTTTGGCTGTACATCGCAGCAGAGCAACGAACTAAGCCAGCAGCAAAAGGAACAAATCAAGAACGAAGTCAAGGCGGTAGCCGACAGCCTCTGGGCAGCATTCGAAAGGATGGATGTGGAGGCAGGGTCGCAATTCTATGCCGATTCCCCTGACTGGAAAATGTTCAATGCTGACGGTTCAGAGTACGATTATCAAACGACGAAAAAGGCCTTCTCTGAGTGGGCCAATTCTGCAACCTCCTGGAAATGGACCACCACTCGCCAAGACTTCATAGTCGTTACCAAGGACATCGTCATCTGCGCTTATGTTGGCAAGGATGAGACCTTAATGAAGTCGGGAGATAAGATAACCTACGATCCACACGCCTATACGGTGGTTTTCAAGAAGATCGCGGGTCAATGGAAGGTGATCTACCAGCAAGATTCAGGCATTGCCGTGACACAGAAGGCTGCGAAGAAATAAAGCCTGATGCTTTCGGGATCATGCTTGGACTACGACGATCCCGGAGACAAGCGGGCGTATACTCTCAGCCGCCGAAACGCCCAAGAGCGAATTCCGGCTTATGTGCGTCGGAATACTCGGCTTCGCCGCGTTCATGTGGCGGCCCCTCCTGCAGGCTATGAAATGATGGAACGGATTCCAGAGGCGTCACCGCGTTTGAAGGCCAGGATTGCCGGTGTCTTTTATTTGCTCAACATACTGACGGGGATAATCGCCGAGGTCTTCGTTCGCGGCAGGCTAGTTGTATATAGCGACGCCGCTACTACAGCGCACAACATCCTGGCGCACGAGCCTTTATTTCGGTTGGGTTTCGCATCCGCCCTCATCTGTGTCGCGTGCTATATCGCCGTGACGGCTCTCTTCTATAGCTTGTTTGAGCCTGTAAACAGAAGCCTCTCTTTACTCGCAGCGTTCTTCAGCCTCGTGGGATGCACTATTCAGGCTTTCATCTGCCTCTTTCTTCTCGCCCCCTTGGTCGTCTTGGGAGGCGCGCAGTACTTGAGTGTATTTAAGGTGGAACAGTTGCAGGCGCTGGCGCTCGTGTTTCTCAGATTGTATGGTGAGGGATTCGCCATCGTTATGGTATTCTTCGGATTCTATTGCCTCCTGATCGGCTACCTCATTTTCAGGTCGACCTTCCTGCCTCGAATTCTGGGCGTGCTGATGGCCATCGCGGGTTTGTGTTGGCTCACCTTTCTGTCACCGCCGCTCGCAAACTATCTGTCCCCCTACATTCTGGCCCTCGGCATTCTGGGGGAAGGTTTGCTGTGCCTGTGGCTCCTCATGATGGGCGTCAACGTTCCACGATGGAAGGGGCAGGCCAGCTCAGCATGAAAGCCGCCGTCTACAGTCTTCAAGCGGACTTGAACGAAGCCGCCCGTGCGGCGGACGCTGCGCGTGCGTGTTGCCCACAGGACTCCCCTAATCAAGCTATTGTCGGGTCATAAGGAGGTTCCCTATGACCCGTTTACGCAAAATGATG
>Ga0326728_10015869_pt1 | contig 15529 bp, 8 predicted proteins | sample MB3enrmetagenome_FD_207602 | JGI IMG/M metagenome (GOLD analysis project Ga0326728, IMG submission 207602) | Lab enriched peat soil microbial communities from McLean, Ithaca, NY, United States - MB31MN | ecosystem: Environmental > Terrestrial > Soil > Wetlands > Peat | place: USA: New York...
CAGCCCCTTTTTCAAGGACCTTCACGGGATTGATATCGATCCCTTCGATTTCCGGAAAATCCGTCACCAACTGGGAGAGCCTGAGAAGGCATTCGACCAATGCCTCCGTATCCGACGGCCGTTCTCCTCGAACGCCCTTGAGGAGGTTTGAGACCCTCAATTCGGAAATCATTTCCTTCGCCTCTGACCGATTGATCGGAGCCACGCGGAGGGAAGTCTCTTTGAAAACCTCTACATAAATTCCTCCCAACCCGAACAGAAGCACAGGACCAAAGGAAGGGTCGTGTTTCGACCCTAAGATGACTTCTTTCCCCTCGGAGATCATCTTTTGGACGAGGATACCGAATGAATTTCCCTTCGTCAGTCTCTGGATTCTTTTATAGGCTTCTTCGGCTTCTGAGAGACCGTGGATATTCAGGACGACTCCCCCGACATCGGATTTGTGTGAGATTTCAGGGGAGATGACCTTGAGGGCAACAGCATCTTCCATCTTTTTTATCGTCTCTTGCAGGTCTTCCTTCCCATGGACCACTTGATAATCCGCCACCGAAATCCCATAGGCCTGGAGCAATTCGAATGCTTCTGGAAGGAGAGGATCTCTCTTTTCCATTTGAGCAGTTTGAAGAAGTGATTTGGCCCGGTCGCGGTCCACGCGATAGACAGTCGGTTTTTCCTTTATCACGTTCTGCTTCCGGTAGTATTCCCTCGAAACCGCCAAGGCGCTGAGGGCCTCACTGGGCTCTGTGAAGATGGGATAGTCGACTGTCTTCTTGATAAAGGCCGATTCCTCCTCTTCGGTAAAATAGCATAGGGCCACCGGCTTTTGATGACGGAATGAGAGTTCTTTTACCGCGTGGATCAACCTGCGGGAGGGCTCTTTTTCCTCACCGGCGGACCCGTGCTGGAAAAGAATTCCGTCCACGCCCTTGATCCTCAGGACCTGGTCGAGAATCTTCGTATACAGGTCGAAATCGAAGAGGTCCCCCAGATCGAGAGGATTGGTGGGCTGGATCACTTTTGCCCTGAAGTAACTTTGAATCCGTCTTGTAAAACTCTTTGCCAGCGGAAAGAGCCTGAAGCCATAGCGCTCCGCAGAATCTGCGGCGATAATGGCAACGCCTCCGGAGCGCGAAAGAACGACCAGGTTGTTTCCCTTCATGGGCGGGAGGGAGAGGATCTTGATCGCACTGGCAAAGAATCGAAAATCTCTTGCCCTAACGATATCCGACTGCCTCAATGCCGCGTCGACCACTCGATCGTCGTTCGCCAAAGCCGCGGTATGAAGTTTGGCGATATGGTGGCTTCCTTCTCCGATATTGGCCTTGTGGACGATGATCGGCTTGGAGGTGGATCGGGCGATCTCCATCAATTCTCTGCCTCTCTCAAGGCTCTCCAGGTAAAGGCCGATAATTTCCGTCTGTGGGTCTTGGACGAGATACTTGAGGTAATCGATCTCATTGAGGTCCAGTTTGTTCCCCATGCTCACCATCTTGGCGATGCCCACGTTGGCGCTGGCAAAGAGGTTGAAATAGCCGATGGTGATTCCGCCGCTCTGCGCTAAAACGGAGACTTTTCCCTTGTTGACCGCTTCCTGTTTCAGTCTGACGAAGGGCACGACAAAACCGTTTTCAAGATTGATAATTCCGATCCCATTAGGCCCGACGATTCGAATCCCCCACTTCTTGGCAATCCGAAGGATCTCCTCTTCCAAACGAGCTCCCTCCTCCGAAAATTCCCTGAATCCTCCTGACTCAATGATCGCCCATCGAATTTTTTTTCGGCCGCAGGCTTCCAGTATCGCTGGAACGAAGGGAGCAGGGGTGAGAATCACGGCCACATCGATTCCTTCTCTGAGGTCGTCCAGAGAGGTATGGATTCTTCTTCCGAAGAGAATCCCCTCTTTTTTGCCCGCCAGAAAGATCTCCCCATTGAACCGAAATTCGAAAAGATCCTCGACAATGATCCTGGCTAGATTCTCAGGCCTTTCTGAAACCCCGATAACGACCACCGATTTCGGATAAAAGAGTCCGTCCACGTTCCCTCCCTCCTTGTGAAAGAAAATATATACCAAAGAGGAGTGGTTTTCAATACGGTTCGACCATTTTCTTATTAGAATGATAATCTTAGAATACCGGCAAATACCGGAATATAACAAGGCAGAAGAGGTTCACATGGTCTTCTCCTCGAAAAAGGGCGTCATCTATCTTCTCTTCTTCATCTTTTTTTCTGGTTTGGGACATTCCGTACTTGATACGGGCGGGAATGACGGCTTGAGAAATAATGTGAAGAATTGTCGGGCCCACTAAAGGTGGTGATAGGGCAAGACCCTTAACCTGTTCACATGATGCATCCCAAGGTCAATGGCAAGGAATTAGCGCACAGATTTAATAACTGAGATGGAGACGTAAACCATATATTTGAGCGGGTCCCCTATCCCGGTTATATCCCGGGTTCCAGATAAACTGGAAATCCGGGCTGATCTGTATATAGCGACCCAGTTGGATTCGATAGTACGTTTCGAGTACCTGCTCCGCACCGTACCTCAATTTTCCATCACCGACTACCATGCCCATGCCTCCCTCTACGAAATACTGCTTGTGGAGATCGGATATGCCCTGGACTCCGAAAGCGATTCCGAGACGATCCTCGGCGCGTCCCCAATGCACTCCGCTAATCTGCGCTCCTATGCTAAGATGTTGGTCAGCTTCTGCATAAGACCAAGTCGTTGTGTGTCCATCAGACCAGCCTGCTCGGGCAAATAATCCTGTTTCTCCGTTGTCTGCCAATGGCTGCTCCAGATTGACCCCAAAACCGTACTTCTTATGTCCGGGCCTTTCATCTAGAACAATCACATCGGGTACGGTCGAGGTTGCTGCGGCAATGTCCAGAGCCTCCCGGTATTTGCCCATGCGTCCTTGATTATAGTAGGCAAGTAAGCGAACCGCAGTACCAAACTTGTTCGGCTTCAATGTGAGCTCGAGATTATTCCCCTGCGCCCGTTGCGATGGCAATAAAGAAGCAGGAGTCCAGTTGAGAACATTCATATTGATAATTTTGAATAACGTCCCCTTGATGTTGATCCTCCTGCGACGTCAAAATTCCCAGTGCAACCGCGCACCGAAGACCGAAACCGGACCACGATCACGATTAAAGGCAGGATTGCTAATGAACTGGTAATCCACCGCGCCATGGATGGTTTTCCAAATTTTGAAATCGTAGTAAGATTCCAGAATTTTCTCCCAACCGTAGTTCAGCGCACCGTCGCCAGCGAGAATGCCTGTGCCGCCGGCTTCAAAAAATTTCTGATGCACCTTGGAGATGCCATTGAGCACGCCAGCGAGGCCGAACGTGTCGTCTGGACGCTGCCAGGCTTGGCCTTTGACGCTGATGCCCGCCGTCGCCGTGTAATCGACATCGCTAAACATCCATGCTTGATTTCGTCCGTCACTCCAGCCCACGCGGGAAAAGACTCCGAGATTTTTAACAATCTCTTGTTCAAGATTTAAACCGAAGCCATATTTGTAGCGAAATTCAGCCGAGGCTGTGATGTCGGCAGGCCGGGTTGGACTATTAACCGCGTCCCGGCAGCTGCCCATGTTGGCGCGATTCAGATAGGCAAGAAACCGAATCACCCCTGGATGGGTGTTTACGCTGTAACGACACTCAAATTCCGTCACCATGCCCCAAGCATCTAAAAGCGGGCCATCTTGTGCCGAATTGTCATACGGCCATTTGAAAATCCGGTCTTCTGCGGTCAAAGAATTCGAGAAACGCGGCACTTGGAAAAATCCGTAACGCAAAGTCCATTTCGGCTGGTTCAATTCCACGGCAAGTCCGGTGGTGTAGCCAATGGCATCCGCCGGATAATCCCAGGCTTCGTTGGCCATCAACGCCCAGCTCATGAACTGAGTGCGCGAATCGTTCGCGTAGGCATTGTTGTCGAAAATGTCTTTGACGCTCATCCGTCCGAGTGTGAACGTGAGTCGGGAAACATCCTGTTTTCCAGCAAGGGTGAATTGGCCATCGGGCACATCCTCCTGCTCCCCGCCCAAGCCGATGGTCTGACGGATGAACAAGCGCGCGATAGTGCCGTTGGGAACCCCGGTGCCGAGACGGACGGCTTCACCGTTAGGAAAATCTTCCACGCCGCGCGTGTTGTTCACACCAAACCCCTGCCACATCATTCCGTCAATGTGTGCCTCGGCACCGCGCCACAGGCGAACGCCGACCATCAAATCCAGTGAAACCGATTCGCGCGTTTGACCGCCGGATGGCAGGCTGTTTGGCCCGGAATACCTCGATGAGAATCCGGGATAACCCTGGACGATGTCGGTGTTCTGGACGTGCCAGTTCCAATTCTGTTCCTGAACCTCGGACGATTTTTCAACCACCGGTTTCGTTTGGTTCGTCACTGGCGCGGACGGGTCGGACACGGAATTCGTAGAGACTTCCGCCGGGCTGTGGAAGGCCGGCATGTTCTGATATATTCCATTCGCCTGCACGCCCAGCAGTCTCAGCGCCCAGCTCGGTAACTGAACACCCAGCAGCTTCTCAGATATCCAATTCAATTCATTACCCTTCTCAAGGTTCTCAGCCACTCCGCCCGATGGGGTTTCATTTCCAACCTCGCGAGCGTCATCTGCCATGACTGGCCGGGCGGGTAGAAGAATGACCAAAGCAATAACGAGGGTGAAAACACGGTGAGACGATGTTCCTGAATTCTTCTTCCACAGGGTTAATAACCGGTAATAAGTAAGTATCATGGCACCTGCCACCATAAACTTCCTTCAGGTGCCGAGCCGAATGGAAGGAGCAGAAATAAAAAAACCATTCCACGAGTGGGAATGGTTCAAATTAGATCGGACAATCAACCTGATTGTCAGACCTCACGCTCCCCACTCGTTCAAGCTTTGGCACCGCGTACCGTGAGAGGCCAAATGGCCTCAGCCACATTGAGCAAACCCTTAATCCGGGAATGCTTGGTCAACCTGTTCGGAGAACTTCTCTCGAAGCTTCCGGGCAGTGGCCTGTTTGTAACGCGGGAGCCTCACCTACCGAGGACCCTTTATTTTTTGTTATTATTAAAATACCTCCTAAAATTTGTCAAGAAAAAAAACAGAAAAATAAAAAATATCAACCTGCCGAATTAAAAATGTTAACGATAGGTGAATTGGCTGGGGAGACGGGTACCCAAGTTAACCTATAAACTGGAAAGTGAGAATGTGCTGTCCGAGGCAACTTAATAGGTTGATGAAGTTTGTCCCTAAGGCAGCAAGGAAAGCAAGAATTCGATGCCGGGTTAAAAAATATCTGGTAGGTGCTGGCAATCAATCATTTTTTATTTTCATCAATCGGTCTCGGAAAAGGTAAATCAGTAAAAAGATGATACTCACGATTATTTTTCTACTCTTTGCTTTTCCCCGAATTGTCTTCTGATTTCTTTTGAGGGGTCTCGTCGCCTTCCAAACCTTTCTTGAAGCTTCGAATCCCCTTTCCAAGACCTGCACCCAGGTCCGCAATTCTATTACCACCAAAAATGACCAAAGCAATCACCAAGATCACCAACAAATCCGGTCCCGCAAGCATGCATCCTCCTTTCTGAAATCTCCAAAAGAAACACTTAAAGGGATCTCATATCGATATTTTATAAAACATTCTGAGATCATCTTTGAATTACTATTTGCCCTGGGGGATGTCGTCTCCGGCATCGATTCTCCTCGATCCCTCGGCCTTGGGCAAGCGGTCTGTGGGTCGCGCCCACCAGACGTAAAAAGTCGGCAGCAAAAAAATGCTCATCAACAGGTCGGCAATCAATCCGCCTACAATGACGATAGCAAACGGCCGCTGCGAATCGGACCCGATGGCATGGGACATGGCTGCCGGTAGCAAACCCAGCGTGGCCACAAGCAGGGTCATCATAATCGGCCTGAGCCGGCGCGTTGCTCCTTCAATGGCGGCTTCGGTGATCGAATAGCCTTTCGCCCGCAACTGATTGATATACTCAACCATAACGAGGCCAACCTGAACCGAAACCCCGAATAAAGCCATGAATCCCACTCCCGAGGACACGCTAAGATAAGTGCCTGTTAAGAGCAATGCCAGGAGACCTCCGAAAGGTGCCACGACCATGCTGAGCAAATTGAGACAGGCCCACTTAGCGGAGCCAAAAGCGCCATAGATGATCATGAAGATGAGGAAGACTGTCAGAGGCACGATGATCAAAAGCCGTGCGTTGGCGCGCTTCTGGCTCTCGTACTCACCCATCCAACTGATGGAGTATCCCGGGGGCAATTTCACCTGCTTGTTTACTTTCTCTATGGCTTCCTCGACGGCACTGCCAAGATCGCGGCCGCGGACGCTGTACTTGACCGCCACGTAGCGCCGGTTCCCTTCACGATAGATTTGCGTTGCGCCGTCCTGCGTTTCCGCCTGACAGAGCTGCGCAAGCGACACCCGTTCGCCGGAGGGCGACAACAAGCGGATCTTCTCCACTGCTTCTTTAGTGTCGCGGTACTGGGGAAGATAGCGCATGACGAGGTCGTAGCGCTCCTCACCCCGGAGGACTTGGGTGAGGGCTTTGCCGCCGACGGCAGTCTCAATGGCGTCCTGCACATCCGCTACATTGATCTGGTACCGGGACGCCTGATTTCGGTCCACGACGAAATTCAGATTGGGCTGTCCTACAACGCGGAAGAGCCCGAGGTCCTCGATCCCCTTGATATGCCGCATGATATTGACGATTTCCTGGCCTTTCTCCTCGAGCACCCGCAGGTCGTCGCCGTAGATCTTCGTAGCGAGCTCCCCCTTGATCCCGCTCACCGCCTCCTCCACGTTGTCTGCAATGGGCTGGGAGAAGTTCCAGATTACGCCGGGGATCTTCTGGAGTTCGCGGTTCATAGCGGCAATCAGTTTTTCCTTATCGTGATGAAAGACGGGCCGCCACTCTTCCTTTGGCTTGACGACAACGCAGTATTCCGTGTTGAAGAACCCCGTAAAGTCCGTTGCGTCATCCGGCCGTCCCGCCTGACTGGCCACCTGGGTCACCTCGGGGAACGAGGCGAGTGTGATCCTGGCCCTGTTCGCCACCCGGATAGACTCGCTTGGTCCCACGCTCGGTGGAAGCGTTCCCCGTACCCAGATGTCGCCTTCATCGAGATGGGGCAGAAATTCCGATCCGATCACGCCGCTCTCAACCAGATAGATACTGCTGCACAGAGTGAGCACGGCAACGCCGACCATCACCCAGCGATGATGGATCGACCAAGTCAGGGCCTGCCGATAGCGTTTCGTAAGCCATACAACTACCGGATTCTGCCACTCGGGGGTTTCTTTGCGAAATAAGAGGGTGATAAGGACGGGTGCAAGGGCTACGGAGAATATCATGGCACCTAACAAGGCAAACCCCACGGTCCAGGCCATGGGCCTGAAGAGACGCCCTTCGACGCTCTGAAGCGTGTCAATGGGTAAGTAGGCGGTGATGATGATAAGAATGGCGTAAAAGACGGGCCTTTGCACCTCGTGCGCCGCAGCCCGGATTCTGTCCGGTAGCGACGTGCCAGGGTCCCTGTGGCCTATGTGCCGTATGATATTCTCAACCATCACGACCGCACCGTCCACGACCATGCCGAAATCGAGCGCACCCAGGGATAACAGGTTCGCCGGTATGCCCCGGAGGTGCAGGCAGCTTGCGGCAAAGAACAGGGCAAAAGGAACGGTCAGGGCAACGACGAGCGCGCCGCGGATATTTCCCAGAAAGAGGAGGAGCACGATCGTGACGAGAATAAACCCCTCCGTGAGGTTATGGAGGACAGTATGGGTCGTGTACCGAATGAGGTTGCCTTGATCGTTGAAGGGGATGATCTTCACACCCGGAGGCAGAAGTTTTTCGTTCAGCTCTTTCACCTTACTCTCGACGCCCTTGACCGTCTCATCTACATGGGCCCCTTTGCGCATGAGTACGAAGCCGTAGACAACATCATCGTTATCGATAATTTTTCCATCCGCCCGATGGATTGACCTGCCACACTGGCCGAGCCGGATCTTGGGATCTTGCGAGACGATGGCGATGTCTTTGACCCGCACGGGCGTGCCATTTTTGGTTATGATTACCGTATCCTCAATGTCGTGCACGGTGCGGACCAGGCCGACCACGCGGACATTGATCTGCTGCATGCCCGCCTCAATGAAGCTTCCGCCGGCGTTCACATTGTTGTTGGTGAGCTGTTGTTCCACCTGGCCGATGCTGAGGCCATAGGAGACGAGCTTGTCCGGATCAACTCGCACCTGGTATTCGCGCGTGGGGCCGAAAACCGATACATCGACCACATCTGGCACGGATTTGAACTGCTTCACAATGAACCAGTCTTCCAGGGCCTTCGATTCCATGGCGTCATACTGGGGATTTGTGCTTCGCAGCGTAAAAAGGTAAATCTGGCCGACCGGGCTGTAATCGGGGCCGATGCCGGGGGACAGACCCGACGGAAGGTTCACCATGGTCAGGCGCTCCAAGACCCGCTGGCGGTTCTGGAAATTGTCCGAGTTGTCGTCGAAAATGAGGATCACGACCGACAGCCCTGCAATCGACACCGACCGCAAGTAGGTGCGATAGGGAATTCCACTCATCACGTTTTCAATAGGGATGGTGACCTGCTGCTCGATTTCCTCCGCAGCCCGGCCCGGCCACTGCGTGATGATCCAGGTATAGTTATTGGCGACGTCGGGATAGGCCTCGATCGAAAGATGGTGGAACTGAATGATACCCAGGCCAAATAGAAAGATACCGAAGGCCAGCATGAACCAGCGATGGCTCAAAGCGAAATCGACAACAGCCCGAATCATCTTTACTTCCTGTTCCCCTTTAGCTCATTGTTGGTTAAAGACTTGTTACTGCTCTGTAGTGAATTGGAGCACCAGGGCGTTTCCGACTACCTGTTGACCCGGCTGGATTCCCGTCACTTCCTGCATGCTGCCGGAAAGCATCTTCCCGCCGACCACTTCGACCATCCGGAATTTACTCCCCATCGTCGGCACGTAGACCCAGTCGCGGTCATGCAAATGCAGGATGGCGCTCTTCGGAACGACGGGATGCGTTTCCTGCTGCTGACCATAAAAGGTGGCATTGACAAACATTCCCACCCGCATAAAGCCCGGATTCCTCATTTCCAATCGCACCTTCGCGGTGCGGATGCTGGGATCCAGGATCGGCCCGATATTGCTGATCCGTCCCTTGAACACCCGGTCGTTTAGTTCACCTACTTATCTTCACGTGAGACAAGTAAAGGTCACTGAAGATTTGCGATGAAATAATTCAAAAGGCAGGATCATTTCTGGCCCTGCCCTTGATCTTTGAGAAAGGAATTACTATGCACTTTTCTTCTGAATGCCTGCTTTACCCCTTTTTTTAATCCATTGATGAATGTTCTCGTGGTAGATATAAAAGACCAAAATGACCACTACATCAGGACCCGAAAGGATAAGTCTCTTCGTTTCTGATGAATCTTAATACTCAACCGGTAATCTTTCCCCTGCGAAATCTCTCCAGATCTTTCCGGGAGGCTCACACTCCGAAAACGACCTACTGGGCCAGCCCAGCAGAAGATTCTATCCCGTCTAAGAATCACCTCTTTTCTTTCTCTTGCACGCATGAGAAATCAAAGCTATGCAAGAAGGGTAAGAATAGGGCTTTTAACAGAAGAGAACGGAAGTCTACTTTTTTTTATTTTATATTTTTTTTTAGTCGTCAACAAGAGGTGTACCACCCGAAAATAATTGATTGAGTAAAGCCATCAAAGATAGTCACAGAAATTATCGCTTACGGAGGTTGAAAGTAAGTAATCTTGGTCAGAAAAACCAGCTCACGCCGACTTGAAACATCTCCGTGTTCGTCCCGTTGTTAGGTAACCGGGTATGCGCGTCAGAGAAGTGCAACCATCGGTATTGCACTGTCAGTGCAGTCCGGTCACTCAGAAAATAATGTATACCTACGCCCCCCTGGAGGTTAAACTGGAAATTTCCGGTAAGATCACGATCGTCAATATTAGTGCTTGAAACCCCGGCCCCGGCGTCAACAAACGGCACCCAGCGGCTGCCAGTGGCAAAGTTGTAGCGAATTAATGGCGTCAGACCGATAAAATAACGATCATTGGGTTTAAACTGCTCCCCACCGAAAAGTTCAACCAACAGCTCAAGGTTGCCACGATACCATTTATCGGAAGCCATTACGTCCGTAAATACCCAGCCAAGATTCGCTGACGCCAGTGCCAAATCGTGGGCAACCGAGGTGCCGAAGACTCTGATGCCAAAACCCGCCCCAACCGTGCTCCCCACTTGGAACAAGTCCTTGTGAAACCCGCTGCCGATGCCACCCACCCAGATGGTTTCTGGCGAGGGGCTCGGTTCTAATCCGGTTTCATCCGAATAGGCCCACTTCGCTGAAAGTCCTATTGTCATCAGGATGCCCAACATCACCGAGGTCACCTTACCTCTGGCCCAATGAGCACAACGTCCTACGGATTTCGTTTCCATTTCTTCCTGCCATCCTTCCTATAATAGGCGCTAACATCAGATCGCTTCCTCAGACCCGACCCGTGCTATTCTTTCTTCTCTACGTCCATACTTTTCCGTTTCTCTGCCAATTTCGTCAATCGGTCGCGGAAAAAGTAAGCCAGCAAAAAGATGATACTAACGATTATTTTTCTACTCTTTACTTTTACCCGAATCGTCTTCTGATTTCTTTTGAGGGGTCTCGTCACCTTCCAAACCTTTCTTGAAGTTTCGAATCCCCTTTCCAAGACCTGCGCCAAGGTCCGCAATTCTATTACCACCAAAAACAATCAAAGCAATCACCAAGATCACCAACAAATCCGGTCCCGCAAGCATACATCCTCCTTTCTGAAATCCCCAAAAGAAACACTTAAAGGGATCTCATATTGATATTTTATAAAACATTCTGAGATCATGCTCAAATCACTATTTGCCCTCGGGGATGTTGTCTCCGGCATCGATTCTCCTCGACTCCTCGGCCTTAGGCAGGCGGTCTGTGGGTCGCGCCCACCAGACGTAAAAAGTCGGCAGCAGAAAAATGCTCATCAACAAGTCAGCGATCAATCCGCCCACGATGACGATAGCAAAGGGCCGCTGCGAATCGGACCCGATGGCATGGGACATGGCCGCCGGCAGCAGACCCAGCGTGGCTACGAGCATGGTCATCATAATCGGCCTGAGCCGGCGTGTTGCTCCTTCAACCGCGGCATCGGTGATCGAATAGCCTCTCGCCCGCAACTGATTGATATACTCAACCATAACGAGGCCCGTCTGGACCGAACACCCGAACAAGGCCATGAACCCCACTCCCGAGGAGACACTAAAATACGTGCCCGTTACGAGCAATGCAAGAAGACCTCCGATACGGGCCACGAGCACGTTTACCAAATTGAGGAAGGCCCACTTGGCGGAACCAAAGGCGCCATACATGATCATGAAGATGAAAAAGATCGTTACAGGCACGATGACGAGCAGCCGCTTATCGGCCCTCTTCTGGCTCTCATATTCACCCATCCAATTGATGCTATATCCCTGGGGTAATTTCACCTGTTTGTTTACCTTCTCTATGGCTTCCTCGACGGTGCTGCCAAGATCGCGGCCGCGGACGCTGTACTTGACTGCCACATAACGCTGGTTCCCTTCACGATAGATTTGCGTCGCGCCATCCTGCGTTTCCACCTGACAGAGTTGCGCAAGAGACACGCGTTCGCCGGAGGGCGACAACAAGCGGATCTTCTCCACCGCTTCTTTAGTGTCGCGGTACTGGGGAAGATAGCGCATGACCAGGTCGTAGCGCTCCTCGCCCCGGAGGACCTGGGTGAGGGCGTTGCCTCCCACGGCGGTCTGAATGGCGTCCTGCACATCCGCTACATTGATCTGGTACCGGGACGCCTGTTTTCGGTCTACGACGAAATTCAAATTTGGCTGCCCTACGACGCGGAAGAGCCCGAGGTCCTCAATCCCCTTGATATGCCGCATGATATTGACGATTTTCTGGCCTTTCTCCTCGAGTACCCGCAGGTCGTCGCCGTAAATCTTCGTGGCGAGCTCCCCCTTGATCCCGCTTAGCGCCTCTTCCATGTTATCCTGGATGGGCTGGGAGAAGTTCCAGATCACGCCGGGGATCTTCTGGAGCTCGCGGTTCATGGCGGCGATGAGTCTCTCTTTATCCTGGTGAAAGAGGGGGCGCCACTCTTCCTTTGGTTTCAGGACAACGCAGTATTCCGTGTTGAAGAACCCCGTAAAGTCCTGCCCTGTATCATCGCGGCCTGCCTGGCTGGTCACCTGGATGGCCTCAGGGAAGGAAGCAAGTATCACTCGCGCCTGATTAGCCACCCGGATCGACTCAGTCGGTCCGGTGCTGGGGGCCAGGGTGCCTCGCACCCAGAGGGCGCCTTCATCGAGATGGGGGAGGAATTCCGATCCGATCACGCCGCTCTCAACCAGATAAATACTGCTGCACAGGGTGAGCACGGCAACGCCGACCATCACCCAGCGATGACGGATCGACCAAGTCAGGGCCTGCCGATAGCGTTTCGTAAGCCATACAACTACCGGATTCTGCCACTCGGGGGTTTCTTTGCGGAACAAGAGGCTGATAAGGACCGGTGCAAGGGCCACGGAGAATATCATGGCACCTAACAACGCAAACCCCACGGTCCAGGCCATGGGCCTAAAGAGACGCCCTTCGACGCTTTGCAGCGTGTCGATGGGTAAGTAGGCGGTGATGATGATAAGAATGGCGTAGAAGACGGGCCTTTGCACCTCATGCGCGGCAGCCCGGATTCTGTCCGGCAGCGACGTGCCAGGGTCCCTGTGGCCTATGTGCCGTATGATATTCTCAACCATCACGACCGCGCCGTCCACGACCATGCCGAAGTCGAGCGCACCCAAGGATAAGAGGTTCGCCGGTATCCCCCGGAGGTGCAAGCAACTGGCGGCGAAGAATAGGGCAAAGGGGACGGTCAGGGCAACGACGAGCGCGCCGCGGATATTTCCCAGAAAGAGAAGGAGCACGATCGTGACGAGAATGAACCCCTCCGTGAGGTTATGGAATACAGTATGGGTCGTATAATTTACGAGGTCGCCGCGATCGTTGAAGGGAATGATCTTCACGCCCGGAGGCAGAAGTTTTTCATTCAGCTCTTTCACCTTCTTCTGAACATCCCTGATGGTTTCGTCGAAGGGGGCCCCTTTGCGCATGAGCACGATGCCGGAAGGGACATCATCGTTGTCGATGATCTTTCCATCCGCGCGATGAATCGCCCTTCCGAATTGACCGAGCCGGATCTTTGGGCCTTGCGACACGACAGCGATATCTTTGACCCGCACCGGCGTGCCGTTTTTGGTTATGATTACCGTATCCTCAATGTCGTGCACGGTGCGGACTAACCCAACCACACGGACATTCACTTGCTGCATGCCCGCCTCGATGAAGCTTCCCCCAGCATTCACATTGTTGTTGGTGAGCTGCTGTTCCACCTGCCCGATACTAAGACCATAGGAGACAAGCTTGTCCGGATCGACGCGAACCTGGTATTCGCGTGTGGGAGCGCCGAAGACCTCGACGTCCACCACATTCGGCACGGACTTGAGCTGTTTCACCAGGAACCAGTCCTCCAGGGACTTCAATTCCATCGGGTCATACTGGGGATTTGTGCTCTTCAGCGTAAAGAAGTAAATCTGGCCGACCGGGCTGAAGTCGGGGCCGATGCCGGGAGATAGACCCGACGGAAGGTTTACCATGGTCAGTCGTTCGAGGACCCGCTGGCGGTTCTGGAAATTGTCCGAGTTATCGTCAAACCAGATGATCACCACGGACAGCCCGGCAACGGTCACAGACCGCAAGTAGGTGCGATAGGGAATTCCACTCATCACGTTTTCAATAGGGATGGTGACCTGCTGCTCGATTTCCTCCGCAGCCCGGCCCGGCCACTGCGTGATGATCCAGGCATAGTTATTGGCGACGTCGGGATAGGCCTCGATCGAAAGATGGTGGAACTGAATGATGCCCAGGCCAAATAGAAAGATACCTAAGGCCAGCATGAACCAGCGATGGCTCAATGCGAAATCGACAACAGCGCGAATCATCTTTACTTCCTGTTCCCCTTTAGCTCATTGTCGGTTAAAGACTTGTTACTGCTCTGTAGTGAATTGGAGCACCAGGGCGTTTCCGACTACCTGTTGACCCGGCTGGATTCCCGTCACTTCCTGCATGCTGCCGGGAAGCATCTTCCCGCCGACCACTTCGACCATCCGGAATTTACTCCCTATCGTCGGCACGTAGACCCAGTCGCGGTCATGCAAATGCAAGATGGCACTCTTGGGAATCACGGCATGCGTTTCCTGCTGCTGGCCATGGAAGGTGGCAGTGACAAACATACCGATACGCATCAACCCCGGATTCTTCATTTCCAGTCGGACCTTCGCGGTGCGGATGTTGGGATCCAGGATCGGCCCGATATTGCTGATCCGGCCTTTAAACACTTTGTCCGGATAGGCGTTCAGTCGAACATCTGCGTACTCACCCAGGCGAACAAATGGAAAATCGTTTTCGTACACGTCGCAGATGATCCAGACATAGTCGAGATTGGCGATGGTGAAGAGGTTCGGCGAATTATCGAGCGTCTTCACGCCGGCCCCATTCGTCACGTTCTGCTCGATGATGACACCTGAGATGGGAGCGAAAATGTCGACGATCCCGCTCGGATGATGATCGAGGTCCTTAATACCCAGGATCTGGAGCGTCTCGACGGTGGCCCTGAGGGTGACCTTGGCTTTTTCTTCCGCATCCACCGCGACCTCCAGGTCCTTTTGAGCGATCGCCCCTTTCTCGTATATGATCTTGGAGCGTTCCAGCTGCGCCTTCGCCAAGGCCTCGTCGGCAACGGCCTGCTGGTAATTGGAGAAAGCCCCTGAGATGTCGGCACTCCGCACCCTCATGAGTAGCTGCCCCTTCTCCACCGTATCCCCCAGTCGCGCCTTGATCTCTACCACGCGGCCCGAGGCAAGAGAGATAGCAGGTACGGTGCGCGAAACATCGGGATTCACGACCCCGGTTACGCTCAGCTCCGGCGCAGCTTTGTGCTCACCGGCCGTTGCTAACGGAAACTGTTCCGGGTGATCTACTTTGAATCCAGTAGAGTCTTCTTCGTGCACCACCTGTGCCGGCGGTGGCGCTTCGGATGCGCTATCTGCCTCCATTTCCCGTCCGCAGCCGGGAAGGAGAAGACCTACGGCAAAACAGAGAATGGGGACAAGTATCAGTTGTTTCACTGAATAACCTCCTTACCCACCGCCAGATTCAATTGAGCTGCGGCGGTCAAATAAGACCCGATCAGGGTCAGATAGCTTCGTTGCACGGCGCGGTAGTCGTTCTGGGCTTGCAGAAAATCAAGCAAAGATGCCCCGCCGCGCTCATAGGAAAAGGTTACTATCTCGCGAACCCTCACAGCTTGTTGCAGGTATTTCGCTTTGTACGGCTGCA
>Ga0326728_10015870_pt1 | contig 15529 bp, 11 predicted proteins | sample MB3enrmetagenome_FD_207602 | JGI IMG/M metagenome (GOLD analysis project Ga0326728, IMG submission 207602) | Lab enriched peat soil microbial communities from McLean, Ithaca, NY, United States - MB31MN | ecosystem: Environmental > Terrestrial > Soil > Wetlands > Peat | place: USA: New York...
GCGCAGCCCACATCGAACGTGCCCGCGTTTCGAGCTCCCAGTTTGTTCTGGAGCACGACCGAGGTGGCGGGCGTAAGGTAATCCGGCGTATCGGTGCCGAGGACGATCAGGTCCACCTCCTCGGGCCGGCGGCCGGCTCGCTCGAGGGCTTGGCGTGCGGCGGGCAGCGCCAGATCGGACGCGGCCCATTCCGGGGGCGCATACCAGCGCTTGCGGATGCCGCTGCCGGCTTCCATCTTGTCCACGAAATCCGGGTAATGCGCGAGTTGCGCGCGCAGGGCGCTGTTGGGCACTTCGATTTCGGGGAGACATCTTCCGGTGGAGATAATCGTGGCGTAACGGTTCATGATGGTTCCCTTTAGGTTCCCGTGACGACGCCGCCATCCACACCGATGACGGCGCCCGTAATGAAAGAAGCCGCGTCGGACGCCAGCCAGAGATAAGCGTTGGCGACGTCTTCCGGCTTTCCCATGCGGCCCAGCGGCGTGCGGCCGATCATGGAGCGCAGCACTTCTTCCGGCATTCCCGCGGTCATTCCGGTTTCGATAAAGCCGGGCGCCACGGCGTTAACGCGGATGTGGTATTTCCCCAGTTCGCGCGCCCACACGCGCGTCATCCCGATGACCCCCGCTTTCGAGGCCACGTAGTTGGTCTGTCCGAAATTGCCGTAGACGCCCACCACGCTGGAAGCGTTCAGAATGACGCCGCCGCCGCGCTCGATCATGCGTCCGGCGGCCGCGCGCGCGCAGATGAAGACGCCCTTCAAGTTCGCGGCGATGACGGAGTCGAACTGCTCGTCGCTCATGAAACCCGCCAGGGCGCGGTCCTTATACTTCACCAGCAGGCCGTCGTGGATGATGCCGGCGTTGTTGACCAGCACGTCGATTCCGCCCCAGTGCGCCACCAGTTCGTCAAGCGCCCGCGCCACGGAAGCCGCGCTGGTGACGTCCACCTTCTGAAAAATGCCGCCTTCTTCGGGCGGGGCGTCTTGCACGTCCCAGGAGGCCACCCGGCAGCCTTCCTGCGCGAAGCGGCGCGCCGTGGCCCGGCCGATCCCGTAGGCTGCCCCGGTGACGATTACCACCTTGTGTTGCAAACCTGTTTCGATCACGGTGGGTGGGAAGCTCACCTTCCAGGAAAACTGTATCACGCCAGGCGGCTGCATAAGCGCTTTCCATGAGCCTGATTGAATATTTTTAATTCACAACGCTGCGGCGTGTGCTAGAACTTGAAACAAGAGCGCCCGTGTTTGACGTCTGATAAACAGGGCTGGTGGGATGCCATGGATGAACGGTACATCGCAATACCCGGCACCAGGATGCACGAGCTTCCCCCGTTGCTCGTTCATTTAGCGGGAGATGGCGCGCCGGAGGATGGGGGTTCCGGCCTGGATTCGGTGATGCCGGAGGCCGAGGAGATGCTGTCGGTCACGGGGGCCGATCCACTGGAGATCGAACGCCGCACGCTCGACCTGGCGTTGCAGCTTACGGAAAAATATCGCGCCCTGATGTCGCACTGGCTGTGGGGCGATTCGGTCCTGGAGTGGATCCGCCAGTGCGAGATCACCTTCGAGTGCGAAGAGACGCTGCGCGCGCTGCTTCACCCGGACGTGTGGCCGCACGCCAGCCGGTCGAGTTTCGTCACCCTGCTGCGGGAAAAGCACGTGCCGACCAACGGCGTGGCTCTGGAGCAGGCCGTGGGGTTGCGGCTCACCTTCCGCCAGCCGCCCCCGGTGGATTGTTTCTCAAATCAGTTCCTCTTATACCTGAACGGCACGGTGGCCGATACGGCTTACCGGACGTGGTCGCACCTGGCAGCCCACGGCCCCGCGCGGCTGCCTCCGGAACGCTTTCACTTCGAAGTGTTGGACCTGGACCGGCAGTAGGTGTAGGGCCCGCCCGCGAAGCCCCCAGCCGCCTTCGCGCATCACAAACACCAGACCATGCCGCCGGCGGAGGGGATACAACCGCGCGTAAATCCGTGGATTGTCGCGGTGGCCGTGATGTTCGCCACGTTCATGGAGGTGCTGGACACTACCGTGGTGAATGTCTCGCTGCCGCACATTGCCGGGAGCCTCTCGGCCAGCGTGGATGAGGCGTCCTGGGCGCTCACTTCTTATCTGGTGGCCAACGCCATCGTGCTGCCCATGACGGGCTGGCTGGCCGGCTTTTTCGGCCGCAAGCGAATGCTCATCGGGGCGGTCTTCGGATTCACCGCGGCCTCTTTTCTGTGCGGCCTGGCGCCCTCGCTGAGCACGCTGATTCTCTTCCGCGTGATTCAGGGGGCCACCGGCGGTGCGCTGCAGCCGCTCTCGCAGGCCGTGATGTTGGAGGCCTTCCCACCCGAGGATCGCGGCAAGGCCATGGCGCTGTGGGGGCTGGGGATCGTAGTGGCGCCCATGCTCGGCCCGGTGCTGGGCGGCTGGCTGACCGACAACCTCAGTTGGCGCTGGGTCTTCTATATCAACCTGCCGGTGGGCGCGGTCTCGATTCTGATGACCCGTTGGTTCGTCTTCGATCCGCCTTACCTGCGGCGCACCAACCGCGGCATCGACTATTGGGGCATCGGCCTTCTGGCGGTGGGGGTGGGCGCGCTGCAGGTGATGCTCGATAAGGGCCAGGAGGACGATTGGTTCAGTTCTCACTGGATCACGCTGCTGACCGCGATGGCGGCGGTGGCCCTTACGGTATTCATTATTCATGAACTGCGCAGCCGCGCTCCGGTGGTGCGCTTGCGAGTGTTCAAGGACCGGACCTATAGCGCGGGCGTATTCCTGATGACCATGCTCGGTTTCGTGCTTTACGGCAGCATGGTGCTGCTGCCCATCTTCCTGCAGACGCTGCTGGGCTATCCGGCGCTGGAGGCGGGCGTCGCCATGGCGCCGCGCGGCCTCGGCTCGTTTCTGATGATGCCGGTGGTGGGCACGGTGCTGGGCCGTTTCGATCCGCGCAAGCTGCTGGCAGTGGGGCTGGTGGGCGCGTCCTGGTCGCTCTACGCGCTCTCGAAGCTGAGCTTAAATGCCGGTTATTGGGATATCTTCTGGCCGCAGTTCATTCAGGGCGCGGCTCTGGCCCTGTTGTTCGTGCCGCTGACGACCGCCACCATGGACCCGATTCCGCGCGAGGAAATGGGCAACGCCACCAGCCTGTTCAACCTGATGCGCAACGTCGGCGGCAGCACGGGAATCGCCTGCGCCACCACGTACCTCTACCGGCGCGAGCAGGTCCATACTTTCCTGCTGGGATCGCACGTGACCGCCCTCAGCTCCATAACGCAAAGTTACCAGAGAGGGCTCGAATCTACGATGATGGCTCAGGGCGCGAGCGCCCCGCGCGCCGCCGGCCAATCGCTGGCCGCCTTGTGGGGAATGGTGCAGCAGCAGGCTTCCATGCTCTCCTTCGTGGATACGTTCCTGGCCCTGGCGCTGGTGTTTCTTCTGGTTCTGCCGCTGCTGTTCGTCCTCAAGAGACCCCGCCATCGAAGCGCGGAAGTGGCTGCCCACTAAGGGCTGCGGAATGCTCCGGACCGCCGCCGGTGCTAGCATGTAAGCCGGAAGGACTCAAGATGCCGCCTCAGGACGTCGCGGGTTCCGGAACGCCTGAAAGCCTCGAGCCCAATGAAGAAGGAGCCGAGCCAAGCATAGTAGTCGGGATCGGCTCGTCGGCCGGAGGTTTCGAGGCCGCCGCCGCGCTGCTGAATTCCCTCCCGCACGACACCGGGATGGCATTCGTGCTGGTTCAGCATCTCGATCCGCACCATTCGAGCGCGCTGTCGGAACTGCTCGGGCAACGGACCAAAATGCCGGTCATCGAAGTGGCCGATGGAACGGTCGTGCGCGCGAACCGCTTTTACGTCATTCCTCCGAACGTCAGGATGACCATAATGGGAGGCCTGCTCAGCCTGATGCCGCGCATTGAGGTTCCCGGAAGGTACATGCCGATCGACGTTTTCTTCCGTTCGCTTGCGGAGGACCGGAAGAGCACCGCGATCGGCGTAATTCTGTCCGGCACGGCCTCGGACGGGACCCTGGGACTAAAGGCCATCAAGGCGGAGGGAGGCTTCACCTTCGCCCAGGACGAATCCGCCAAGTTCGACGGCATGCCGCGCAGCGCCATCGCGGCGGGGGTGGTCGATTTCGTGCTGCCGCCGGAGGACATTGCCAAGGAGTTGGCCGATATCGCCAGGCATCCGCACCACAACGGCGCGGCGTTGCCCGGCCTGTACCAGGATTCGCCCGAGTTTCTGGAAATCCTGCGGCTGCTCCGGACCGCCGCGGGAATCGATTTCTCCCAGTACAGGCCCAACACGCTCCTGCGCCGGATAGAGCGGCGGATCGTTTTGCAGAAGGCCGGCGACCCCGATCAGTACTTGCAGATTCTGCGGGACAATCCTGTCGAGATACGGGCGCTCTCCGACGACCTTCTCATCAGCGTCACCGAGTTCTTCCGCGACCCGCCGATCTTCGAAGCGCTCAAGGAGAAAGTATTCCCCGAGATCCTCGGCAAGAAGGAGTCCGGCGAAGCCATCCGCGTCTGGGTGCCCGGATGCTCCACCGGCGAAGAAGTCTACTCGATCGCGATCGGCTTGATGGAATTTCTGCGCGACGCCGGAACGGAGTTGCCGGTGCACATCTTCGGCACGGACGTGAGTGAGATCAACATCGAGCGGGCGCGCGCCGGCGTTTACGGCTCCAGCTCCGTGTCGTCCATCTCTCCGCAGCGGTTGGGCCGCTTCTTCATGGCAGTGGATTCGGGATACCAGATCGTCCGCCCGATCAGAGATCTGTGCGTTTTCGCGGTGCAGAACGTGGCCTCCGACCCGCCGTTTTCGCGGATAGACCTGATCAGTTGCCGGAATCTGCTGATCTACATGGGCCCGGCCTTGCAGCAGCGCGTGGTCGGAATGCTGGCCTACGCTCTGCAGCCGAATGGCTTCCTGGTGCTCGGCAAGGCGGAACGACCCGGCCACCTGGCGGATCATTTCACGCCCTTCGATGCCGAGCACAACCTCTACCTGCGGAAACCGGTGACGGTTCATCCCGGGTTCGAGCTGCCCGCGCGCGTGGCCGCTTTTCCGGTGTTCCGGCAGGACGAGCGTCCGGCGGAGCGCGAATCGAAATGGCCGGGGGAAAGCGCCCCCGGCCCGCTGCAAAGGCAGGTGGATCGTTTGTTGCTGGCGCAATATGCGCCGCCCTCGGTCGTGATCGACGACAATTACCGGATCGTCCAGTTCAGTGGAGAGGTGGGCTCGTATCTGGCGCCCGAGAGAGGGGAAGCCGATCTGAATCTGTTCCGCATCGTGCGCGACGACGTGGCTCTGCACGTGCGGGCGGCGGTGGAAGCGGCGCGGCAGAAGGGCATGGCCATCCGGCTGGAGCGCATCCATATCTCTGGCGCCCGCCCGCGGACGATCACGGTGGCCGTGACGCCTGTCGCCGTGGCTAGCTTGGGGCGGCACTTCCTGATCTCGTTCGAAGACCCCGCTTCACCGCCGGCGCTGCCGGGCGAGCCACTAGCTCCCATGGATGGGGCAACCCGTTCGGAAGAGACCGGCGATCCGCAGAGCCAGATCGCCCAGTTGGAAGAGGAACTGGCGTCCACGCGCCGGTACCTGCAATCCATCATCGAGGAAGTCCGTTCGGCGAACGAAGAAGCGCAATCGACCAACGAGGAGCTGCAAAGCTCCAACGAGGAGCTGCAGACCGCCAAAGAGGAGCTGCAAGCCACCAACGAAGAGCTGCAAACCCTCAACGCGGAGATGGACAGCCGCAACGTCGATTTGAAGCGGTTGGCCGACGACCTTCTCAACCTGCTGGCGAGCCTGCAAACGCCGATCCTGATGCTGGACAGCGCCCTGCGCATCCGGCGGTTTACGCAAGTCTCCGAAAAACTGCTCAACCTGATCGCCACCGACATCGGGCGGCCGGTTTCGGACTTGCAGCCCAGGATCAAGGTCCCTCGGCTGCAGGAGATTCTCCGGCAGGTCGTCGATACGCTGGCGCCGCACGAGGAGGAGGTGCAGGATCGGGGTGGGCGGTGGTACTCGCTGCGCGTGCGGCCGTATCGCACCAGCGATAACCACATCGATGGCGCCGTGCTCCAGTTGGTCGATATCGACGAATTGAAGAAGTCCCTGGAGGAGGCCAGGCTCGCGCGGGATTACGCGTCGGCCATTCTCCAGACGGTGCGCGAACCGCTGGTGGTGCTGGATTCGCAGTTCCGCATCGAGACGGCTAACCGGGCTTTCTTCCAGACCTTTCACACGCCGCCGGAGGAGAGCCTCAAGAAGCTCGTCTACGAGGTGGCCGGAGGGCGGCTCGATTTCCCCAAGCTCCATTATTTGCTGGACCATGCGGCCCGCGGCGATTCCGCGATTGAAGACGTCGAGCTGGAGCGCGATTTCGAGCAGCTTGGCCGCAGGACGATGTTGTTGAACGCCCGCCGGATCGAAGATGACGGCGGGAACGGGCCGATCCTGCTGGTATTCGAAGACATCACCGAGCGCAAGCGCTCCGCCGAGGCCCGTTACCGCCGGCTCTTCGAGGCGGCCAAGGACGGCATGCTGATCGTGGATGCCGAGACCGGAGAAATCAGCGATGCCAACCCGTATCTCGAAGCGTTGTTCGGTTACCGGCGCGATGAGCTGGTGGGCCGGAAGGTCTGGGAAGTCGATCCGCTGTGCGGCATTCCCGATCCGGAATCCGTGCTGGCGCGGATACGCGAGCGGGACATGGAACGCTTCCCGGACCTGGTGGTGAAATCCAAGAGCGGCCGCGCAATTCATGTGGAAGTGGTGGGCAACGTCTACATGGAAGGAGCGCGCGCGCAGATTCAGTTCAACATCCGCGATATCACCGAGCGCAGACAGTTCGAGCGGCAGCTTCAGCACACGCAGAAGCTGGAAAGCCTGGGCCTGCTGGCCGGCGGTGTGGCGCACGACTTCAACAACCTGCTCACCGGAATCATGGGCAACGCCAGCCTGGGCCTGGCGGATCTCCCGGACTCCTCGCCGGAACGAAGGTATTTTCGAGAAATCATCAGTGCCGGCAAGCGCGCCGCGGATTTGACGCGCCAGATGCTGGCCTATGCCGGTAAGGGCCGGTTCCTGGTCGAGCGGATGGATGTCTCGCAACTGATCCGCGAGATCGAGCCCCTGATCAATACCTCTATTCCGAAACTGGTGTCGGTTCAATTGGAGCTGAAGCCCGGGCTGCCGGCCATCGAGGCCGATTCCGGGCAAATCCAGCAACTGATCATGAACCTGATGATCAACGGCGCGGAGGCCATTGGCGAGGACCGCCCCGGGGTGGTGTTGGTCCGAACGAGCACCTGGGATCTGAGCGCCGAGGACATTCAGAGGGACTTTCCGAACGATCGCCTCACGCCGGGGCAGTACGTCTCGATCGAGGTCCGCGACACCGGCTCGGGCATGGACGAGGCCACCAGGGCCCGGATTTTCGATCCATTCTTCACCACCAAGTTCGAGGGCCGGGGTCTGGGGCTGGCCGCGGCCTCGGGCATCGTGCGAAGCCACAAGGGAGCCATGCGGGTGTACTCCAGGCTCGGCCAGGGAACTTCGTTTCAGGTCCTGTTTCCGGCGGCTCCGGCAAAAGCGCTTGGCCGCGCTTCCAGCGGACCGGCCCACGCGCTGCCCGCCAGCGGCACCGTTCTTTTCGTCGATGATCAGGAAACGCTTCAGCAATTAGCCCACTCCGCGCTCGAACGGAATGGATGGCATGTGCTGCCGGCCCGCAACGGCGCGCAGGCGGTCGAGGTTTTCGAAAGGCTCGCGCAAGAGATCACCGTGGTAATCCTCGACCTGGCGATGCCTGTCATGGGGGGAGAAGAGGCGCTGGAGCGCCTCAAAGCCATTCGCACGGGCGTGCCGGTCATTCTTTCGACCGGCTACGGAGAAGACGAAGCCAGGCGGCGCTTTGCCGGCAAGGATGTGGCCGGTTTTCTGCAAAAGCCCTACACCGTGGACCAACTGATGGAGGCCATCGCGCTGGTGCTGGGGCGCCTATAGGGCTCGTTCGCCGCCCGTGATAAGATAACCGCCATATGGAGGGACTCGATTCTCTGGACCAATGGGATGACTTCGTCTCCGGGCGGTACGATCCCAACCGCAAGACCGCGGATTTCCGCAAATACGACGCCACCGCGCCCGATGGCGTGCGCGAGTTCTATCGCCTGAACCATACCTTCCAGACGCGCGAATTCGTGCGCGATAAGAAGCGCCAGTACGGCGCCCGGAATCGCGGCGAGATGGGGATCTGGGAAGCGCTCGATTACCTGAACACGCTGGTGGATGAAAGCGACCCCGACACCGATCTCTCCCAGATCGAGCACCTGTTGCAGACCGCCGAGGCTATCCGCCGCGACGGCCATCCGCGCTGGATGGTGCTGGCCGGCCTGCTGCACGATCTCGGCAAGGTGCTGTGCCTCTACGGCGAGCCGCAGTGGGCGGTGGTGGGCGACACCTTTCCGGTGGGCTGCGCCTGGTCGAGCAAGATCGTCTATCCCGAATTCTTCCGCGACAACCCCGATGCGCGGGTTCCCGAGTACCAGAGCCGCCTGGGAGTTTATGAGGAGGGCTGCGGGCTCTCCAACGTGGATCTCTCCTGGGGGCACGACGAGTACTTATACCAGGTGATGAAGGATTACCTGCCGATCGAGGCGCTCTATATGATCCGCTACCATTCCTTCTACGCGGCGCACCGCGAAGGGCAGTATGACTATCTGATGGACGCCCAGGACCGCGCGATGTTCGAGTGGGTGCGTAAGTTCAATCCCTACGATCTGTATTCGAAGAGCGCGGCGCGGCCCCGGCTGGCCGAAGTGAAACCGTTCTACGAAGAGCTGGTGGCGGAGTACTTTCCGGCCAAGATCGCCTGGTGATGACGGGTTCTACTCTTTTTCCGGGCGCGGCTCGGCGGAAGGGGCCTTCGGGCGCACGGCCGCGCTGAGAGCCATCAAGAATCCGAGCAGCTCGGCTTCGGTCCGCATGCTGAGCATGGATATGCCGCCGGCCGCTCCGGCTGCCTGCGGGCTGCCCCAGGGGAGCCACTTCAGGATCAGCAGAGAGCGCAGGGAGGTCTGGAAGAACACTCCCATCCCGAAGGCATGGTTGACCAGTCCCAGCAGCCGCGCGTCGCGCAAACCCGTCGCCAGCACCCACAGCGCGGGCGCCAGCACCACCATCGCGGTCGAGAGATAGGCGACGCGGCACACCGTCCGAATGCCCGGATAGCGGCGGTAGAGCCTGCGCTGCACGAACCGGCAGACCGCGAAACATGCCATCCAGGCGATGAACTCGAGCGCCACGTTGGGCGGGGCAAGAGCGGCTTGCATGGGGGGCTATTCGATGGCGGGGCCGAAATAGCCTTGAGCCAGCGCCGGCTCGGCTTCCAGGGCCTTGCTCCAGCAGGAGCGCGCCTCATCGGATTTTCCGGCCGATTCCAGAATCCGGCCCAGGTTCAGCAAGGCTTCCGGCATCTCGGGCTGGCGCTCCAGGGCCTCGCGGTACAGGCGCGCGGCCTGGTCGAGCTGGCCCGCCTTTTCGTACATCAGGCCGGTATTGTAAAGCACCTCGGGAGCGCGCTCGCCCAGCTCGATCAGCTTGGCGTGGTATCGCAGGGCGGTCTCGAAATCGGATGCCTGCAGCGCCAGCGAGGCCATGCCGCGCAGCGCGTCCACCGAGTTGGCGTCGCCTTCCAGGATCTTCTGGTACAGCCGCTCGGCCCGGTCGCGATCCCCCATGCCGCTGTAGGCCAGCGCCAGGTTGGTATAGGCTTCGGGCCAGTTGGGGCGGTACTTCAGGCAGCCTTCGAAAGCTTCCGCGGCGCCGCGGTAGTCCTTGCGCCGGAGGCGCAGATATCCCAGGCGAAAGCGCGCCTCTTCCTCCTTGGGAGCTTTCTCGAGAACCAGCTTGTACCAGCGCTCGGCCTCCTCGGACTGCCCGCCGTGTTCGATCAACAGGGCCATGTTCCACATGGGCTGCAGGGCGTCGGGGCTGGCCAGCATGGCGCGCTCGTAAGCCGCGCGCGCGCCCGCGGCGTCGTTGCGCTGCTCGCGCACGATTCCCAGGTTGGTGTAGGCTTCGCTCGATTGAGCGCGCAGCTTCAAAGCCTCCTCGTAAGCCTCGGCGGCCTGCTCCCAGCGGCCGGATTTCTGGTGCGCCAGCGCCAGGTTGAACCATCCTTCGAAATGGGCCGGGACGGCGGAGACCAGCAGGGTGCAGAACTTGGCGGTGAGCGCCAGATCCCCGGCGGCGCAGGCCCAGGCCGCCAGGCCCTCCAGCGCCACCGTGGATTCGGGAACCAGCTCGAGCAGCCGCTCGGAGTATTCCCGCACCATGTCGAAATCCTCTTTCGACATCCCGATGCCGATCAGGTTGGAGAGCGACTCCTCCGATTCCGGGTTGCGTTCGAGAATGCGGGCGTAGATCTCGTAAGCGGCGTCGGCCTGCCCCAGCGACTGCAAAGCCGAGGCCTTTCCGAAGAGGGCGTCCTCGTGGTCCGCCGCCAGCTCCAGGCAGCGCTCGAAAGCGAAAAGCGCCGATTTGGGATCTTCCAGCCGCAGGTGGCAAACCCCCAGGCCGAGATGCGAATCCAGGTGCGCGGGATCCAGGCTGCATGACTTGTGGAAGAAGTTGGAAGCCTCCTCCCATGCGCCGCTGCGCTCCAGGCAGATCGCCAGGTTGAACCATCCCAGGGCATAGCCGGGTTTGAGCTGCGCCAGCGCGCGATAGGCCTTGGCCGCCTCGCGGTAGTCGCCCAGCTCGAACTCGATATGACCGATGGCGCGATAGATTTCGGGAGTGGCCTCTCCAGCCGTCACGGCGCGCTGCAAGACCTGCAGCGCCTCCTCTCGCCTGCCGGCCATGTGCAGCGCGACCGCCCGGTTTAAATAGACCGGCGTACTGTTTTTTTCCGGCTGGGGTTGAGGGATGAAGAGCCTCGGCGGCTCGCCTGTTCGAATTGCGGTGCTGCTCATGTCAAGACTCCTTGCTTCCAACGGGGCCGGAGGCCGGCGGGGTTTCGACTAGCGCCGAGAACGGCACTGTCGCCAGCCTCGCGGCGGCCGGGTACTGGGCGGGTCCCGGGGTGAAATCGAGCCAGCGACACGCGGAATCCTGGAGACCGGCCTGGGCCACCGGGGAGGACACCCGCGCGAAGCGGATCTTGGGGCGCAGCGGCCGGGCCGCCGAAATCCGCGGCGTGCGGGGAGCCGGCGCGATCGGCGAACCCAGCCGCGGCTTCACCGCGGGCGCCTTGAGCGCGGGCGAAAACAGCGACAGCCCGGCCGGCATTCCAGGCAGAATCGGTTTGGCGATGCGAAAGCCCGAAGATAGCGAGACGCGCAGAGGCCTTCCCTGTTGAACGGTCACGGCCAAAGCGCGCGGGATGAATTCCCCGGCGCTCTCCATCGCGTGGAACGCGAAAGCCGCGCCGGCCAGGGAAAGACGCAGCGACGGCTGCCGGCCCGCCCCGTGACCGCGCCCGCCGGCACGCCATTCGACGAGCACGGGCTGAAGGAACCCTCGCTGAATAGCCGCCGAACCCCCCAGTTCCGAGGGCAGCGCCAACGGCTTGGGATTCTCGCAGCGCCGCATCAGGCTGGCGACCTTGTTGACCTCCAGCATCCGGTCCATGCCGCAGCGGAGCCGGTGCTGGTTTTGGTGCTCGCGGGAGCAGAAGTCCCCGCTGCCCACCCGAATTCTGCTCAGCGGTTTGCCGCAAAGCCGACAAGTCCTGGAAGCCATTCAATCGGGATTATACTGATACGGGTTCTGAATTACCACCATAAATACCGAAAGTACCATGCTACTGCCGATTGTTAGTTATCTGGAACTCCGGATGTTATCGATGGTTTATGTTTTCATCGAATGAATCATAACTTTGGTAAGTTCCGGATAATTCTATCTATAAATCGTGTGAGCCTGGAGTAGAATCGACCTGGAAGCCGGTGCCACTAATGCGAGCCGGCCGGAGGCCTATCCATGGTTGAGTCGATTGCGCGCGCGGAACGTTCCGATCAGCAGTTATCCCCTTCGTCTTACTTCGTTTGGCAAGTGCCGCAGAAACCGGTCGTAGTGCGGATTTCATTGGCGGTGGTCGACCGGCTGGAGCGCGACGCGGTGGAGAGCTTCCGCTCGCTGACCTCGCGCGGATCGGAGATCGGCGGGCTGCTGTTCGGAGACGTGGTGCCCGGGACGCCGGCGGTCGTCACCATCGAAGACTACGGGGCGGTCCCCTGCGATTACACGCGCGGGCCTCTGTACCGTCTGTCCGAGGCCGACATAGCGCGCTTCGAGCGCTCGATCGAGCAGCGCGGCTCCAGCGGGCCGTCCGTGGTGGGCTTCTTCCGCAGCCACACGCGCAAAGGGCTGTCGCTCGATGCGGAGGATGCCGCTTTCTTCCAGGCCCGTTTTCGCGATCCCCACCAGATTGTCCTGCTGGTGCGCCCCGCGGCCACCAAGGCCAGTGTGGGAGGCATCTTTATTTGGGAAGGCGGCACGGTCAACACGGAGAGCAGCTATCTGGAGTTCCCGTTCCGGTCCGCCGAGTTGCAGCTCTTGCGCGCGGCCGCCGAAGCGGAGTCGCAGCCCCCGGCCGCGCTCCCGGCTCCCAAGCCACCCACGCGGGCGCAAATCGTGCCCATCGCTTCGCGGCGGGATCCCGCGCCCCCGGCTCCGGAGGTGGCGCCACCGCGGCCCCCCGAACCTGCTCCCGCACAGCCCCCCAAGCAGGCCGATCCCCAACCCGCGCCTCCCGCGGCGGCCAAGCCCGTTCCAGCCCCCGAGGCGGTGCCCGAGCTCAAGCCGCCGGCCATTGAAACCCGCGTGCCGGTGGCTCCCGCCGAGGCCCCTGAGATCCTTCCGGAGCCGCGGGGAGGGAAATGGGTGTGGGTCATCGGCGCGGCCGTTCTCCTGGCGATCCTGGTGACAATCTTCATCTATCGCGGCTTGGCGCCGCACAGCCGGCCCGCACCGGCAGCTTCAGCGCAGCAGGATACATCGCCTCTCTCCTTGCGCGTCGAGCGCACCGCGGGCGGTCTTCTGCTGACGTGGAACCGCGCTTCCCAGGCGATCGAGGGCGCCCGGCGCGCCGTGCTGTCGATTTCCGATGGCGAGCGGCACGAGAATTTCGACATGGATATCGAGCAACTCCGCAAGGGCAGCATCGTCTACATGCCGTACACCCAGGACGTCAGCTTCCGCATGGAGGTAACCGGCGACGGAAAGCTCAAGGCGGCCAGCGAGATGGTGCGCGTGTTGCGCTCCTCGCCCATGCCGGAAGTGCCGGATAAAGATAAACCGGCGAATGCGGACGCCGTCGGCCCCAAGGTCGATCCAGCGGCCGGCGCGGACCCCGAGAAGCCCAAGTGGGCCCAGCCGGTCAAGCCGTTCAGCACAGCCTCTCTCGCCTCGCGGCTGCGTCCGGCGCGTCCCACGGAGATTCCCGAAGCGCCGGCGCTGGGGGGCGGAGATGAATCGGCCCCGTCGGCGGCTCTGCCCGTCAACTTGGGGACCGTGGTTCCCGCTCCTCCAGCGCCCAGCGCGCCGGCCCCGCTGCCGCCCGCGCCGGCCCCCGCGAAGGTCGCGCCAGCCGCGCCGGCGACGAGCAAGCTCCAGAGTGCCCAACTGGTGTCTCGTCGCGACCCGGTGTACCCCGAACTGGCCTCCAAGAACAACATCAAGGGCACCGTGCACCTATTGGCCACCGTCGGCACGAACGGCCGCGTCAAGGCGGTCAAGGTACTTAACGGCCATCCTTTGCTGGCGCAGTCGGCCATCGACGCCGTCATGCAGTGGGTCTACAGGCCCACCATGTTGAACGGAGTGTCCCAGGAGTCGCAGGTGGACATCGTGCTGAATTTTATGGGCAATCGTTAGCCGATCCCGCCAAAAAAACCGGCCGATCCGGAGCCGAATGCTCCCGCTCCTGGGCTATCATGGAGCATTCCTCCGATTGTGACGCGATTTCGATTCCTCGACTGGATGCGTGGACTGGCCGTGCTCATCATGATCCAGTGCCACACCTTCAACGCCTTCGCCCGCATGGATCTGCGCGACAGCGGGGCGTACGTGCTTTCGCAATTCGTGGGCGGCATGGCGGCGCCGCTGTTTCTGTTCATGGCGGGAATGACGCTGGCTTTCCAGATGGAGAGCGCGGCGCGCAGGGAGGCTTCCAAATCCCGGCGGTGGCTATCTGCGCTGCGTCGCGCCGGCTACATCCTGGGAATTGCATACCTGTTCCGCATCACCAACTGGGCCGCCAGCCTGCCGCACGCCGACCCGGCCGAACTCACCAAGGTTGACATCCTGAATTGCATGGGGGTTGGCATGGCGGCGGTTTCGGTGGCCGCCCTCTTCGATGCTAAAGGGCGCATCCGCTTCGCCATCGGTGCGAGCCTGGCGATCGCCGTGGCGGCTCCCCTGATGACTTACTTGCCCTGGGACGGCGCTCCGGCGCTGCTGCGCGAGTACCTGGTGCCGGGACCGGGCCGCGGGCGCTTTCCCTTCTTCCCCTGCGCCTCCTACGTGGGGTTTGGCCTGGCGGCGGGGGCCATCCTCAAGCGCACCGTACCCGAGCGCCTCGAACGCCTGGTCCAGTGGTCCGTGCTGGTCGCCATTGTCATGGTTTTCGGCTCGCAGTATTTCGCTAATATCCCTTATTCCCTCTATCCCCGTTCCGATTTCTGGCTGAACAGCCCGGCGCTGATCCTGATCCGCGTGGGCATCTGCCTGCTGCTGCTGGCGGCATCCTATCTATGGACAGCGTTTGGCGCGGGCTCCGGCTGGAGCTGGGTGGAGTGCCTGGGCAAGAACTCGCTGATGGTCTACTGGGTGCACGTGATGCTGGTTTACGGCACCTTGCTCAAGCCCATAAAGCGTACGCTGGGCATTCCCGTGACGGCGCTCGCGACCCTGGCCGTGATGGCTCTCATGGTGGGCCTTTCGGCCGCGTGGCTCTGGTGGAAAGCCCGCCGCCGAGCCGCTGGAATCCGCCTCACGCCAGCCGTCGCGAGTTTCCGATAACCGACAGGCTGGAGAGCACCATGGCGCCCGCAGCCAGAATGGGATTCAGCACGCCCGCCATGGCCAGCGCGATCCCCGCCACGTTGTAAGCGAAGGCCCAGAAGAGATTCTGGCGGACGATGCGGAAAACCCTCTGCGCCAGGTCGAGCGTCAGAGTCACCCTGGGCCAGGCTGGGAGCGTCGTTGACGCCGTCGCCAATCATGGCCACTACGGCGCCCTCGCGTTGCAGGCGCCGTATGGTCTCGATCTTCCGCTCCGGGGTGGCCTCCGCGATCCAATCACGCCATCAGGCGGCGTCTCGGAACGTTCCCCTCTTCCAACGCAACAGGCCTACCGCGATCCTTGGTCTCGAGTGGCATGATGGTTCTCCTTGGGTGAATCCACCAAGTCCTCCAGGTCGCTCCAGAACACCTGGTATTTGACGTCTTCGATGTTGTGAAACAGATCCTTCTTTACCGCGTAGATCAATACGCACACCGTTCCCAG
>Ga0326728_10015873_pt1 | contig 15527 bp, 7 predicted proteins | sample MB3enrmetagenome_FD_207602 | JGI IMG/M metagenome (GOLD analysis project Ga0326728, IMG submission 207602) | Lab enriched peat soil microbial communities from McLean, Ithaca, NY, United States - MB31MN | ecosystem: Environmental > Terrestrial > Soil > Wetlands > Peat | place: USA: New York...
GCTCGGAGCGATGTTTCACACAGGGTTCAATAGCAGAGCATGTCGCATTCATGCCCCCATTTTAACCCATCCCCACGCCCATGGCCCGCTCAAAAACTGAGATGCGCACTTCGACTCAGCAACTCAAGGAACTTTCTTCTCTCGGGCTGCATTCGCTGCCATGATTTGCCGATGGTGGCACCGATGTGTCGGGAAAGCTCCAGCGCAAGGTGCCTTTTGGGGTCCGCAACCACCGCATCCCAAGCCGGCCAAGGGTTTCCCTGCTCGCCGACTTTATCCGTAAGCGCCTGCGCAATGAAGTTGCCCATGGGGACACCCGTTGCGATTAGCACTGCGCCCAAGCCCGGAAAAGGTCCCCGCCGTTTCCAAAGACGGCCGAGATGAAGGTCAATCCAAGCCTCCTGCTTTTCAGACTTGAAGCTGAAAAGCAGGGAGGCCCGCAGCAGAGCATCGCGGCAGGACAACAGCGCGGAAATCGCCGTGTCGTCGGGGACATGCTCAGTGGCATAAGAGAACTCGACGAAGCGGTCTTCGGGGGCGAGAGCGACAACCTCTGCCGGGTCGAATTTTCGCCCGTCATCACATTTCACGAGAGCATCGTGATAAGGCAGCAAAAAGCCATCCTTGAAATCGGGTCGGATGGAATGAGAGACCATGCTTTCCCAGATGAGGCTGCGGATTTTACCATCCGGACCACCTTCATATTCATATTCGGTCAAACTGCCCATCTTGAGTACACGCCCCGCGCCAACGAGAACGCGACGGCCCGTGTCCTCAATTAAAGGAACCTGTTTGGCGTAGAAGAAAACGAGCGATTGTTCCGGTCGAACGTGTTTCCAAAAACATTCCAGGGCGGTGCGGTGATTGCGGTAGTCCTGAATCCAATTTGTTTTGAACGACAGATCCGGTTCAAAGCTCTGATCCATTTCTTCGAGCGGGAAGTCCTGGACAAGGCCACGAACATTCTTTTCCGCATTGCCCCAAAGGAACTCCTTGTTCGTCCATCGGAACGGCAGGCCGGCGGCAGCGTAGGCCGGATAGTGGAGACGGGTGGGCCGGAAATGGGCGTGAGTCTTCGGAGAGGTCTTGCAATAGGGGTGTTCGTGAGATCTGTCGAAAGCGAACGGAGCCATGAAAGTGCCGCGCTCCTTCACGCAGGGAGGATGGTCCGTACCGGGGAGGTCTTTAAGGCTACGACCTTGGAACGGAATCTCTTTGGCGTCCTGCTTCTTCTCAAAGATGTTCCTGAGTTTGAGACAGGCGGTGTTTTCGCCAGGAGCGGCGCAGACGGTCCCGTTCCACCCCGAGTCGTGCCAGGGAACGCGAATGGAGATGTGTCGGAGAGGGAAGTTCATTGGAGATTATGGTGTGGAAGATGTAGATTGTTTTTCGTGTTGGCTTGATCGCTCATTACATGTAGAACCTGTATGAAGGATTGGGATCGACGTCATCATCGAGCTCGGTCATGATCATGCCGACGCGTCGGGCAAACGAAAGTGTGATAGGAAACCGCCCAATTCCGTCCGCTGTGTTCCAGTTCATCTTGGAGAGGGACAAAACCTCTCTTGCGCGACTGTCAATGTCCTGCGCACCACCTATTTCGAGCGGTGCGGGAATATGCGGGCCTGGATACTCCTCCCACCATTTGACGTAACCAGTCGTGAACAGGAAATTTCTGTCGTCACCCACCCTGCAAAGTGTCCCGCGCAGGGGTTCCTGCATGCCACGCCTTAGCAGGCGAAAGCCCGTAGGCCGCAGCCAAAGGGTGAACACCTCGCCAACCTCGCCTGCTGCAGCCTCGCGTATACCTTCTTCCTCCTCAGCTTGAAAGGAAGATGTTTTATGAATGATAATCCGAGCCGGTGCAGATCCGGTGCGCTTTCTGAACCCGGCAATGAGCTTGCGCCCTATCTCGGCCGCTTGGTCCTTCATCAAAAATGGCTGTTTGTCGCGGGTCTGATGCTGCGGGATGGGGGCGCCCTTCAGGATGAATGGCTCCACTGCATTCGAAAAGGCGTGGGCAACGCTGGAATAAACTAAACTGCTGCCGCGCGTCTTTAGATGGTGGAAAGAGATGCCGGCAAAACAGGTTTCCTGATCGAGTTCGGCTGGGCGCCAGGGGATGTTGCCCGTTTTGTAAAGCAGCGCCACGCTGAGATTCCAGGCGCGCGTCGCCTCGCTTTGCTTTGCCTCAATGGGAGCGTAAGTCTGTTGCCGAATAACTTGCGTCGGGATGGCATTCGGCACAGACATGCAGCGAGCTTTAAACGCCCGATGGAAGTTCCGAGTCAGGAGTTCCTCTGCCCGGGGCAGGAGTTCCGCGAGCTTGCCCCGATCCTCAGGTCTGTCAAAAAGCTCCATCTGCTGATTGTGCTCGTCTTCGCTCAGGCGCTCAAGGAGCCTCCTTTCTTCCGCCGCTAGGGCTCGGTTTTCGATGCTCAGGAAGGCGACTTCTTCTGGAAAGCATACAAGGATGCACTTTGGTCCTGTATCGCTGCAAAGAGCTTGGACCGCGTCAGTGTAAACCTTCAGTAGTTCTTCAAACTTTGTATGGTGGCTCAAGTGAGCAAGTGCCATGTCGAAGTCTTTGCCGAGCTTGAGGATGAACCTGGGATCAAACTCGAAGTTGACGCCGAGCGTTGACTGGACGCCCGGGAATCGAGGGTAGCGGAGGATATTGGACTCGTCACTAACGAGCAGCTTCTTCATGCGCTCAAACCACCGAAGAATCAGGTCAATCTCCGCGGGCGGCGCGACCATGCCTAGCGGGATTGTCTGTATTCCCTGGGAGGCGCCCACCAAGAACGGGCCAGCCTTGGGCAAGGCTACCTTCGGGTTCGGGTCGAGGATCCCGCCGCCAAATTCTAAATCGGGCTCTCGGAATATTTTTACGTCAATCTTCATGCGACAGGCTTATCCGTGGCCAATTCGACGAACAGGAACTTGATTTCCAGAACGAGGTCATCGTCCCAACCATGTCCCAAATTTATGGCCTCTCCTTCTTTCCCAAAATACCGGGACCAGAAGGTAAGGTCGTCGTCGACGCTCTTGTTCCGGTCAAATTTAAACCGACGAGTGGCGCGGTTAGTCTGAAAGCGCGCAGGCAGCGGAGTTTTCCCATCCGAAGTTGTGAAAACGTAAGTAGGCTTTATTTGAACGGCCCACTCGTCGCTCATTTGAACGATCTGATAATAGATGCCTTCATTTTCGTGCTCCTGCCCGTTTTCACCACGCGACTTGACGACGTCCCGGGACACATGTCTCCTCATGCGTGAAATGTAATTGATAGTGTTCGCCTCGCCTTTGATCAGGTGGAAAAAGGCACGTTTCTTCTTAAAATCATCCCAGAGTCCGTCCTCCCTGAACCGTCCGAGGAAGAACCCCCAGTGTCGCCCCACCAGCCACACAAAATGCCTGCGACGGTCTGGATCCTGAATGAACTCCAAGGTGTCCCACTCCTTGATAAGCTCAACCGACCCATGACGCTCCGCGAAGGCGGGAGCCCGACGGAGATCGCCAAAGGAAAGCAACCAACCCTGAGGAGCGATGCAAACGGGAAGGCAGTCTCGCTCATCATCAGACTCGAATGTCAGCTTGGTCTTGGGCGTTCGGAGAGGCATCCGATAGACTTTTTGGGGAATGGCTTTGAACGGTAGCAGATTTGTGATGTAAACCTCTGTGTCCGTCCGACGTATAGCGACTTTGTCCTTGGGAGCCTTTTGCTCAGCTTGCCACAGGCGAACGCTAATACCAAGGTTGTCGGGCTGACAGATGAATTCAGCTCGGCCTCCATGCTTCGGCATCAACGCCTGTACGTCCGGCAGGCCAGACCCGGCTTTATCCATCTGGCTTATGCCGAAAAAAATGTCCGCGATTATCGCATTGCGACACTCGCTCTCGCCGCGGATCGGATCGAATGTGCCATCGGGCTGGACTTTGACCTTGTTTCTGATGCGTTCCGGCAATCCACCGGGGTTTGAAAAGGTCAAGGACTCGCCGGGCTCATGTTCGATCTTGCTGAATTCTGCCGATTCGTAATCCCGATGCACGAGCAGGTTCGCCACGAGTTCGACCAGTGCCCTTTTGGGGAACGCCAGCTGTTCTTCGGCGCCAGTTTCGTTCTTCAATCTCAGGGTCGGGTTAATGGACTCATCCTGCAACAATTCGGCGAGGTCCTGCCGTTGCTTCAGTAAATTCCCCTGGAAAAGGGTTTGCTTCTTTTTCTGCGTGATGAACGTCACGAGCGCGTGTGAAAACCGGTCTTGCGGATTTTTGCCGAACAGCAAGATGCACCCGTTCGTGGGCACGAGTTGGTCATTTTCACGCACCGCGAGCCTAAGATTCAGGAGAAAAGGTTCCCAACTTTCCCTGGCGATCGGCGTGAGCTTGAGGCGATTGCAGTATTCCGTCAGCGTGGCGAGCATTAGCGGTTCATCGACGTCGAGCATGGATGTTGCCTTTGCGGGAAGCGAATCCCACGTCCGCTTCGCCTTTTCATCCGGGTCCGGTTCTACATAAAGCACTTCACCCTTCAATTCCGTGTCCAGATCGGTCATCAATTCGTCAAAGCCTTTGATGCCCAGTGAGAAGAAATTGGCCCCAAGCTGCTTTTGTAAAGCGGCAACCTTCGGGTGTAGGTTGTCATCCCGGCTGCACCAGTAGATGCCGTATTTGAATCCGAAGCTCCGCTTAATTCCCTTGCCGAGCAGGTGGTCCGCGATGGATGGTTCTGAGCCCCGATACCCAACCACGACTAACGGAGCCTCGGCCAATATGGGCCACAACCGTTCTGCCAAGTCCTCGTTCAGTTTTTGGATCTCATCGTCAATGTTGCAGTCCGTGTAGTAATCAACCGAGCCGTGCAGATAAATGATCTGGCAGGGATTTCGGCTGTGGAACCGGACCAAATCACCGCGAGTGCAGTTTACCTCCACAATGTCGCGGAGATGGGTCTTGAATTCCGACAGGGTGTCCTTAAGGACCTCATCGAAGTTGGTGGTCATTATGGTGGAACACAACCTGCGCAGCACCATCTGGGTGAGGGCACGGTAACCACTGCTGATGTTCGAGTATTTTATCTCGTGCTTCAGTAACCGCCTTCGACGGTCTTGCGGCCGAAGGAAATGCTGGACAGCAAGAGGAAAATTCTCAGCCAACCCGTTGGGTATATACCAGGCTTGCTTCTGAAGAAACGGCGTCCAGTCGCTGGGCTGAACGAGAAGAAAGGCATTTTCGTTCCCGTATTTCTCGATGGAGAAGGCGTATCGAGCCAGCCGTTGCACCAGTTCCGCAGCCATCGGGACGCCGGAAGACACGGAAGCACCGGCACCTAGAAGCAAGATCGGGCGCGCAACCTGCTCGTTGCGGAAAAGAGCCGAGAGTGTCTTGACCGTTCGTTGATGCTGCTTTTCGTCCATGGCTTAGTTGGTCGGCGCCTAAATCAAATGTTCAGGTGCCTTCATCGTTTTGCTGCCGGTAGATGAATGCTCTCCATATCTGTTCTTCGCACCGTTCCGGGTTTAAAAGGATGGTCTTACCCCAAAACGTTAAGACCATCCACCCTTGGCTCTGGAGATAATTCCTCTTTTGCGCATCTCCAGCCAACTTTTCAGGAGTTCCGTGGAAGGCAAAACCGTCGCAGTAAATCGCAATTTTCTCCAATTCGTAAGCAAAATCGGCGACGGTAATCAGCACTTCTCCAGAGCGAAACTCGTGCTGCTTCACCGGCTCCGGCAGTCGTCCACCCTTCTTGATCGCCTCGAAAAGTTTACGTTCGATCGGGGTGTTTTCTGTGCAGGGAGCCTCAGAAGACGGCACGTTTTCCTCAATCCATTTGTTGGAAAGCCCGATTCCTGCATTGGCGGTTGCCTCGAACGGAGCCGCCAACCGCTCATGCGTTGAGAATTGGAACAAGGCATCTCGCACGAGATTCTTGTCCAACAGATGATGGAATGGCTGATTTCTGTAGCTCTTCAGACACCCGTAGCACGCACCTGAGCAGTCGTGCCCGAACAACCTATCCACGGACACCTTGGCCCATTCAGGCAGCCGAGATGCGAGAGTTGTGAGGTAACCTGCGCCCCCGGGCACGGTTTCGTAAAAGGTAACCGTTGCCCCGGCGCCGGGTTCGGGATGGTAGAAGAACGCGATTTCATCGGGTTCGAGTTCGAGCATTTCAGCCGCTCCCGCCACGAGCGCAGTCCCCAGTGTTCGGCAAAAAGCTTCCGTCTCCTCGTTGGCGATCAACCATTTTGGGACTGGCAGCACCAGCGCATCAGCGGAAAAATCGTATCCAAGGACGTAGGCCCGCGGATTCCCATTGCACCGTTTGACATGGTCTTCGTCCCATCGCTCGCTTTCGCGTTTCGTCATGTGCGCTGGCCGGTGCTTGCCACAACCCGGGCATAAATCGAACATTTCACCTACGCCATCCGTCCCAGTTTTCTTTCCCCAATTGCTGACAAGCAATCGGCTCTGCTTCCGGTATTCCAGGTGGGAGAAAGGATAAGGATGAATCACCGCCTTGTTCTTGCTGTCTCGAACGATGTTCTCCTTTCGCTCATAGTAAACGCGCTGACGAGCCTCCTCGGCAGAAGTTATTTGGGTGTTCTGTTCCGCCTCAAATGCTTCGATAAACGCAACGTCCCGTTTCATGGGGTTTGGTTCACCGCAATGCGGACAGGTATTTACGACTTCCTCGCTTACGAAGCCGCACTTGCCGCAGAAGCAGAATGGTCGGACCCGTCCCGAGCCCTCAAGGTTGGCCGACTCGGTCCCAACAGCCGCGGCTCGATTTCGCCCCTCAAAGTAGGCGCGAATGCTCTTCAGTTTATGGCCATTGGCATAGACCAGATTGCCCGGCGCAAATTCGAACAGAGCGACCCATGCGGAGCGCCGGAGCGTGGGCGTGTCGTTGACTCCGGGTTCAAGGGAGAAAGTGTCTATCGGGAATTGGTATGACGGCAGCAGCCCCTCATTCGAAAGGTAATTCAGGGTGTAAGCAGCTTGCTTGTCAGTCGTCAATTCGCGATATGCTCGCTCCCGAGAGGCTGCTTTCTGCTTTGCCTGACGATCCGCCGTGATCCGCCTGTAGAACTCGAATTCGTCGAAAATCCGTTTGATCCGTTCAAACCAATTTGTCAGCGTGCGCTGAATGTCCTGCGGCATCTCGCCAACGACCTTGCTGAAAAATTGTTGATCAACCTCGCCATATTTGCCGAAAGTTTTAAGCGATGCCGCGACCAATTCTGTGGCTTTGGTCTTCCCTTCTTCGAGAAGTCCAGCGATGTTGTCCGTAGTCAGCTCTGAGGGCCGATCCAGGTCATCGACAAACTCGGCCATCTGCCTCGGAAACTCGTGGGACAATTCCTCAAGCACAAATGATCTGACGTGTCGCTCCAGAATGCGCCCGTTGTCCAGCTTCACTGTGGGTGGCCGGAATTCGCCGCGCACTAGCCAAGCTGGATCGTCAAAGCAGTGACGGTCGTGCTGACCTGCGCCGCAGAATGTGGAGATAAAGCCGATGCGTAAGGAACGTCCTGCGCGCCCCGCGCGCTGGACGTAATTCGCGGGCGTTGGCGGACAATTCCTCAGCAAGACGGTCAATAGGTCGCCAATGTTGACACCCAGTTCGAGTGTCGGGCTGCAAACGAGGGTGTCGATTTTCCCTTCCTTGAACGCATTCTCACGTTTCGCCCTTTCGTCTTGATCAATTTGAGCGGTGTGCTCCCGCGCGATCAAACGGCGTGGCACATCGGCAGTGTAAAGCCGCTCGTAATAGCCTTCATTGTTTACAGTCGCGGGCTTGAGATCTTCCGCGCTGCCAGAGCACCGGCTTGATGAATAACACGCGAGTCCTCGGTAAGGATGCCAAATCTGGCACTTCGCGCATCTGAAGCCAAATGTCGCGGGAACGAGTCGAATCACTCGCGACGAAAGCTGAAGCGGAACGCCACTACCGATGGAGCGGCGGACATTTGGGGGTAGAATGCCGGCGGGTTCAAGAATTTCATATTCCCTCAGTAGATCCACTAGTGCCCGAACCCACCCGTCAGCCTGTTTGTCCGGCACTCGCGCCTTCTTGACAACAAGTCGCATTATTCCACCTAGTCCACCCTTGTCAGAATCCTTGACCAATGGGCTGAACTTGCAGCCGCTGATTGCTGAACTGCGAGCGGCTTCGGGCCTATCCATCATGAAATATTGGGCCGTTCGCTCATGCTCGCCGACGCCAATCGAGTATGGCTCGTTGGCCAGGATGGACCACGGCTCCCGGGTTGCGTCGAGGTATCGCTGGTAAAAGTCGAATGCAACCGCACGGTGGCGCCGCATATGGTCAAGGATGGCGCGGACCAACACAGCGCCTTCGCTAACCTTCAAGCCAGCGTGCTCGCACGATTCTTTGAAGCGATTATCGCTCGTAAGCTGGTCGAGGAATTCATACTGAACCTCAACCAGCCCGAGGTTCTCCAAGGAAATTCGTTGGTGCGTAGCACGGCAGAACTCCCCCGCCGCCTCGAATTCCAGCGCCTTGCGCCAAAACTTCAGCTCATCCGAACTGAGCTTGCGCCAAGCGAGCCCCATGTCCTGAAACTTTTCGAGTAATTTGTGGGAGATCACATTCAGCGAGAGACCGCTTGGACCCGCATCCCGCACGACCTGCTCGATCGCATGACGCACGGCGAACTGGCGATGCCGGTCCCCCATATAGCCAGCTTGATGAGCGGCTTCTTGGCGATTATCGGCGAAGATAAGGAGCTTGCGCTCCTTGAGAGGTAATCTGTCGAGATGATGCGTTGCCAACACAGAGTTCGATGACGCTGCACCTGATCGCAGCAGCGTGAGGATGTCGCCTTTGGTGTAGGTCGAATTGCACACGGGACAAGTGTTGCCCCGACCGCGCATGACCCACTGCTGGGTGACGCTTGCTGCCGCACTTCCGTCCGGCATTTCCTGGTAAACCCGGCCCGTCTCGTGACAAACGAACGCCAACAGCAACTTCAGTCTCGATTTCGTGTGGGCCTGTCTTTTGCGGGACTTGGCATTCGTCTCGTTCTTTTCACCATCCTCATCTTCATCGTCATCTATCTGCTCGAGATGCACGCGTGGCGTGATAAAACCCGTGTCGTCATTGCTGGTGAAATCGTCATTTGGATACGTTTTTGTTGGATCTTGCTCGTCAAACCGCACCTTGACGAAATCCTGGCCGCAGGTGCGGCACAAGGCGGCAGGTCGAACGGCGCTCTGGCATTTCGGACAAGTCTCCGATCCGTCGCGCACCAGCAGCCGGCAAGCGGGATTCATGCAGAGGCCCACGTCATAGACACCTTGGAAAAAAGTGTGCAGCTTGGGACGCAAATTGGGTGGGTCTTTCTCCGTTCCGACGGATCCAACAAGCAGATATGCCTCGATCAATGAGCGCCATTCCTGTTCGGTCAATGCCTGCGCGTCCCCATCCTGAAAAGACGTCTTAAGCACGCCCGCCAGTTCCACCAACGAGTGCGGCTCTCGGCACTCCGTTTCCAGCAGAGCGACCAGCTTGTTGCCTTCTAGCGCCATGCGAATTCTCTGTGGCATTGAGCCAGACGCCATAAGCTTTTGACCGGTGATCTTCTCGGCCAGTGCGGTCAGTTTCGCGTCGTTCTCATGATCGAAAGCTTGAATTTCCTCAGGTGCGATTCTTGAAAACGGGGCAAGGTAGGTGCGCTTAGGTGGAGGCTTTGTAATCAGCGTTTCGCCGATTACATCCTCTTGGGAAAACGATTCGCCAAACAGCGAAGACGCAAACTCGGCCAGTGCCTGGTCCCCGCCGGCGTCCTTCGATACCGTGGCTGACGTGCCAATGCAGTGTAGTTTGGATTCGCCAACCCCGGCCCGCGCCTTGAGCCTTCGGATCAAACAGGCCATTTCGGTCGCCAGTGCGCCACGGTAGCTATGAATTTCATCGAGAACGAGGAAGCTTAGGCTCGGACTGAACAACGTCCGGTCCTCTTTCCGCACCAGCAGGAACTCTAGTTGTTTGTAATTCGTGAGCAGAATGTCGGGCTGGTTGTCCTGAATCTCCTTGCGTCGGACGAACTCGTTTCCCTCCACGGGTTCACCCAGCGTGAGCGCCACGCTCTCACTCTCGCCCGTATACATCGCAAACGTGACGCCAACACCTGAGTCGCGAATCAGCTTCCTCAGGCGAACAAGTTGGTCGTTCGCCAAGGCATTCATTGGATAAAGCAGGATGGCCTTTGTTCCCTTGACGCCATCCGCCCGCTGTTTCAAAATCCCAGAGAGAATCGGCAGCAGGAACGCTTCAGTCTTGCCGCTGCCTGTGCCCGTCTTGATGATAAAATTGCGGAGCAACGACTCCATTCGGCGAAACGCATTCTCCTGATGCAGATAGAGCTGGTCTTCGCCGAAGCTCCAGTTGAGTCGCTGGAGGTCTTTGTGGCCGACGCCCTCCTCGTGAAGCTGCTTCAACGTATGTTCCCGGGCGAAGTCGTTGGCGAGCGTCACATAGGGGCCTTTTACCAACACATCCGCCTCTTTGATGTGATCCTCGAATTGATCACGCAGCTTCTTGTCCGCCAGCCGATAGGTGCTGAGGAGAAAACGCCGATACTCGGAAATCAGGTGGTTGACGCTGCCCACGACCGAGAAACTCATAGCGCCCCTCCCATAAGGATTTCGGTCCTCAACGCGCTCAACCACCTCTCGGTGAAATGATTCTTGAATTGTGGCGACATTCCCACCACTCTTGCCAGAGCTTCCAACGATACGAATTTGTCCAGCAGCCCCAATTCGTTTCCCGCTCTTACGGCGGCGCGGTCGGATGCGCTGACGTGCCAGACCGCAGCCTTCTTCAGGGCGTGCGCCAGCAAATGCTTCTCGCCAGGATCAATTCGGTCAGGCTCGGCCAATCGTGTTTCAAGCTCGGCCAGCTCCAAAAGAGTGACAGGATGAATCAGAACCGATTTTCTCATCGCCTCCACATCAATCACCACGTAATCCGCACGGCGCCTGTCGCCGGTCGCCGCCTCCTCGCAGCACTTTTCCACGGTTTCGACCTTGAAAGCGTTCACGACCGCTCCCCAGCACTTGGTGCGGTGCGCCTCGATGATTACGTTGGTGTCCATAAGGACTATGTCCCCTCTGGTCATGCTGTTTCCTCATCACAAGTCGAACGGAACGGGCAACTCGTAACTCTTGAACAAATCTTCAAGGTCTTCCACCGTGCAATCCAGTAGTTCGGCCGCGCGGCGAACAGACAACTCGCCTCGATCCAGCGCCCAGTGCATACGTTCAACAAACCGACGGGAAAACAGTTTTGGAGGGGCCTGTGCCGACGGGGAACGTCCGTTCCACGTCAGGCGCTCTCTGTTGATGTCGAGTGAAGCGGCTGGAGTCAACCAGCTTAGCTGACGCAGCCGCCAGTAAAGCGCATCGGAGGTCACCTGAAACTCGGACGCGGTTTCGTTCAGCCAATCGTGCAAATCCTGGTTTCCTCGCTTCTCCCATCGGGGCTTTAAGCTTGCGGAGGGCATAAGGAGGGCTGCTGCGAAGTTGTTTGCCAACTGCTCGATACGCTTCACTTTGGTGCCTTCAACCTTATCTGCCTGGTCGTAGGTACGGGGCGACATCGCGTTCCAGGTGAGGATGTGGAAAATCTCGTGGGCGAAATCGTAGTTGCGTCGGCCATCCGGCTCGCGCCTGTTGATCAGAATCGTATTGAACTGTGGAAGTTGGCATGCGGCCCCGGAGATGCCACCGGGTGCATCCACGTAGAGGACGAGCATCTTGAGGCGATCCTCGACGAGCTTGCCCAGATTCGTCGCCGGGACTTCCCCAAGTCCCCAATCCGCGACGAGTGCTTCCCCCGCCGTCTGCGCTTCCTCGAAAGAACTCCGCTCTGTTAACGTGAGTTGCTGCGACAGCGCGCTGAAAGGCTCCCCCTTAATCTCACCAAGACGACGGAACGTGCCAATCCACTTGCCTGCTTTGGCCTCGAATTCGTCGAGCGAAGCAGGCGCAGCTCCGACTGCCCGCCACGAGAACGCGCCTTCGCCGATCAGCGAAAAGCTGTCAGTGAAATATTCCAGCTTTTTGCCGAGAGCATGGATCAACTTCACCAACTCCTCGGCGGACAGCTTGCGCTTGCCGGCTTCGATATTGGAAAGCGTTTGGCGGTCATTCAGACCCAACTGGGAAGCCAATTCATCCTGGCTGAGATTCGCGTCTTCCCTCGCCAGCTTCACCCGCTGTCCAACGATCCGCTGAAATTGATCTTGTGAAATCTTGTTCATTTCTGCGACCAATATAATGCGCAATTTTAAACTTGCAAGAAAAATATGCATATTTTAATATGCGTATGAAATGAGCTTGTGCGTTGCCTGGAAGTATGAAGACCCTGGTGGTTCGAGGGTGTGTTTCGCTGCCGATTCTTGCGTTACAGTCCGAAGCGAGGAGGGTTCGCTTGAAATGCCGTATGGTGGGATCAAGGTCCTCGCGATTCCGGTAAGAATTATCCCTCCGGAGACAAGAATTCCGGGCCAACTCGGAAGCCCATTTGCGCGAACTTACGGAATGGCGTTTGTGGACGGCTTTGTGCCGGCGTTCCTGCTCAAGGAGGCACTTTCAGAAGCCTTGCAACATCTGCAGGTTGTCGGGGCTCCTGAGAATGTAACGTTTCCCCAGATCTGCGACTTCGTGTTGAAGTTTCACAGGCACTTCCACGAGGAACTGCGCTCGCACCTCAGATCTGGATATGAGGTTTCGTTCTTCTTCGGTGGTTTTTGTCCTAAAACTGGCAGGGTGAGGGTCGCCAAATTCTTCGTGGACTTCGAATCCGAAGAACCGGTGTATGCCGAGATTCTACTGGGGGGCGGTGTCCGGTTTGATACGCTTGGACTACCTTCTGCGGAAGCAAAGTTTCGCCAACTGTTCGAACTCAATTTGTCTGCACCGCCCTGTCGTGTCCACTTTGCGGTGTGGCGTAGGTTGCGAGAGATTCTTCGCGATCCCAAATTCCCATTCGTGAAAGGCGCAGTCCAGCACGGAGAATTCGGAGATGACGGAAATTTTTCGTTTTGTGGCACGATGGACTTAGAGATCGTCGATGGTCGGTTGCAATCGCGAATGTTCATTCGCGGGACAGAAATCGATGAAGTGCATCAAGCGCAGGGGCTTGGGGAATTCCATGTGAATTACGGATACGCGAACCCGTTTAACGAAGATGTCCGAGAGTTCGACCCTAGTCACTTTGTCCTGGCGGATGGTTCAGGTGTGGTGATCGATGAACCGGTTACGGTCGTTCCGCACGAAGAGGCTTGGGCCGCCGCCTATGAATCGGAGCGGGACTTTCTCATTCTAATGATGGGAGGCAACGCCCTCGCGATAGAACATATTGGAAGCACTGCGGTGGCTGAGATGGCATCGCGACCGATTATCGACATTCTCATTGGAGTCGAAACGCTAGGCAATCCACGCACGCCACCATTCAATCTGAGTCTTCGCGGCTACCAATTCTGCGGGGACTGCGGAATTCCTGGGCGGTTGCTATACCGAAAACGAAAAGACGGGATGTTCGACTTGCATATTGTTCAGCACGAGGGCGAGTTTTGGGGGAAAGGCATTCAACTGCGCGGCTATTTGCGCACGCATCCGGAAGAGGCGAATCGCTATGGTTTACAGAAAGTCCGAATACTCAATGCTGGGTCGTGGACGGCACAACGTTACTTACGGGCGAGGTCGGAATACCTCGATCAATTAATGGCGAAAGCGATGGCGCGTGGCTGACTCTGGAAGCGAAAGTCTCACCGCCGCCAAGCTTTCTGCCGCGTGTGACCAGAAGGCACTACAACCACCCTTTGAATCTCATCCCTCTCAGTGTGCTTTGGATGAAATCTTGGCTAAATTCCTGACGATCGGGCTTGTGCGCCCATTCAGGAGATGCTTCTAGGTTGGACAAGATCGTTGCAACGTTCACAGGCTGGGCTTTGGCGATGAGTTCCTGAGCGGCATAATGCACGGTCGCCCACCGTCCCAGGGCTTCATCGCCATAAGTGCGGAAATGCTCCAGGACCGCCTCGGCTTTCTGAGGGTCAAAGTAGCGTCCAAAGAATTTCTCGCACTTTTCAATGGCGTCCGGGACGAACTCCGTGTCCGAGACCATTCGTAACCAATGGTTTTGTCGAACGGAAATACCTTCCGGCCCCTTGTAGCGCAAAGTCGGGTCGTATGGCCCGGCGGCCTGTTTGAGGAAGTTCTGGAATAATCCTGAGCGCTGATCCACTTCGATGAAATAAATAAGTTTTCCAACGCGCAGCCGGGTCGCCCGGTTTTTTTGCTGATGTGATCGGCCGACAACCCAAGTGAAAACGACGGCCCTCTTGAACTCATCGGTCGCGCTTTTATGGATTTTTCTTTCTGGCGCAGCCGATGGCAGCGGCTCGAGTCCGGGCAAAAAATCTGAACCTGGCATCCGCACGATTTTCCCTTCTTCCTGAAACCAGGTTGAGAGGCGATCACGGAGGAATTCGTAGAACTCAGATTGTTTTCGCGCAAAAACAGGGAATGAATTCAGGATGTGCTCGAAGTCGGACGCATTCAACCCGTAGGCCTTGGCCACGGCTTTGTTCGCAGCCCACAACGAATCCCAATGTTCCGGAAGTTCGGTGATGCGTTCGATGCCGTGGTCCCAAGCGCAGATCGTCGCAACCCGTGGTAGTGAATTTGTCACCAACGCTGGTGGCACGGGCATCGGGCGCATATAGGTGAAGCTGATATGTGTTCCCGCGGTGCGAAGGCGTAGCGCGTAATCGAAGCAGAATGAGTTCAGGACGGAAATCGCCGCCAGTGGCTCAACGCCATGAGACAACATGCCGGAAAGTGTGTGCGACGCAGCAGAGCCTCCAGGCAAGATTGTTGCGATGCAGGTTCGCTGGTTGGTGTTGCTGGCGGTTTCACGAAACAGGAGAACCTCTCCCTCAATCGGTTCTCGACCGTGCTTGGCCTTCGCAAGCTCCTTTTTCAACCACCAGCGGAACGGTTTGATCCCGTAAACGAACTGCTCAATGTGCTTGCCCTCGTAAACGGGAACGAACCCTTGTTCTGCCATTGATTGAATAAGTTGCGCCGGATCGGTTGGTGGGCTCGATAGCAAGCTTTGCGGGTTGAACAGCAAGCCTGTGTTTGGGTCGGTCCAAAGGTCTTTGTCGCGCGCCGCATTATAGATAAACTTGTGTGCGAAGTCGGTAAACATCTCGGCGAGCCATCCGGCAGGATCGTCGGCACCGAGAATAACGGAGTTGCGATACATCTTGTGGATTATTTCCTGGTCGCGAGGTCCTCGATATTCCAGGAGCGCATAGCTCTCGGGCGACAGTTTTTCGACTTCCTCTGCGGTGATCGTCACCGTCTGCACCAACTTCTCGTCGAGCAGCTCGTGGACGTCGTGGCGCATGAAGATGGCAGGGAATCGCCGTTCTGCCGGCTTTTGTTTGCGACACACGAAGCAAACAAACTTGTAGCTGGAATGG
>Ga0326728_10015878_pt1 | contig 15525 bp, 15 predicted proteins | sample MB3enrmetagenome_FD_207602 | JGI IMG/M metagenome (GOLD analysis project Ga0326728, IMG submission 207602) | Lab enriched peat soil microbial communities from McLean, Ithaca, NY, United States - MB31MN | ecosystem: Environmental > Terrestrial > Soil > Wetlands > Peat | place: USA: New York...
CTCGCCGGCGCGAAAGGGTTCCGCTGGCGCTTCGCCTGAGGAGAAGTCATGTCGCGCCGCTCGATCGTCATCGTGGGCGCCGGTCACGCCGGCGTCCAGGCCGCCGCGAGCCTGCGCGAGGAGGGGAACGCCGACGAGATCGTGCTGCTTTCCGGCGAGGCCGAGCTTCCCTACCAGCGCCCGCCGCTGTCGAAGGCCTTTCTCAAGGGCGCCATGGACCTCGCCGGCCTGCCGCTGCGCGCCGAGCGATTCTATCGCGACCACGACGTCGATCTGCGTCTCGGCGAGCGGGCCGTGCGCATCGACCGGGGGTCGAAGCGCGTCGAGCTTTCCTCGGGCGGAGCGGCGCCGTTCGACCATCTGATCTTGGCGACCGGCGCCCGCCCGCGGCCGCTCGACGCGCCCGGGCTCGGTCTCGGCGGCGTCCTCGGCTTGCGCGCCATCGTCGACGCCCAGGCCATTCGCGAGCGGCTGGGGCCGGGTCGCCGCGTCGTCGTCGTCGGGGCGGGATTCATCGGCCTGGAAATCGCCGCCACCGCATTGGCCCTCGGCGGCGACGTCACCATCGTCGAGATCGCCGAGCGCCCGCTGGGACGCGCCGTCTCGGCGCCGATGTCGTCGTTTTTTCTCGAAGCGCACCGCGCGTTCGGCGCGAAGTTCCGCTTCGGCGCCGGCCTCGCCTCGATCGAAGGGTCGTCGGGAGAAGCCGAAGCGGTCATCCTCTCCAACGGCGAGCGCATCGCGGCGGAGGTCGTCGTCGTCGGCGTCGGCGTCCTCGCCGAGGATCGCCTAGCCCGCGAGGCGGGGCTCGACTGCGCCAACGGAATCGCCGTCGATGAGTTCCTCGTCGCTTCCGATCCCGCGATCTCCGCGATCGGCGACTGCGCGCAGTTTCCGAGCGCGGCGACGGGCGCGCCGACGCGCCTGGAATCGGTGCAGAACGCCGTCGATCAGGCGCGCTGCGTCGCCCGCCGCTTGACCGGCAGGCCGGAGCGCTACGACGCCCTGCCGTGGTTCTGGAGCGATCAGGGCGACCTCAAACTGCAGATCGCCGGCCTTTCGCACGGAGTGGATCGCTGGACCTTGCGCGGCGATCCTCAATCGCGCGCGTTCGCCGTGTTCGGCTTTCGCGGGCCGACCCTCGCCGCGGTCGAGACCGTCAACCGCGGCGTCGATCACATGGCGGCGCGGCGGATCATCGCCGGCGCCCTGCCCCTGACCCCGGAGCAGGCCGGCGACCCGCAATTCGATCTGCGCAAGCTCGCGCTGTCGGCGAAAGCGTGAGCCGCCTCGGGCTTGCCGATCTCCCCGGCGCCGCGGCCCGGCGAAGCCGCGCGCCGCGCGATCAGTCGCGCCGGTTATGCAGGCGCCGTTCCCAATCCAGCGCCTGCCGGACGATGTCGTCGAGGTTGTCGCGTTGCGGCCGCCACCCCAGCGCGCGCCGCACCCGCTCGGCTTTGGCGACGATCGCCGCGGGATCGCCGGCGCGCCGTCCGACATGGTTGACGGTGAAATCGACGCCGGAAACGCGCTTCACCACGTCGACGACTTCCTTGACCGTCGAGCCGTGGCCGTAACCGCAATTGCAGGTCAGGCTCACGCCTCCTTGGCGCAGATAGGCGAGCGCCGCCAGATGCGCGTCGACGAGATCGGTCACTTGGATGTAGTCGCGCACGCAGGTGCCGTCGCGGGTGGGGTAGTCTTCGCCGAAGATGTCCATGCTCGGATAGATCCCGAGCGCCGTCTGAACGCCGCGCTTGATCAGGTGCGTCGCCTTCGGCGTCGACTGCCCCAGGCGCCCCATGGGATCGGCGCCCGCGACGTTGAAGTAGCGCAGCGCGACGTAGCGAAAATCATAGGCGCGGCTCGCGTCCTGCAGCATCCATTCGACCATCAGCTTGGAGCGGCCGTAGGGCGAGATCGGATTGAGCGGGGCGTCCTCGCCGACCGGCTCGGCCGACGTCTCGCCATAGACGGCGGCGGTGGAGGAGAAGATGAAGTTCTTGACTCCGCCATTGACCGCGCACTGGATCAGATTGAGCGCCTTGGCGGTGTTGTTGAGGTAATAGCCGAGGGGATCGACGACCGATTCCGGCACGACGATTTTCGCGGCGAAATGCGCGATGGCGTCGACTTCATGCTCGCGGATGAGCCGTGCGACCAATTCGGCGTCGCCGAAATCGCCGATCACGAGTTTCGCCGTTTCCGGAACCGCCCAGGCGAACCCGGTCGACAGATTGTCGAGCACGACCACCTTCTCGCCCGCGTCGAGAAGCCCCAGATTCATGTGGCCGCCGATATAGCCGGCGCCGCCGGTGACCAGAACCGCCATTTTCGCCTCGCAATCCCCCAGGGGTCGCGTCATTATAGCGAGATTGATTGACGCAACGAATCGCCGCTGCGAGTCGGGCGTTGGGGGTAAAATTCACGTCGATCGGCTTAACGGCTGGACGTGAGGGCGTCATTAGTTTTCTGATCGACGCGCTGGAGAAATCGTCGCGAAAGGCTTCACTCGAATGTTCAAACCCATCCGTAAAGCGATCCTGCCGGTCGCCGGCCTGGGCACTCGGTTCTTGCCCGCGACCAAGGCGATCCCGAAGGAGATGCTGCCGATCGTCGACCGGCCCATCCTGCAGTACGTCATCGACGAAGCGCGGGCGGCGGGCGTCGAACAATTCATATTCGTCACCGGACGCAACAAGGGCGTCATAGCCGACCATTTCGACATCGCTTACGAACTCGACGACACGCTCAGGAAGCGCGGCAAGCAAAAACAAATCGACGCCTTGGCGGCCGATATGTTGCCGGAGGGGGCGGCGTGCTTCACCCGTCAGCAAGCCCCGCTCGGCCTCGGCCACGCCGTCTGGTGCGCGCGCGACCTTGTCGGCGACGAGCCGTTCGCGCTGCTGCTGCCCGACATGATCACCGCCAGCGGGGCGCGACAAACCCGGTGCCTCGCCCAGTGCGTCGAAACCTACCGCGAGCGCGGCGGCAACATCGTCGCGGTCGAGAAGGCTCACCCGGACGAGACTCAATACTACGGCGTGGTCGCCGTCGGCGCCGATTTCGGGCACACTTTTGAAATCAAGGGAATGGTGGAAAAACCGGCGCCGGGCTCGGCGCCCTCGAACCTGATCATCTCCGGCCGATACATTCTCCAGCCGGAAATCTTCGGGATTCTGCAAGCCCTCGAGAAGGGGACCGGCGGCGAGTTCCAATTGACCGACGGCATGATCGAACTGGCGAAGACGCAATCCTTTCATGGCGTCCGGTTCGACGGGCGAACCTACGATTGCGGATCGAAGCTGGGTTTCCTGACGGCCAATATCGCCTTCGCGCTGGAGCGCGAGGATCTGTCGGCGGCGTTGCGCGAGGAAATCAGAAAGCTCGCGCTCTGATCGAACGCCGCGCGGCCGCGGGCTCAGCGCTGCAGCTTCAGCCCCAACATGAAGACGTTGGCGATGTAGTTCGAATTGGGCGCGGTTGACGTGTATTGCTGCCGCGTCGCGCTCGCCTTGAGGACAATGTCGCGCGACAGATGATATTCGGCGCGCAGCCCGAGGCTGACAGTGGCGTCGCGCTGCGCGACCCCGACGTAATCGTCAGTCGAGTACCCCGCCGAGGCGCCCAACGTCACGCTGCGCGTCAGGGCGTGAGCGATATCGAGGCTAAAGGCGCGCGCCACCGCGCCGGAGGCGCCGGCCATCATCGTGTCGGCCAGACTGGTCTGCGCCTTGGCCGTGAGCGTGGTCAGCGGCGTCGCCGACCAAATCAGCGAGGCGTCGATGAGCGGGGCGCGCATGTCGGGCAGCCGCGGGTCCTGATACGCCCGCGCGCCATAACCCGCGCTCGCTTCTCCGGTCAGTTGATGCGTGAAGGCGAGGCTCGCGCCGCCCAGCGCCTGCGCGCCGTCGGAATTGCGGTCGTAGCCATTGAAATCGACCGCGGCGTCGTAGCGGCGCACGTCAGCGTCGACTTCGACGAAGGGCGAAATGAAGGGACTGATCTGGTAGGAAGCGCGCGCGCGTAGGCCCCAGTCGTTGAAATCGTTGGCGGAGAGGTCTTCTGGGACGCCTCCGATCGTCGCATCCTGATAGGTCGTGCGATCGAGGGTTCCGTGCAGCGCCAAGGTCAGATCGCCGAATTTCTGCGCGCCGCCGAGGGTGGCGCCGAAGGTCTCGACCGGGGTGTGCACGCTCGCGACGGCCGAGCCGCCGGTGACCAGCCCAAGCGAGGAGAGCGTCTGCTCGGCGAAGTTGAAGCGTCCCTCGGCGTCGAACGAAAGGTCGCGCGTCACGTCGAGCCGACCGTCCAAGGCGCCCCCGCCGTAAGGGGCGCTGGCTTGAGGATCGGAGAAATAGTCGCTGTAGCCGCCCTTCAGCGAACCGTGCAGATCGCTTCGCGACCAGTCCGATTGCAGCGACAGGCCCGCTTCGGTGGTCTCGAAGGCCGAGCCCTTTTGCGGACCCGAGGCCTGAGCGGGGTTCGAAGCCCAGCCGAGGTCCTCTTCGACATAGGGCGTCAGTTTGAGATCGCCGACGCTGATCCCCAGGGGATCGAAAGGCTTGTCGTCGACCGCCGGGCGATGCTTGGGCGCAGGCGGCGGGAACGCGGCGATCGTCGGCGGGGGCGTCTGGCCGGCGGCGAGATTCGGCGGGCCGCCGCGCTGGCCGAGCCGCTGAGCGCCGGGATAGACGCCGAGCGGCGCGGACTTCGCCGCGCTCTTGGGGCGCGGCTTCTTCTTCTCGGGCGGCGGGCCCGCTTGGTCGGGCGCGGACGGGACGAGGCTCGCCGCGGCCGGCGCCTCCGCGGGCGCGGCCGGCGCGTCGGCGTCGCCGCGCAACCCGAGCGCGTCGCTCGGGGCCTGTTGCGCCGAGCCCGGGGCGGCGGCAAGAAGCGAAGCCAGCGCCAGCGCGCCCAGGGCGATGCGGCGAACGCGGCGAGGCTCAGATAGGCGCGAGCGCAAAGTCCCTCCTTTCGCGCGCGTCCGCCCGGCGGCGCAGTCTCGTTTACGAGCGTTAGGCGGGTATGGTTAATTCCCTCTTAAACGGCTCGCTGCGCGCGCCGTCCCGGCCTCCGCCGCGGGCGCGGCGCCTCAAGGGGTGCATCGAGGCGCCGCCTCGTGCTAAGAGCCCGCCATGGCCCAACCAGACCCCGGCGCCGTCGCCTCCGCCCTCCGCACCATATCGATCGAACGGCAAGGGCTTTCCGCTCTCGCCGACGCCTTGCGGGCGCCGGGCGAGGATGGGCTCGGCCCGGCGTTCCAGCGCGCCGTCGAGACGATTTTCCGCGCGCAGGGACGCGTGATCGTGACCGGGGTGGGAAAGTCCGGACACGTGGCGCGCAAGATCGCGGCGACTCTCGCTTCGACCGGCCAGCCCGCCTTTTTCGTCCACGCCGCGGAGGCGAGCCACGGCGATCTCGGCATGGTGCAGAACGACGACGTCGTGGTCGCCGTCTCGTGGTCGGGCGAGACCGCGGAACTGGCGGCGATCATCACCTACGCCAAGCGCTTCGCCATTCCGCTGATCGCGATCACCGCCAACGAGGACAGCGCGCTCGGCCGCGAAGCCGACGTCCGGCTGCGCCTGCCCAAGACCCAGGAGGCGTGCCCGATCGGCCTGGCGCCGACCGCCTCGACGACGATGCAGCTCGTGCTCGGCGACGCGCTGGCGATCGCGCTGCTGGAGGCCAGGGGCTTCACGGCGCTCGACTTCAAGATTTTCCATCCCGGCGGCAAGTTGGGCGCCAATCTCGCCTATGTCCGCGATGTCATGCACCGCGGCGAGCGCATTCCGCGCATTCGCGTCGGGGCCAGGATGGCGGACGCGATCGTCGAGATGTCGTCGAAGGGCTTCGGCTGCGTCGGCGTCTTCGACGCTTCCGGGGCGCTGGTCGGCATCATCACCGACGGCGACCTGCGCCGGCACCTCGATTCGAACATGATCGTCGACACGCCGGTCGAGGAGGTGATGACGCGCGCGCCGCGCACCATCGCGCCCGACGCCCTGGTCGCCGAAGCGCTGGAGCTCATCAGCCGCAAGATTTCCGCCCTGCTGGTGGTCGAGAACGACGACGTCGTCGGCATCGTCCATTTTCACGATCTTCTGCGCGTGGGGGCGGCCTAGCGGCGCTCCCAAGCCCGCGGGAAGACGCGCGAGGTCGAATCCGCTTTCTTGCGTTGGCCGTCGGCCTATGGCAAAAGCCCGGCGTTCGTCTCGGCTCGCCGACTCGCGGCCGCGAAGCGGGACGCTGCAGTAGCTCAGTGGTAGAGCACTCCCTTGGTAAGGGAGAGGTCGAGAGTTCAATCCTCTCTTGCAGCACCATTTCCGTTCACGGATATCGCTCCATTCTCGATAGGCCAATGGCGGCCGAACGCGGCGTTGTCGATCGCGCGCCTGGGCGGGCCGTCGTCAGCCGCGCGCGGACGCACGTTTTGAAGATGCGAGAACTCCGCGACATGGCGTGCGCCATTGTTGATGCGACGCCTGTGCGTGTGTATTATGATGCGCATCAAAGGCGACGCGATGGCGAAAGTCGAGACCAGCACGCGCAAGATCGTCGATCGCCTAGAGAAGGACGGCTGGATAAACGTCGGCGGCGCAAGCCACGACCGTTTCATCCACAAGGATCGTCCCGAAATGATGATCCCGGTCCCGCGTCGTCGCGAACTATCGACCGGCGCAGCGAGATCGATCGCGAAAGCGGCGGGTTGGACCTGAGCGAAAGAGGAGCGGCGCCATGATTTACTATGTCGGCGTTCTCGACGGGGCAAGAGGCGTATGGGGCGTCCGCGTCCCCGACATTCCCGGCTGCGTCGGCGGCGGCGCGACGCCGGAGGCGGCGATCGCCGACGCCGCCGCCGCTCTGCGCGACGTCATCGGACATAAGCGCAAGGGCGGCTTCGCCGTTCCACGCCCCTCGACGCTGTCCGACATCGTTTCGTCCGGAGAAATCGCCGAGGGCGAAAGCGCCGTGATGATCCCGTTCCTGCTCGACTCCGGCCGCACCGTCCGCGCCAACGTGAGCCTCGATGCGGCGCTGCTCGAGGCGATCGATTCGGCCGCCAAGGAACGCGGCCTGACCCGATCGGCGTTCCTCGCCAGCGCGGCGCGAGAAAAAATCTCGCCGCGCGGGTAAGAAATTCGCGCACGCCGCCATGCCCCATTCAATCCGCCCATCGACGCTTCGGGGCCGCCGGCGCCTCGCTCTCGCCGATCCGCGCTTCGCCCCCTGCGATCCCTCGAACCCTTGACGGACCGCCTTGTCGCGCTAGTCTCGTCAATATCGCGCATCGCACGCGCGCCCGATCGCGAAAGGCCTCTCATGCGCCGTCTGCCGTCGGCTTTCCTTTCGTTGTTCCTCGCGCTGGCGCCGGTGGGGGCGCTCGCGCAGGACAAGATCGTCGTGTTCGCCGCGGCGAGCCTAAAGACGGCGCTCGACGGCGCCGCAGCGGACTATCGCGCCCATGGCGGCGGCGAGGTCGCGATCAGCTACGGCGGATCGCTGAGCTTGGCGCGGCAGATCGCCGCGGGCGCTCCGGCCGACGTTTTCGCCTCGGCCGACGAGCGATCCATGGACGAGGCCGCCAAGGCGGGCGCGATTCGCGGCGACAGCCGCGTCGATCTCCTGGGCAATCGTCTGGTCGTCGTCGCGCCGAAGGCCGCTCCGATCGACGCCCTCGCGTTCGACGCCGAAGCGTTCGAACAGGCCATCGGATCGGGCAAACTCGCGACCGGCGAAGTCGCCACCGTTCCCGTCGGCGAATACGCCAAGGCGTCGTTGACCAAGCTCGGCCTGTGGAGCGTCGTCGAGCCGCGTCTGGCGATGACGAGCGACGTGCGCACCGCCCTCGCCTTCGTCGCGCGCGGCGAGGCGGCGCTGGGCGTCGTCTACGCGACCGATGCGGCCGCGGAGCCGGCCGTGAAGATCGTGGCGACGTTTCCCGACGATTCCCACCCCCCCATTCGCTATCCCTTCGCGCTGACGGCGGCGTCCGGCGACGCGGCGGCGAGCTTTCTTTCCTATCTGAAGTCCGCGGCGGGGCGCGCGTTCTTCGCCCGCCAGGGTTTTTCCCTCATCCCGTGAGGCCGGCGAGCGGCGCGCGGCGTCCGCGCGTCGTGTTCGATCAGGCCCTCCAGGCGACCAAAGGCGAGATAACGGCGCCAGGGATCGCCGATCGGCGCGAGCGCGCCGCGATGCGCCATCGCCTCGAGCCAAGGGGGCGTGGCTTCCGCTATGTCCTGTTGATAGGAGACGTCGCCGGCCAGAACCCCATCCCAGCCGCGATCCGAGCCGATCGCGTCCTCGGCCGATGCCGAAACGGCGACCTCGTTCTTGCGCGCGTTCCGTTCGGTCGCGGTTTGGGAGAATTCGTCGATTTCGCTCGCCTCCGCCCCGTCGGCTCACGCCTTCCAATGCAGGGCCGAGATCACGGTGAACAGACGGCGCGCCGTGCCCTCGTCGATCTCGATCCCGTCGGCGATTCGCGCGGCGATGAGCGAAGCCCCCTCGTTGTGGAGCGCGGCGCGCTCGCGATCGATCGCCTCGATCTGACGCGGGCTGGCGTTGCGAATGGCCGAATAGTAGGTCTCGCACAACAGGAAATAGTCTTTCAGCAAGGGACGCAAAGGCGTCGTCGAAACCGTGAATTCGACGATCGGCTCGCCGATCTTCGAGCGCACCTTGAACGTCAATCGCGATTCCGACTGCGCAATCGTCAGGCTGTAGGGCCCCTCGTCGCGGCCTTGCACGCCGAAGCTGTTGTCCTCCACCAGGTCGTTGATCGCGACGGCGCGTTCGTGATCGCCGTCGCCGACGCTGGGCGGAATCGTCGACGGGTCGAGCAACACTTCTTGGAGACGGTTGCGCGAATGCGCGTCCGGGATGGTCATTCGACGCCTTCCCGCGACAGGCGCATGGCCACCGACCGCGCATGGGCATGCAGGCCTTCGGCCTCTCCCAAGGCGACGGCGAACGGCCCCAGCGCGGCCAGCGATTTCGCGTCGCACTTGAGGATCGACGTCCGCCTGAGAAAATCGAACACGCCGAGCCCCGAGGAAAAGCGCGCCGAACGCGAAGTCGGCAAGACGTGGTTGGCGCCGCCGACATAGTCGCCGATCGCCTCGGGCGTGTGCGGGCCGATGAAAATCGCGCCGGCGTTGCGGACGCTTCGGCTGAGGGCGTCGGCGTCCCGCGCGACGATTTCGAGATGCTCGGGCGCGAGCCGATCGACGAGCGGGACGGCTGCGGCGAGATTCGGCGCCAGGATGATCGCGCCGTAATCGCGCCAACTGGCGCCGGCGATTCTCGCCCGCGGCAGTTCCGCGAGTTGAGCCTCGACAGCCGCGCTCGCGGCGCGCGCCAACGCCGCGTCGTCGGTGATGAGAATCGATTGCGCCGCTTCGTCGTGTTCGGCCTGAGCGAGCAGATCGGCGGCGACGAACCGCGGATCGGCGCTGGAGTCGGCGAGGACGACGACTTCCGAGGGGCCGGCGATCATGTCGATGCCGACTGCGCCGAACACGCGCCGCTTGGCGGCCGCGACATAGGCGTTGCCGGGCCCGACGATTTTCGCCACCGGCTCGACGCTCGCCGTCCCGTAGGCGAGCGCCGCGATGGCCTGCGCGCCGCCGAGGCGATAGATTTCCGACACGCCGGCGATCCTCGCCGCAGCCAGCACCAGTGGGTTGAGCTTGCCCTCGGGCGTCGGCACGACCATGGCGATGCGCCGGCAGCCCGCCACCTTGGCCGGCGCCGCATTCATGATCACCGAGGAAGGATAGCTCGCGACGCCGCCGGGAACGTAGAGCCCGACCGAGTCGACGGCGCGCCACCGCCAGCCGAGCTCGACGCCGAGCGCGTCGACGAAAGCGACGTCGCTCGGGGTCTGGCGGCGGTGATAGGCGAGGACGCGCTCGTGGGCGAACTCCAGCGCGCGCAGCGCCTTGGAATCGCAGGCCGCAACCGCCGCGTCGACTTCTTTTTCCCCGATGCGGAAGCCGGATTGCGTGAGATCGACCCGATCGAACCGCAGCGTATATTCGACGAGCGCGGCGTCGCCGCGCGCGCGCACATCGGCGATGATTGCGGCGACCGCCGCGTCGACGTCGAGCGCCGATTCGCGTTTGGCTTCGAGCAGCGCGCGAAACCGCGGTTCAAAATCGGCCGCGCCCATGTCGAGACTGATCGCCATCCTTGAACTCCGCCGCCGTCGGTCAGATCGTCTCTGCGCGGGTCAGCGCGTGTCCGGGACACTCCTGCGCAGGGCGGCGCGGGCCGACGTCGCGAAGCTCGGCTTCCAGGCATTCGACCTCGAGCCGCACGATCGCGCCGTCCGCGAACGCCAGCAGCGCCATGCCCGAGGGCGGATCGGTCTTCTCGAAGGTGACCGCGAGCAGGTTCAGCACCGCGTCCTCGTCGCGGCCGACCAGACCGAGGTGGGAAACGCCGAGAACCCTGTCGAAGCGGAGCACCGAGCCTATGCGTTCGTTGCGCCCCTCTTTCATGCCGGCCCAATCGAACCGCATCGCGCTCAACAGGAAGCGCTTCCTTTCCGGCAGCCATTTCATGTCCGTGCGCCGCAGGCACGAATCCTGGAAGTGCGCGGAAATCACGCCCAGGCCCTCGCGATCGAGCGCGACCAGTTTGAGCAGGTTGGAGGCGAACGGCATGACTCAGCCCGAAATTCTGGTGATGTCGGCGCCGCACGCGGCGAGTTTGTGTTCGAGGCGCTCGAAACCGCGGTCGAGGTGGTAGACGCGATTGACCGTCGTTTCCCCGTCGGCCGCCAGCGCTGCGATGACCAGCGAGACCGAAGCGCGCAAGTCCGTCGCCATCACCGGCGCGCCACGCAGCCTGTCGACGCCCTCGACCACCGCGGTGTCGCCGTCGAGCTTGATGCGGGCGCCCAGCCGCGCCAGCTCCTGCACGTGCATGAAGCGATTCTCGAAGATGGTCTCGGTGATGCGCGAAGTCCCACGCGCGCGGGTCATCAGCGCCATGAACTGGGCTTGCAGGTCGGTCGGGAAACCGGGAAACGGCGCCGTCGAAATGTCGACCGCGTCGATGCCGGCGCCGTTGCGCATCACACGCACGCCCCGATTGTCGCTGGTGACGCTTGCTCCGGACTCGCTCAAGGCGTCGAGCGCTTGCTGAAACAGGTCGGGGCCGACCCCTTCGAGCAGGATGTCGCCGCCCGTCATCGCCACCGCGGTAGCGTAAGTCCCCGCCTCGATTCGGTCGGGAAGGACGCGATGGCGGGCGCCGTGGAGGCGGGCGACGCCGGAAATCTCGATCGTCGACGTGCCCGCGCCGCGAATGCGCGCGCCCATCTTGTTCAGACAATCGGCAAGGTCCTTCACCTCGGGCTCGCAGGCGGCGTTGCGCACCAGCGTCGCGCCGCGCGCGGTCGCCGCCGCCATCATCGCCGTGTGCGTTCCCCCGACCGTCACCTTGGGAAATTCAATCTCGCCGCCGGTCAGGCCCCGGGGCGCCTTGGCCACCACATATCCCGCCTCGATGGCGATCTCGGCGCCGAGCCGCTCGAGCGCCATCAGCAGGAGATCGACCGGGCGGGTGCCGATCGCGCAGCCGCCCGGCAGCGAGACGCGCGCTTCGCCCATTCGCGCCAGCAGCGGCGCGATGACCCAGAAGCTCGCGCGCATCCGCGAAACCAGTTCATAGGGCGCCGTCGTGTCGACGATGGTCTCGGCGCGCAAATGCGCGGTCTGGCCGGCGTTCGCCTCCTCGCCGCGCCGCCTGCCGTCGAGGGAATAGTCGACGCCGTGGTTGCCCAAGATGCGTACGAGCTGATTGACGTCGGCCAGGCGCGGCAGGTTTTCGAGCGTCAGCGTCTGGTCGGTGAGCAGCGAGGCGATCATCAGCGGCAGCGCCGCATTCTTGGCGCCGGAGATCGGAATCACACCCTGCAGCTTGGCGCCGCCTCGGATTTGTATGCGATCCATTTCTCGCCTCTCCCCGCGAACTCACACTCGCCCTCGCGCGATCAACGGCTCGGCCCGTCGCTCGCGTTCGTCGACGGCCCGCTGGGCGGGGTCGACTCGCCCATCGCGCCGCGTCCGCGCCGCTGGGCCTTGCGGCGTTTCAAGTTTTCCCGCAGCGCCGCCGCCAGACGTTCGCGCCGCCGCTTCTTCCCGATTTCCCGTCCCTCGTCCCGAGCCATGCCGCCTCGCCGTCTCGATGGCGCGCTTGATAGGCCCGCGGCGGGAGGCGGGCAAGCCAAAACGCCCCCGCCTCCGCGCGCCTCGCGTCGCCGAGGCTGCGCTCACCCGGCCTTTTCGATCAGGCTCTCCGCCGCCAGGCGCGCCGCGCCGGTGATTTCCGCCCCCGCGAGCATGCGCGCGATCTCCTCCCGCCGCGCCAGCGGATCGAGCGAGATGACCTGGGTCGCCACGCGTTCGCCCTTGCCGACATCGTTCTTCACGATCTTGAAGTGCCAATGCGAGCGGGCGGCGACCTGAGGGGCGTGGGTGACGGCGAGAACCTGCGCCTTAACCGCCAGGCGCGCGAGGCGCTGGCCGATCGCGTCGGCGACCGCGCCGCCGACCCCGGCGTCGACCTCGTCAAAAATCAGCGTCGGCGCGGTGCCGCGCTCGGCAAGGCAAACCTTGAGCGCGAGGAGAAAGCGGGCGAGTTCGCCGCCCGAGGCGACCTTCATCAGCGGCCCGGGCCGCGAGCCGGGATTGGTTCGCGCGCAGAATTCGACCCGGTCGTAGCCGTCGGGAGAAATCAGGCTGTCGTCGCGCGCGATTTCGGCGCTGAAGCGCGCGCGCTCCAATTTCAGCGCCGGCAGTTCGGCGTTCACCGCGCGCTCCAACCCGCGCGCCGCGCCCTGGCGCGCATACGACAGCGACGCCGCGGCCTCGGCATAGGCCGCCGACGCCGCGCGCGCCTTCCCTTCGAGCGCAGCGACCCGCTGCTCGCCCGCGCTGAGGTCCGCCAATTCCTCGGCGTATTTTTGCCCGAGCGCCGCAAGGCCCTCGACCGGCGTCGCGTATTTGCGCGCCATGCCGCGCATGGCGAACAGGCGTTCCTCGCATCGCTCGAGTTCGCCCGGATCGAAGTCGCAGGCGACGAGCGCGTTCTCGACCGCCCGCGTCGCCGTCTCGAGCGCCTCCATCGCCTCGTCCAACGCCTGGACGCTCGGCTCGATCAACTCCGGCGCCTGCGCTGCGCGACGTTGCAGACGGCGCGCGATCGCCGACAGCACCGGCAGGATCGCCGCGTCGCCGGACAGATGCTGATGCGCCTCGCGGATGTCGGCGGCGACGTTCTCCCCCTGCCTCATTCGCGCCCGCCGTTCGGCCAGGGCTTCCTCCTCGCCCGGCTTCACGTCGAGCTGCGTCAGTTCTTGGCAGGCATGGCGCGCGAAGTCGGCTTCGGCCTGCGCGGCGGCGACGCGCGCGCGCGCAGCGGCCAATTCGGCCTCGACTTCGCGCAGCGCCGCGAAGGCGACGCGCGTCGCTTTCGCCTGCGCCTCGAGGCCGCCATAGGCGTCGACCAGCGCGCGATGGGTCGAGGCGTCGAGCAGCGCCCGCTCGTCGTGCTGGCCGTGAATCTCCACCAAGTCGCGGGCGAAGCTGCGAAGCGTCTGCACGCTGACGCTCTGATCGTTGACGAGGGCGCGGGTCCGCCCGTCCGCCAGTTGAATCCGTCGAAAGATCAACTCGCCGTCGGCGCGAACGCCTTGCTCGGCGAGCGCCTGGAAAACGCGATGATCCGACGGCAGATCGAAAGTCGCGGTCACCTGCCCCTGGGGTTGGTCGTGGCGAACCAGCGCACCGTCGCCGCGCGCCCCCAACGCCAACGACAGCGCGTCGAGCAGGATCGATTTCCCGGCGCCGGTTTCGCCGGTCAGAATCGTCAGCCCGAGCGAAAATTCGAGATCCAACTCGTCGATCAATACGATGTCGCGGATCGAAAGCCGGGCGAGCATGGTCCGCGGGCCTCGGTCGATCAGGACGGGACGACGGCGTGGTAGAGCTTGGAAATCCACGATTGCTGGTTTTCCTGCGGCGAAAGGCCGCCGCCTTTCAGCAGGTTATAGGCGTCTTTATACCACTCTCCGTCGGGGAAATTGTGGCCCAACACCGCCGCCGCCGTCTGCGCCTCGTCGGCGATGCCGAGCCCCATGTAGGCCTCGGTGAGGCGATAGAGCGCCTCCTCGGAGTGGCGCGTCGTCTGGTAGTTGGTCAATACGGCGCGGAAGCGATTGATCGCCGCCGTGTAGTTGCGCCGATTGAGGTAGAATCGGCCGATCGACATCTCCTTGCCGGCGAGCTGGTCGGAGGTGACCTGAATCTTGAATTTCGCGTCGTCGACGTATTCCGATTTCGGGTAGTCCTGCAGAATCTTTTGGAACAAGGCCAGGGCTTTGGCCGCGCGTTCTTGATCGCGCGAAATATCCGGTATTTGATTGTAATACGAACTCGCTTCGAGATAGAGCGCGTAGGCGGCCTCGGTCGATTTGGGGTAGAGCTTCACGTAGCGCTCCGCCGACTGCTCGGCGTCCTCGTAATTGGTCGCCTGATACTGCGCGTAGGTCGTCATCAGCAGACCTTTTCGCGACCAATCCGAATCGGGATACTGCTTGCCGAGATCGGTGAACTTTTTCGCCGCTTCGGCGGGCGCGCCGCTGGCCAAATTCGCCAAGCCCTGATCGTAGACCTTGCTCGCGGGAACGTCGGGCTCGACGACCATTTTATACTTTTCGGCGCCGAACGGATTGAAGTCGTCGAACACCGAGCACGAGGCCAACGACATCGCGGCGCATAGAGCCATGAGGCTGCGCACGAGCAAGCGCGGCGCGCGACGCGCGAGGACGGACGCGCTGGGATTGAAAGCGGCAAGTGTCATTCGTTGAACTCGATAAGTTGCCTCACACGAACGTCGGCTCATCCGGTTTGCGCTCTTTACCTCAGTCCGCGCCGGCGCGCCACCCGGCCGCGGCGGCGCCCGGCGCGAGCAGCGCATTAAACCGACGGATTGTGGCGTCAAAGCGCCGGAACGATCGATCGGACGCAAATCGCGCGGTCCAATTTGTCGCGCTTCCGCGCGGCGCCGATGGCGGATGACGGTTCGATCGGGGCAAGGGCGCTCGGCCTGCCGCTCGCGAGGCGAGCGTGTCCTTCAACAAGCCTATCCTCATTGAGCGCGCCGGAGCGCCGCCGCGAACGCCTCGGCCGGGCCGACTGGCGAAAGTTCTCTAGTCGACGTTGGCCGAATAGGCGGTGGCGACCCGCCCGATCGCCCCGGCGCCGACCGAGCCGATCGAATAGACCTTGTGCAGCGCGGTCTCGACAATTTCGTAAGCCTTGCGATCGGCGAACAGCGCCGACAACATCATGGCGTTCATCTTGTGTCCGGGCCGATAAGCCTGGTAGCAGCCGATGATCGGCGCGCCGGCGAGCGCAAGATCGCCGATCGCGTCCAAGGTCTTGTGGCGCACGAACTCGTCGCTGAAACGCAGGCCTTCGGGGTTGAGCACGGCGTCCCCGTCCAGCG
>Ga0326728_10015879_pt1 | contig 15524 bp, 15 predicted proteins | sample MB3enrmetagenome_FD_207602 | JGI IMG/M metagenome (GOLD analysis project Ga0326728, IMG submission 207602) | Lab enriched peat soil microbial communities from McLean, Ithaca, NY, United States - MB31MN | ecosystem: Environmental > Terrestrial > Soil > Wetlands > Peat | place: USA: New York...
TTCAACGCCTTCCGCTCGCTGCTCGGCATCGCGGGCGGGGTTGAGGCGCCGACTTATGCCGACCTTTATTCCGGCGCATGGACACACCCTACATGTAGCGGGTGTCTGCATTAACCGGATAGGCAAGAAAGTTTCTTTTGGAAGCCTTGTAGTTGCCTCCGCGAACAGCTTTCGGCACGCCGATGAATGGGCGAAAACACGCACCCCGAGCGCTCAGCAAAAGCGATCGCAAGAGATACTGGACGCCGCTTTGGACCCGAGGTTTGCGGACGACCGGCGAAAAGTTCGGAGTTGCTCCGGAGCCCTTGAGGTTCTCAGTGGCGGATGGAGCTTTGACCAGCTCACTGCCAGTCTGTTAGCCTCCGCACACGATGTCGCAATGCGTCACTGCGCGGCCTCCGCGGCCTAGACCGAGTTATTCTTGGCCCAAATTTTTTGGTTTTCAGACATCCCTAAGCCTCCCGAATTACGTCCGTCACTACCCAGTTCCGCTCGGCCGCGCGGCCGCGTCGCCAGCGAACTCTGCGATCGCGCCCGCGCCGATCGTTATTCACCGTTTTCGTCGATCGCCATTCTTGACACGCTAAGGTTGTGCTCGCTAAGCCTTGCAATCTGAGGGCCTATCGCGAGCGAGACGTTTGCAAGGGGCGGCGCATCCCAAGGACGCGGCGTGCGGCCCGCCGGCGGGCGCCCGCGTCTCTTTTCGGGCGCGAGAACGTCGAGCCTCTTGGGTCGCACGCTCGCGTTTCATCGGGCCTCTCAGTCGGCTTATCGGGTCGTCACCTGATGGGGGATGCAATGGGCGCGTTTTGGGACCAGATCGTCAAGTTCGTTCAACCCTCCGACCACTCGGCGCAGAGCCAAGGCGCGCTCGCGCCGCTCGCCGCCGCCGCCGCGCCGGCGCGCTATTCGCCGAACGCCTCCCTCGAAGTCATCGGCATGCAGAACGAGACGTTGCGCGCGCAGATCGAGGACGTCGACCACGGGTTCGGGCAATTGGAGGAGGTCAGGGGCCTGTTCCACGCCCTGCTGGCGCCGATGTCGGAACTGCTGGCGGATTTCGAGTCGACCAGGGCGCGCCTGCACGAAACGAAACTGAAGCTCGGATTGATCGAAGACGCCCACGAATCGTTGAACGCGCGCCACATCGCCGCGCTCGAGGAGCGCGACCAGATCGCGGAAGCAAGAAACGCGCTGCTGCGAGAAAATCGCGAAATGGGCCAGCGCGCCCAGCGGGTCGAAGCCGCGCTGAGCGAGGCCCAGCTCGAGCTGCGCGAGCGCGGCGCCGCTAACGAGAAGCTCGAACGCTTTCTCGACGTCGAGACGCGGCGGTCCGGCGCCCAGGCCGACGAAATTCGCCGTCTCAAGGACGAACTGTCATCGAAGGATCAAGCTCTCGCCAACCTGGAGCTCTCTTTCAAGGTGGCGAACGACCAGGGCGCCGTGTTGTCGCAGGAGAACGCGGCCTTGCGCGACTCCTCGCAGAGCCTTTCGAGCGATCTGGACGCCGCCAGGAAACGCATCGCCGAAAATGAGTCGCGACTCGTCGATTGCGAAGCTGAGATCGATCAGGGCAAGCATCGGACCGCCGCTCTGGAGCAGGCGCTTTCGGAGGAACAGTCGGCCCACGCGAACCTGCGCGCCAAGCATCTGGAGTCCGTCGAACGCAGCCGTTCGGAAATGACCTCGCTCACCAACACCGTTCACGCCGTGCGCGGCCGCGTCGACGTCACCAACAGGCTTCTCGAGCAGACGCGCGGCCAGTTGCGCGAGAAGATCGAAGAACTGCGCGCCGCGGAGCGCCGGCTGCTGGAGAGCGGCATCCAAGTCGACGCCCTGGAGAAGAGCGTGCGCGCGCAGAAGGACGATCTCGTCGCCGCCAACGAGCGCATCGCCGGCACCGAGCGCATGCGCGGCGCTCTCATCGATCAGGTCAACGCCCTGAGCGAATCCGTCAGGGCCAAAGAGACCGCGCTGCAATCGGCGACGCGAACGATCGAGCAACTGACGGTCCGCGTCGAAGAGGCGACGAGCGGCAGGCAGCGCGCCAAAGAAGAACTGGAGCGCCGCACCGCCGCGCTTCAAGACGAGATCGCCCACGTGCGCGCCGAACGCCAACTCGCCGACGGGGCGCTGGAGGCCTCGCGCGCCGAGCGCCAGCAGGCGCGCCGCGCCGCGTCGACCTCCATCCCGACGCCCGTTCCGACCAGCGGCGAGGGGCGCCGCGAGGCGGAGACGGCGCCGGCGCTCGCCGAGCCCGCCGAGTCCGCAGAGTCACAACAAACCAACGTCACCAAGCTGCCGCGAATCGCCTCGGCGTGAACGCCCGCGCCCTCGCCGGCGCGCGCCGAGACCGATCGTGCGTTTCCTCCCGCGCTCCCCGATGAGCGGCGCCGCCGCTCGGGGATTTGCAGTCCAACGCCGCGGCGAGGCTGCGGCAAAACGCCGCCGCCCGGGCGCTCGACGCGAAGAAGAAGGCGAGTCGCCGCGCGCGCTAGCCGCCCGGGCAATCCTTCAGCGCGCGGTCGATCGCCTGGGCGAAGCCGCTGAGCGAGTAGGTGTCGGTGGTGAGGTGGCCCTTCTTCGAGACGGCCTTGATCTGCAGCTTGTCGCCCTTGCGCATTTCCGCGATCAGCTCGCTCTCCTTGGCCGCGTTCTTGACCCACAGATCGGCGCCCTTGGGCAGAAGATCGAAAGTGGCCTCGCCGATCGCCGCGGTCGGCGCGACGTCGACCGCTTTCGTCTCTTTCTTGTCCTTCGCGTCCTTGTCCTTCGCGTCAGGGGTCTTCTTATCCTTGGGTTCGGAGGCGTCGGCCGGGACCGCCACGTCGAAACCCATGATGAAGGAGACTTCGTTGCGCACGCCTTCTGCAGGCCGCTCGGAAATGAAAGCGTAGCCGGGATCGCGTTTGAGGTCGGCGGGGGCCCGATCCTTGGGCTGGGCGAGCGCATAGCAGATGCGGCTCTTGCCGGCCTGACTCTGGAAGACGCTCCAGTCGCCGTAGGTCGCCACCAGCGCCGGCTTGGCGGCGGGCGGCGTCGCCTCTTTGTCGGCCGGTTTCGTCGTCTCGGCGGCGGCGTTCGCGCCGGCGAGCGCGAGGCAGACGCCGAGCGCGGCGGCGAGGGTGCGAAGGGCATGGGGCGCGGCAAGCAACATGGGGTGGGTTTCCTTCGACGAATCGCGATTGGCGCCGCGGGTTCGCTTCTGATCGGGCGGTGTTTGCGCCGCGATCCCGGCGAAAATCCGACCCGCTGGCCTCCGTCGCGCGCCCGACTTTGTATCCCTGCCGTCGGTTAACGAAACATGACCGAAATTCGACGCGGCCGGCGAAAACCGCGACGCGCGAGCGCCTTGCGGCGGTGGAGCGCCCGCGGCGGTCTCATCGTCTGGGCCCGCCCGCCTTCACGCTATATACACCCGCCGGGCGTATCCGCCGCATGCGCGAGTTTCGCGCCCCGAGGCGGTGTGAGGTTCTCTTTGGCCGCGGCGCGGCAAGTTGGCGCAGTCGCCGGGCTTGCGTTTCTTGTTGCAGCGCACAATATGGTGGGCGGGTCGAGACGCCGGATTTACTGATTCTAAGGTGAGATCATGGCGAGTTCTACGCATCCTCTGGCGGAAATTCACCGCCTGTGGCCCGCCGACGTGTCGACCTTTCGCGACCATCTGCTGCGCTTGGACGCGCAGAGCCGCCATATGCGGTTCGGCGGCGGCATGTCGGACGACTTCATCGCTCGCTACGCCGAGAGCTGCTTCGGCCAGGGCGATCTGGTGTTCGGCGCCTTTATCGACGGCAGCATGCGCGGGGCGGTCGAATTGCGCTCCAGCGAGGCGATCTGGACCGAACAGGCGCCGTTCCAGCGCCATATCCACGCCGAGGCGGCTTTCAGCGTCGAAGAACCCTACCGCCGGCGCGGCGTCGGCGAGCAATTGTTCCGACGCATCGAGCGCGCGGCGAGCAATCACGGCGTCGAGACGATCGAGATTGTCTGCACGGCCGACAATATCGGCATGTTGCGCCTGGCCGCCAAGTTCAAGACGCAGTTCACGTTCGAGGAAAACCAGATGACCGGCCGCCTGACGGCCCGCCGCCCGACCGCCCTCTCGCTGCTGCGCGAAGCATCGCGCGACGCCTTTGACTTCACGACTTCGCTGTTCGACGCGCAATTGCGGGCGATCAAATTGGGACTGACGAAAAGCGCGTGACCCGGCCGCCGGCGGCGATCATACGCGCCGCTCGCTCATCATCATCTTGATCCGCGCAATCGCCTTGGCGGGATTGAGGTCCTTGGGGCAGGTCTTCGCGCAGTTCATGATCGTGTGGCAGCGGTAGAGACGGAACGGGTCTTCGAGATTGTCGAGCCGTTCGCCCGTCGCCTCGTCGCGCGAATCGATCAGCCAGCGGTAGGCCTGAAGCAGGACCGCCGGGCCGAGATAACGGTCGCCGTTCCACCAATAGCTCGGGCATGAGGTCGAGCACGAGGCGCACAGGATGCACTCGTAGAGGCCGTCGAGATCGGCGCGGTCCTCAGGCGTCTGAAGCCATTCCTTTTCCGGCGGCGGCGTCGTCGTTTTCAACCACGGCTCGATCGAGGCGTGCTGGGCGTAAAAATTGGTGAGGTCGGGAACGAGGTCCTTGACCACCTCAAGGTGCGGCAGCGGATAGATTTTCACTGCGCCGTCGATCTTGTCGATGAAGCTGGTGCAGGCGAGCGTGTTGACGCCGTCGACGTTCATCGCGCAGGAGCCGCACACGCCCTCGCGGCAGGAGCGGCGGAAGGTCAGCGTCGGATCGACCTTCGACTTGATCCAGATCAGCGCGTCGAGCACCATCGGGCCGCAGTCGTCGCGGTCGACGGCGTAGACGTCGATGCGCGGATTGACCTCGTCGTCCGGGTTCCAGCGGTAGATGCGGAACTCCGTGACGCGCTCGGCGTTCGCCGGCCTCGGCCAAGTCTTCCCCGGCGTCGGGCGGGAATTTTTCGGGAGGTTGATTTGGACCATTGTTCCCTATCCGTGCACTCCGCGCCGCGCCTTCAATACACCCGCGCCTTCGGCTCGACGTAGTCGACGTCGTTGGTCATCGTGTAGGCGTGCACCGGCCGGTAATCGAGCTTGACGGCGTATTTGTCGGCGTCGATCCAGGCGAGCGTGTGCTTCATCCAGTTGGCGTCGTCGCGTTGGGGATAATCCTCGCGCGCGTGCGCGCCGCGGCTCTCTAGGCGATTGGCGGCGCTCTCCATCGTGACCACGGCTTGAACGATGAGGTTGTCGTATTCCAGCGTCTCGATGAGATCGGAATTCCAGATCAGCGAGCGGTCGCTGACGTGCGCGTCGGCGCCGGCGCGCCAGGCCTCGTGGATCAGGGTCTTGCCCTCCTCGAGAGTGTGGCCGGTGCGGAACACGGCGCAATGGCTCTGCATCACCCGCTGCATGTTCAGGCGAAGCGTCGCCGTCGGCGTCGTCCCGCTGGCGTGGCGGAACTTATCGAGGCGCGCCAGCGCGGTATCGGCGCTGTCTTTGGGCAGATCGGGCTGCCGGTCGCCGGGCTTGACGATCTCGGCCGCGCGCTGGCCGGCGGCGCGCCCGAACACCACTAGGTCGATGAGCGAGTTGGAGCCGAGCCGGTTGGCGCCGTGCACTGAGACGCACGCCGCCTCGCCGAGCGCCATCAGCCCCGGCACGATCGAATCGGGGTCGCCGCCCGCCTTGGTCAGCGCTTCGCCGTGATAGTTGGTCGGGATGCCGCCCATGTTGTAATGCACGGTCGGGACCACCGGGATCGGCTCCTTGGTCACGTCGACGCCGGCGAAAATGCGCGAACTCTCGGAAATGCCAGGCAGCCGCTCGTGCAGCACCTTGGGATCGATATGGTCGAGGTGCAGATAGATGTGATCCTTGAGCTTGCCGACGCCGCGGCCTTCGCGAATCTCCACGGTCATCGCGCGGCTGACGACGTCGCGCGACGCCAGGTCCTTGGCCGACGGCGCGTAGCGCTCCATGAAGCGCTCGCCTTCGGAATTGACGAGATAGCCGCCTTCGCCGCGCGCGCCCTCGGTGATGAGGCAGCCCGCCCCGTAGATGCCGGTCGGGTGGAACTGCACGAACTCCATGTCCTGCAGCGCGATTCCGGCGCGTAGCGCCATCGCGTTGCCGTCGCCGGTGCAGGTGTGCGCCGAAGTCGCCGAGAAGAAGGCGCGGCCATAGCCGCCGGTGGCGAGAACCGTCATCTGGGCGCGAAAGCGGTGGATCGTGCCGTCGTCCATCTTCAGGCAGACGAGGCCGCGCACCCTTCCCTCGGCGTCGCGGATCAGATCGATGGCGAAATATTCGATGAAGAATTCGCAACGGGCTTTCAGGGCCTGGCCGTACAGCGTGTGCAGCATCGCGTGGCCGGTGCGGTCGGCGGCGGCGCAGGTGCGTTGCGCGACGCCTTTGCCGTATTCCGTCGTCATGCCGCCGAACGGGCGCTGATAGATCGCGCCCGCCTCAGTGCGCGAAAACGGCACGCCCCAATGTTCGAGTTCGTAGACGGCGGCGGACGCGTTGCGGCACAGATATTCGATCGCGTCCTGATCGCCGAGCCAGTCCGAGCCCTTGACGGTGTCGTACATGTGCCAGCGCCAATCGTCCGGACCCATATTGCCGAGCGCGGCGGAAATGCCGCCCTGCGCCGCCACGGTATGCGAGCGGGTCGGGAACACCTTGGAGATGCAGGCGACGCGCAGCCCCGCCTGGGCGCAGCCGACGCTCGCGCGCAGGCCCGCCCCGCCCGCGCCGACCACGACGACGTCGAAGGCATGGTCGGCGATCGGATAGGCCTTTTGCCCGAGCGCGGGGGCGCTTGCGCCGTTGGAGCCGTTGGTCGCCATTCGTGTCGAGCCCTATCGAGGATTTCAAACGAAGCCGATGCGCAGCACGGCGTAGACGCAGGCCAGGCCCAACGCCGCGGCGAAGAAGGCATTGGCGATCAACGCCCATTCGCGAGCCTGGCCTTGCACGTAGTCGAGGATGATCGAGCGCATGCCGATCTGCATATGACAGACGCCGGCCAGCACGAACAGCAGGAGAACGATCGCCGGCAGCGGTTGGCCCAGTTCGGCGCGAACGCCATTGTAATCCTGGTGCAGCAGGGTCAGCGTCAGCCAGACGAAGGCGATCGTGAGGGGCACGAGCGCCGCCGCGGTCACGCGCTGGAGCCAATTCTCGTCGGTCCCCAGGCGCGCCGAACCGAGATAGCGAACGCGGCTCAGCGGCGTTCGCAAGGTCTTGCCGACTTTCGCCATCGCCAGCGCTCCCTTATCGAACGGCGTAGCCGACGGCCCAGACGACGAGCGTCAACACGAGGCCGCCGATCGCCGTCGCCTGCGTCAATTGCTCGCGCTCGGGATGGTCGAGGCCCCGGCCGGCGTCCCAGATGAAGTGGCGAACGCCGCCGAGCATGTGATGAAACAGCGCCCAGGTGAAGCCGAACAGGATGAGCCGGCCGAGAATCGAATGGATGAAGGCGGAGAAAACCGAGAAAGCCGACGCGTCCATCGACGCCGCGATGAGAAACCACGCCAGCAACAGCACGCCGAGGTAAAGCCCCGCGCCGGTGACGCGATGGGCGATCGACATCGCCATCGTCAGCGTCCAGCGATAGATGCCCAGGTGCGGCGACAGGGGGCGGGCGGTCGGAGGGGTCGAGGTCGATTCGATCGAGGCCATCGCTGCTTGTCCAGTTGCGGTTCGCCGACGGCGTTGTAGCTTCGTCGTCGCCGGTCCGCAATGCGCGTCGTCTTCACCCTTGGTTCAATGACGAATATTCAACCCTTCTGATATTCCATCACTTCCGCGCGCGTCGGCGGATCGGAGCCCTTGCGCATGCAAGTGATCGCCGAGGCCGCCGCGGCGAAGGCGAGCCACGCCTCGAGACGATCGAGACTCGGCGTCGGGGCACCGGCGCCAAGCGCCCTGTCGCGATCCATCGCGGCGAGCAGCGAGGACATGAAACTGTCGCCGGCGCCGACCGTATCGACGACTTCGACTTTCGGCGCCGCTACGCTCGTCCGCAGGCCGCCGAGAAAAGCGACGGCGCCGCGAGACCCAAGCGTTGCGACGCAAAAGCTCGGTCCGAGCCGCGCCCACTGGCCGAGCGCATCCTCGGTCTCGCGGCCGGGATAGAGCCATTCCAGATCTTCCTCGCTCGCCTTGACGATGCTGGCGAGCGCAACCTGGCGCTCGACGAGCGCCACAACGCTGTCGCGATCGGGCGTCACCAGCGGGCGGATGTTCGGGTCGTAGCTGGTCGTCGCCAGCTCGCGCGCGCGCCCAATCGCCGCGACGACGCTCTCGCCGTGGCGCGGATCGACCGCGGAGATCGAGCCGACATGCAGATGCCGGGCGCCCTCGGGCCAGACCGCCGGAAATGGCCAGCGACCGTCGAACGCGGTCGCGTCGAGATAGAAGGAATAGCGCGATCCCGTTTGCGCGGTTCCGCGCATGACGAAGGCGAGCGGCGTCGGCTTGGAGTCGCGCACCACCAAGCTGAGGTCGACGCCCTCGTTGGCGAGCGCCGCGGCTTGGGCTTCGCCATTGGCGTCGGCCGAAATTCGCGACACAAAAGCCGTCGGCGCGCCGAGCCGTCCGAGCCCGATCGCGACATTATAAGGCGAGCCGCCGCGCACCGCATCGTAACGGCCGTCCCGGTCGGGATCGGGGATGAGGTCGACCAACGCTTCGCCGGAAATGAGGATCATGCCGCCCTCGTCCCTGTTTTTCTTTTCGTCTCACGCCATCGTATAGGCGGTCTTGACGGTCGTATAAAACTCCGCGGCGTAGCGGCCCTGCTCGCGCGGGCCGAGACTGGAGCCTTTGCGACCGCCGAAGGGCGCATGATAATCGACGCCCGCGGTCGGCAGGTTGACCATCGCCATGCCGACCTCGATGTTGCGCTTGAAATGCGAGGCGTGCTTCAGGCTTGTCGTGCAAACGCCGGCGCAGAGGCCGAATTCGGTGTCGTTGGCGAGCGCCAGCGCGTGGTCGTAATCGCGCGCCGGGATCATCGCAGCGACGGGGCCGAAAATTTCCTCGCGGGCGATGCGCATCCGATTGTCGGCGTCGACGAACAGCGCCGGCGCCATGTAGAAGCCCGGCGTGGCGCGGTTGAGCCGCTCGCCCCCGAGCGCGAGCTTGGCGCCCTCGTCGCGGCCGATGCGAACATAGGATAGGTCTTGGTCGAGCTGGTTCTGGTCGACCACCGGCCCGATGTGAACGCCCGGCCTCAGCGCGTCGTCGACGACGAGCGCGCGCATCCGCTTGGCGAGCGCCTCAGCGAAACGCGCGTAAATTCCTGGCGTGACGATCAGGCGCGAGGTCGCGGTGCAGCGCTGGCCGGTGGAGAAATACGCGCCATTGACCGCGCATTCGACCGCCGTCTTCAGATCGGCGTCGTCGAGCACGACCAGCGGATTCTTGCCGCCCATTTCGAGTTGGAACTTGCGCATCGCGCGCGCGCAGGCGCTCGCCGCCTTGCGCCCCGTCTCGACCGAGCCGGTGAAGGTGATCGCGTCGACATGGCGGTGATCGAGCATCGCCTGGCCGACCAGCGAGCCGCGGCCCATGACCAGATTGAATGCGCCCTTGGGAACGCCGGCGCGAACGATGATTTCGGCCAGCGCGTGCGCCGAGCCGGGCGCGAGATCGGCCGGCTTGAAGACGACGCAATCGCCGTAGCAAAGCGCCGGCGCGATCTTCCAGGCGGGGATGGCGATCGGAAAATTCCACGGCGCGATGATTCCGACCACGCCGACCGGCTCGCGCGTCACCTCGATGTCGACGTTCGGCCGCACGCTGGCGAATTTCTCGCCCTCAATGCGCACGGCTTCGCCGGCGAAGAAGTCGAAGATCTGCGCGGCGCGACCGACTTCGCCGATCGCTTCGGGAAGCGTCTTGCCCTCTTCGCGCGCCAACAGCCGGCCGAGTTCGTCGCGCCGCGCCGCGATCTCGATCGCGACGCGCGAGAGAATGTCGTGGCGCTCCTGCGGGTTCGTGCGCGACCACGCCGGGAAAGCCGCCCGGGCCGCGGCGACCGCGGCGTCGAGTTGCGCGGCGCTCGCTTGCGCATAGAAGCCGACGACGTCGTTGCAGTCGGATGGGTTGACGTTGCGCGTCGCGCCCTCTCCCTCGAGCCACTCGCCGGCGATGTAGTTCTTATGGATGTCGTTCATGGCCCCCTCGAAAAAGGCGTTCAATGCTGGCCGGTTCGCCGTCTCAAATCAAGCCTCGCCGAGCGAGATTGCGCATGAGATGGCCGACGCCGAAGTCCCACGGCGGGCAATCCTGGCAATGACGCATCCGGTTGGTCAGGCGCCCGAGCTTGTCGGCGCTGACGGCGACGAGGTCGCCCTGCTTGTGGGTGAAGCCTTTGCCCGGCGCGTCGCGATCGGCGACGGGCGCGAACATCGTGCCCAGAAACAGCGCCGCGCCGTCCGGATATTGATGCGAAGGCCCCATCAACTGTCCGGCGAGGTCGAGGGGATCGCGACTGATCCGCGCCATCGACGAGCCGCCATCGAGCACAAAGCCGTCCTCGCCTTCGACGCGCAGGTTCACCTGCGCCGCGCGCACGTCGTCGAGATTGAACGTCGCGTCGAAAAAGCGCAGAAACGGGCCGACGGCGCAGCTCGCGTTCTGATCCTTGGCCTTGCCCAGCAGCAGCGCCGACCGTCCTTCGAAATCGCGCAAATTGACGTCGTTGCCGAGGCTCGCGCCGACGATCGCGCCCCTGGAGTTGATCGCGACCACGATTTCCGGCTCCGGATTGTTCCAGGCCGACGCGCCGTGGAACCCGGCGTCGCTCCCCGCGCCGACGGCGGACATCGGCTGGCTCTTGGTGAAGATTTCCGCGTCCGGCCCGATGCCGACCTCGAGATATTGCGACCAGGCGCCGTCGGCGATCAGCGCCTCTTTCAGGCGCATCGCCGCCCGCGAGCCCGGCTCAAGCGTCGCAATATCGGCGCCGACCAGGCGGGTCATCTCGGTGCGAACGGCCGCGGCCGCGGCGCTATCGCCGCGCGCGCGCTCTTCGATGACGCGCTCGATCATCGAAGCCGCGAAGGTGACGCCCGCCGCCTTGATTGCCTGGAGATCGATCGGCGCGATGAGCCACGGCTTGGCCGGATCGCGCGCCTGCGGCGGCGTATTGGCGAGAATTTCGCCGAGCGAGGCCAGCCTTTCGCCGGGCGCGGCCCGCGCCGCCGCCGCCGGGTCGGACGCTTCGCACAGATCGCGCATGGTCGGAAATTGCGCGCTGATGTCGAACGCCCCGTTCGCGCGTACGGCGACGATCGAAGGGCCGGCGGCGTCCGGCCGCCAGACGCGGGCGCACAGGGCGCCGGCGAAACCGTCGCACGGCAGGGTCGACGTCTCGGTCAAATGCAAAGTCGTCATCGACGTCCCCACCGCGCCGCCCTTCAGCGATTGACGGCGACCCGCCGTCTCCCTAGCCTCTAACGCGCCGGCGGGGAAGAGAGCGCGCGTCGACGGCAAGGCGGACCACGCCTATGGCGAACTCAAGCAGGCTTTCGCGCGCGAACGACCCCAGCTCTTTTCGGCCTGAACGGCCGCCGACGAGGACAACCCGATGAGCACGCCGCGCGCCCTGCGCCTCAACGCCGAAGACAATGTGATGATCGCCGTCGACGAAATCCGCGTCGGCGAGGCGCCCGCCGCATGCCCGGTCGCGGCCGAGCGCATCCCTAGGGGGCACAAGATCGCGACAGCGCCGATCGCGACCGGCGCGCCGATCCGCAAGTTCGGCCAGATCATCGGCTTCGCCTCGCAGCCGATCGAAGTCGGCCGATGGGTGCACGAGCACAATTGCGTCGTCCATGACTTTTCCCGCGACTACCACTTTTGCGAGGAGGCGCGAGAGCAGGCGATTCTGCCGGTCGAGCGCCAGGCGACCTTCCAAGGCTATCGGCGCGCCGACGGCAAGGCGGGAACGCGCAATTATCTTGGCGTGCTGACTTCGGTGAACTGCTCGGCGACCGCGGCGCGGCTGATCGCGCGCGAGGTCGAACGCTCCGGCATGCTCGACGATTATCCCCACGTCGACGGCGTCGTCGCGCTCGTCCACGCCGCCGGCTGCGGCCTGGCCGCGAAGGGCGAAGGCTTCGACACGCTGGCGCGCGCCCAATGGGGCTACGCGACCCATCCCAACATGGGTGGCGTGTTGATGGTGGGGCTCGGCTGCGAGGTGTTTCAAATCGGCCGGATGAAGGACGAGCGCGGCCTGAAGGAGGGCGACCTGTTCCACAGCCTGACGATCCAGGCGAGCGGCGGCACGCGCAAAACGGTCGAGGCGGGGCTCGAGCGCATAGGAGAGATGCTGCCGATCCTCGATCGCGCCCGGCGCGAAACGCTGTCGGCGAGCGAGCTGACGCTGGCGCTGCAATGCGGCGGCTCGGACGGCTATTCGGGCGTCACCGCCAACCCCGCGTTGGGCGCCGCGGCGGATATCCTGGTCGGCCACGGCGGCACGGCGATCCTGTCGGAGACCCCGGAAATCTACGGCGCCGAGCATCTGTTGACGCGTCGCGCCGCGACGCCCGAAATCGGCCGCAAGCTCGTCGACCTCATCCACTGGTGGGAGGATTATTGCGCGCGCAACGGCGGCGAAATGAACAACAACCCCTCGCCGGGCAACAAGGCGGGCGGGCTGACGACCATCCTGGAAAAGTCGCTCGGCGCCGCCGCCAAGGGCGGCACGACGAGGCTCAACGGCGTCTATCGCTACGCCGAGCCGGTGACCGCCAAGGGCTTCGTGTTCATGGACACGCCGGGCTATGATCCGGTTTCGGCGACCGGCCAGGTGGCCGGCGGCGCCAACGTCATCGCCTTCACCACCGGGCGCGGCTCGGCCTACGGCTGCAAGCCGACGCCCTCGATCAAGCTCGCCACCAACAATGAAGTCTATAGGCGGATGAGCGAGGACATGGACATCAACTGCGGCGACGTGCTCGACGGCGTTTCGATCGCCGCCAAGGGCCAGGAGATTTTCGACAAGATTCTCGCCGTCGCTTCCGGGGAAAAATCCAAGTCGGAGGCGTTGGGCTACGGCGACGCGGAATTCGCGCCTTGGCAAATCGGCGCGACGATGTGAAAACGTCGCGGTGAAATCGGCCCTCCTCTTCGATCTCGACGGCACGCTGCTCGACAGCGACGCCCAGCATTTGCGCGCCTTCCAGCGCGTCTTCGCCGCGCGCGGAATCCGGCTCGACAAGCAGGAATACGACGCGCGCATCCTCGGCGCCGACGACGAGGCGATCGCGCGCTCGTTTCTGCCCGGCTTGACGCCCGCCGAGCGGGCGGCGACGCTCGACGCTAAGGAGGCGAGCTATCGCGAGCATCTGACCGGCCTGGAGCCGACCGCCGGCGTCGGCGCGCTGCTCGACTACGCCGAGGCGAATGATCTGAGCTGCGCGGTGGTGACCAACGCGCCGCGCGCCAACGTCGACAAGGCGCTCGACGCGATCGGCCTCGGCGCGCGCCTGCCGCTGCGCGTCGTCGCCGGCGAGGTCGAGCGCGCCAAGCCCGACCCGCTGCCGTATCTGACGGCGCTGCGCCGCCTCGGCGCCGACGCCGCCCGTTCGCTCGCCTTCGAGGATTCGCTTTCCGGCGTCCGTTCCGCGCTCGGCGCCGGCCTTTGCGTCGTCGGGCTAACGACGACTCTCGACGCCGCGACGCTCATCGGCGCGGGCGCCGCCATCGCCGTCGCCGATTTCACCGACCCGCGCATTTTTGCGCTGATCGAACGCCGCCGCGCTTCGCCGAGGGAAAACGCATGAGACTGGCCCAGATCGTCGATGAATCCGGCAAGCGCGCGCTCGTCGTCACCGCGCGCAGCGAAAGCCGCCTGGTCAAAGGCGCGCGCACGACCCTGGAACTTGCGCGTCAGGCGATCGAAGCGGGCGCGCCGCTGCGTAAGCTGATCGCCGAGCGCGGCGTCGGCAAGCCGGTCGATCTCGCCGCCGCGCTGAAGGGGAAGCGCGTGCTTCCGCCCATCGACCACAAGGACCCCGCGCATCTCTTCGTCACCGGCACCGGGCTGACGCATCTCGGCTCGGCGGAAGGGCGCGACAAGATGCACCAGAGCCTCGCCGATCCCGCCGCGCTCACCGACTCGATGCGCACGTTCAAACTCGGCCTCGAAGGCGGCAAGCCGAAGCCCGGCGAAAAGGGCGTGCAGCCGGAGTGGTTCTACAAGGGCGACGGCTCGACGCTGGTCGCGCCGGGCGGCGATTTAATGAGCCCGAGCTTCGCGCTCGACGGCGGCGAGGAGCCGGAGATCGTCGGCGTCTACGTGATCGACGCGCAAGGCGCGCCGGCGCGCGTCGGCTTCGCGCTCGCCGGTTGGCGTCAATTTCGCGGGATTCAATCATTTCAGTCGGATGCGTGACGGTTTTCTTCCGCGTCCGGCGCGAAGCGCCTCGCTCCGCCGACGCCGAGGCGACCGAACGAGCGCGACCATTGGTCGCGCCTATGACGCTCCCGCGCCGACCCGCCGCGCCGCCGGCGGTTCGCCTGCTCTCATGTCTCGACCTTGTTGTATGACCGTAATGATGATATTGTCATCTCGTATGACTCACTTCCCCCGAGGAGGCGCCGATCATGACCCTCAGCATTCGCGACGCGGCGACCGACAAGCTGGTGCGCGCGCTGGCCAAGAGGAAAGGCGTCGGCCTGACCGAAGCGGTGCGGCTGGCGGTCGGCGCCGAGCTCAAGCGCCTCGACGACGAGCAGCCCTTGCGCGAGCGCGTCGCCGCGATCCGCCGCGCTGTTCTCGCGCGCGGAGGCGCCGGCGAGCGCGCGGACAAGGCGTTCTTCGACGACCTCAGCGGCGGCCTCTGATGTTCCTCGACGCCTCGGCGATCATCGCCATGCTCGGCAATGAGGCGGAAGGCGACGCCTTCGCCGACGCCCTCGCCGCGACGCCCGCGCGGCTGACTTCGCCGATCGCCGTCTGCGAGAGCGTCGCCGGCCTCGTCAAGGAATACGCGCTGTCGATTCCCGAGGCGCGGCGCAAACTCGCCGAGTTCCTCGCCGCCGCCAAAGTGACGATCGTCCCCTTGGGCGAGACGGAACTCGAATTGGCGCTCGACGCCTACGATCAGTTCGGCAAGGCCCGCCACCCCGCGCGCCTCAACCTCGGCGACTGCTTCGCCTACGCCGCCGCCAAGGCCCACGGCGCGCCGCTGCTGCACAAGGACGACGGGTTCTGGCTGACCGATGCGGCGCAGGCGCGGGAGAGAGGGTGAGGCCATTGACGCGCCGCCGGCGCTGTAGACGCGACCGCTGGTCGCGTCTGGCGCGTCAGCGCCTCGCTCAGCCGATTTCGAGGCGACCGAACGACCGCGACCATCGGTCGCGCCTACAAGCCGCCCCTCCCCCCGCCGACCCGCCGCGCCGTCGACCTCATGGAGGCAAAACTTCCGAAGCCTTTCCCCTGTCAAGGACGCGCCTTCGGCGCGCCGCCGCAGGC
>Ga0326728_10015881_pt1 | contig 15523 bp, 15 predicted proteins | sample MB3enrmetagenome_FD_207602 | JGI IMG/M metagenome (GOLD analysis project Ga0326728, IMG submission 207602) | Lab enriched peat soil microbial communities from McLean, Ithaca, NY, United States - MB31MN | ecosystem: Environmental > Terrestrial > Soil > Wetlands > Peat | place: USA: New York...
AGGCGGTTCACGTAGTCCCGGAAGATGTTGCGTATCGTTCCTTCAACAAGGCCGGTGTCGTCGGCGATACTGACGAATGTCCTTTTGAGAGACTGTTTTTCTATGAAGTCTATCAGCCTCTTTGTCGCCAGCCGCTTCTCATCCATATAGGCAAGCGGCTCCAGGAATGTCTTTCCGCATTCCTTACAGCGATACCGCTTCCTGACTACGACCACTCCGGTGCGTTTGCCGTGCATGGGAAGATCCATGAAGAGCTAATCCTTCTTCCCGAAGCCAATGACCGGTGAGTTGCACTCCGGGCATGAAAATGACGGAGAAACTGTCTCCGCCATGATCCGGTAGTCACCATACTTATTTTCTGTTAACTGTAGTGCTTTCAGCCCGGGCAGACCAAGAATGTCCATGTCCATAAGGATGCCCATCCCGCCAACTCTCTCAAAGATATTTTACCAGTTGATCACGGGAAAACAACACAATATTACGATTTATGGCTGAAATGACAACGGGTGGATTTCGGGGGCTGACAACACACTATTACGAATAGCCTATTTTTTTAATAACCATATTCCTGAAAAATAAATGTTGAAAAAAGGAAATTACCATGCGTTGGCGAAGATGGTATACATTACATCATGATGAGATAAAAATATTAGGCTATAGGCACCAGGATGTGCTGATCAGAGTGTTAAGTATCGCGGGTAAACTAGGCGCTGAAATGTAAGAAATTGCTTTCTTGCAGGTATAACATGTTGAGAAAGATTTTGCGCTCACGAAGTAAGGTTTGTATCTTTCAATCACCCGGCACGCCTGGAAACTCCAGGCTACTTGTGAGGTCAAGCAATGAATAAGACTTTCAAAAAGATAATCGGCGCTGCTATCATCTTGCTGTTACTTATTATCGCCCTTCTGCTAACCCCCTCCGGAGCAATCCGTCTATATATTGCCGTTCATGGCTATCCTCTTGTGGCTTTCAGAGTTTCCATCCACCAGGGTGGATATTTCAAACGTAACATGTGGACGGATGCCTATGGCTGGCAGTTTTTTGTCGATGGCTTAAACATCCGTGGCAATAATGTTTGCTTCTTCTACCTCAATAAAAACTTGTTGGGTATTTGGTCGGTAACATCGGTGGGAACCGGTCCTTAAAGAGGTCATGCGTAAATGGAAAACAAACATAGTCTTATTGTTTTCCTTGCCACTTTCTTGGCTGTCCTGGCCTCCTGGGACTCGCTGTATATGTGCCCTGTTGGACAGCCCAGTGTAAAGCAAACTTCAACACCGGCAACAGAGCAGCGGTCCATCAGTTCAAAGACTGGAGGCACCGGTAGTATGTTGCTTTACGATCAAAGCCTGGTATTTCCGGATGGGAAAATCATTACCTCAGATATCGGACAGATCGGATACGGATGGAAAGGCCTGGGCATCCAACTCTACACCATGTGGGCATATCCAGTTGGGGATGGTACCTCTCGTGCCATGGTGGAAAGCGTGTTGGGGAATCATGTGGTCAGCTTCTCGCAACGTCCGGTCACCCTCGGTATCGGTCCGGCAGTGCTGGTCTCGGTGAACCGGGATATGCCTGCCGCCTCCGGTGCCCATGCCATTTACCACGAGTGCTGGCTGATAGTGTTCCACCCCGATCCCGAGCACACGGACCGGCAGATCGCCTACACCATGCAGGCCAGATGCGGCAGGGCTTTTACGCCTGACGATGCCGCCGCTGCAATGCTGGAACTGGCCAAAGGATGGAATATTCCCACCCTGCAGGTGCAAGGTTCCGAAAAGGTCCTGGATTTTATTAGACAATAACAGTTAGCTTAAAAGCCATGGCGCCTAAATTACTGCCGGCAGGTATAACAGATAGAGCAGCTATTGATTGGGAAGGGAGACCTGTTAGATATGAAGCTCGATAGCAGAAAACTGATCCTGGCCGGCGTCAGCGCGGCGATCCTTATTGCCGCGGTGGCAAGTCTGACCTGCACGTCATGGCTGTCAGGATCTTTTTCGGGAAGTGCCCGGGCAGGCCGGGCAGTATCAGGCAGTCCTGCTCTAGCATCCAAGACTGTTGTATGTTGGGCCCACAATCCTGCGGATGCCTTCAAGGGTCAGGGATGCCTGGCCCTCGTCTATCAAAAATTGCTCTTCGTTTTTGATGGCTATACTGATGTGACTACCCAAATAACCGATTCCGGTCAAGTGTCACAACCTGCCTGGTCCCATGACGGCGAGTGGCTAGCATACTTGTACGGCACCGGTTCTCAGATGGCCCCCGTCACCTGGCTGGCGCGTCGGGACGGTACTCAGGCCCACCAGGTCAAGCAGGTCGCCTCGGACGGTGGGTTCTCATGGTTGCCCACCGATGATGTCCTGGCGGTAGGCGGGCAGAGCGGCATCTGGTTGGTGCCGGCGGAAGGCAAGCCGCGTCAACTGTCGAACGCTGCTGCCAGCGCTCCGGTATGGTCGCCCGACGGCAAGACCTTGGCCTACAGCGTCACCCTGCCCTATGACAGCAATCATCCCGAGGATCGCAGCGATGCCCTGTATACCATCGGCATCGATGGCAGCCAGCCGGTGCAGCGCCTGGTAACTCCTCAGTCCGGTATAGAGTTGGCTGGCTGGTGGCCTGACGGCAAAGGACTGTTGTATTGGATGGATCCAGTGCACTCGGCTTCGCTGGCGGCCGACGGGATGCCTCTCAACAGCCTACAGTTAGGGAGCACGCAACCCAAAACCCTCGCCTTCGGCTTGGACCGTCCTGGTTGGCTGTCCCTGGCGCCCCGGAACAACATCCTGATGGTAAAGGGCGGCGGGCGCATCGTCTGGGCGGGGCAGAGCCTGACGGTAATCAACGTAAGCTCGGGAGACGTCAGGGATCTGAAAAACCCGCCAGGTTGTGTGGCCATCGATCCTTCACTCTCCAAGGACGGCAGCCGGATCGCCTTCGTCGCCGCCAAAGACCTTGGTGCTAAAACCTGGGGCTTTGATAATAACCAGGACCTGATGGCCTGGGTGGCATCGCGCACCCTGTGGGTCGAGCAGGTGAACGGCTCCGGGGCGCATCCCTTGACATCCGCCGGCCGGGGGATCTACCAGCCATGCTGGTCAAGGGACGGGAGCCACATCCTGTACGTGAGGGACAACTGCCTCTGGCTGATCGGCGCCGACGGCGGAGAGCCGGGCGAGATCTGCGGCCAGATCGCTGCGGATGACCCGACAGGAGGCGCCTTCGGCTATTACGGCTTTATCTCGTATGGCAGCAAGATGGCCTGGTTCCAGCCGTGACGTAGGGCGCCCGTGGCAGCGGATTGATCGACTGTCTTCGCTGATTGAAAGTTATTGGATAGGGAGGTCCGCAAAATGGCAAAGAGAATCAAATTGCACATTCCTGCAGGAAAGCTGATCATCCTGCTCGCTATTGGCTGTTTGTTCATGCTCATGGCCGGCTGTAGCGGACCTGGCAAGTCCGCCACGCCAACGCCCATGCCCCATACTTACCCTGCTAGTACAGTACCAATGACGCCGGCGACAAGCTCCCAGCAGTCGGCTAATCAAACAGCAAACGGCAACAACGATATTATCTTCAACCACACATATTCTACCGGACACAGCTACCGGATCCAGCTACCCGCAACCTGGCGGGGTAAGTACACTGTCCAGGAATCCAAGAACCAGGTTGCCTTGGACGTGGTTACGTTCTGTTTCTATAAACCGTTGTACGTTAACGAGAGTTCCACTTCGAACCAGAAAGTGTCGGCGGGAGACCAGCCCATATTCAGCATTGAAGTAGAGACGGGAGGCCAGTGGGAGAAGGAAAAACAAGGCCCGTTTGGTTACGGGATCGAGCTTGCTTCCCGCGATGACCTCGTATTTTTACTGTATCCTTCCATTACTAACGATTATCAGGGCCAGGACGCGATCGAATACGGAAAGTTGGCGGATGACGCCTGGCAAAGGATTGGCAAGACCTTTGAGTTCGAGGATGATAACTGATTCTTAAGGGAGTACAAAGTACATGGCATTGCGGAGAATCTGCCTCATCATAACCATGGTCACGCTACTGTTGCTGGGATCGGCGCACACCGCCCATGCCGATTCCTGCAGCATGGGGCGTACTGCGGAAGGCGTCTAACCAATCAACGATGCCTCGGTATCCATGGTAAACGAAGACGTGCAGGTGACGATCGGAAAAGACGGCAGCACCGCTGCGGTTGACTGCCATTTCACCTTCAAGAACGCTGGGTCGGCCAGGGATGTGCTGATGGGATTTCCGGGCATCGGGCCGGGCTATGAGGTCAGAGAGTCTGCTCCCGAATCGGCCAGAAGGCAGTTTGACGCCCTGGTGGCACATGATTTCAAGGCATACGCCGACGGTAGTCCGGTTGCGGTACAGGAAGCGAGGGGAATCACCCCAGTGGGCTATCCCTCTATTGGAGCGCAATATTACTCCTGGTACACCTTCAACGTACCTTTTACCAATGGACAGACCAGGGTAGTTCGCAATACCTACCAGGTGCAGTTGAGCTTAGGCAATGCAGGCTATTTTGACGGGTATGTCCTTGAGACGGGCAAGTACTGGTCGGGACCGATCGGACACGCTAAAATCACCTTCAAAATGGGCAACATTCAGCCCTACCAGTTGAGCAGATTAAATCCGAACTGCTACCGGTTCCAGGGGAACGACCTCGTCTTCGAACGGTCGAACTTCAAACCGGACTTTGACCTGAGAATCGCTTATTACCTGGATCAGTCGAACTTCCCTCAAGCATATGTGAAACAATTTAAAACACTGATGGCAAACATTTCAGGCATGGGTCAATCAGAGCTGCTTCAAGAATATAAAGAGGCGGTCCAGGAGAACTACCCGGTGATGGCAGCCTATATTCTAAGCAGGCTGCCTATGGGAGTGGTGCCAGACGAACCGCCGCATATCGGCGACATCACCATTAGTGAGCAGCCTGAAAACCAGGCTATGGTTGTGGCAAATGTCACCGACCCCGATGGCGACATGGCAATCTCCGACTTTACAATATCATACGATGAGAATGGCAAGATGGTCGTAGAGAGGGAGGACCGGATGCCTTTCGGGGGCATTTTTTACAATTACTATACAGATGTATTTGAAGCTTACACACAGCAATTTATCGACGACTTCGGGCCTCTAGTCTCCGGGCGTGATTATCAGGTTGTCCTGACAGTGTGGGACAGCACCGGGCAGAGTGACAGCAAGCTGGCGAGCTATCAGGCGGGACCCGGCATCTTGCAGACAAGCAACAACGCTGTAAGCGCACCTGTCCTACCAGTTTCCACAGGTAAAACTGCAACTCCCGATTACTTCACTTTATCAGTTACGGCGTTGGTGCTGTTGTATATGGTTATCTTCTTCATCTACCGCATTAAAAAAAGAAGCTGAATAACAAAAGGGTGTATTGCTGCTGGTTGTCTGCTGCTGTTGTTCTTGATGATGGCCATGCTGGCCCTGGCCCTAAAAGAGTGGGGGAGGAATATGAAAAGAGCATATATTTATACTCTCTGTGTGCTGATCGCCGTAGTTGGCTCAATGGCTTCGATCTGTCTCGGTCCGGGAGTCCAGGCCAACATGACACAGATAACTTTAAATCTTGTGCCGCAGAATGGGTCACCAGGTATGCAACCAGTCGTACCGCTCATAATTGGAACGACCGGTGTGACATTGCCCCTGTATCCAAATGCGATTTCAACTTCACAGCAGTTTCCAATGTCATTCGAAGAAACACCTGGGTCATGGTATGTTCGCGTTGCCAAGGCTGATTACATAACGAGTACTGGTCAGGCAAATTTGGATGCATGGTACGTTCGGCACATGAATGGCAGTGGGTATCAACAGGCCGGCAACGCAATAGTGGGAAACGTTAAAACAGGCGTGTATGCTCAAGGTTTAATATTTAAGCCGGTTCAACAGCCCCAAGGGCATTACCTGGAGGTCGATCTCAGTTTTCAAGACTTCGGCAAGGGACAAACGTTGCTTGAATACTGGATGACGGACCTTGTGGTACCGCCCAGACCGGCCTCCAGTTTTATACCCAGCGATGTAAACGAAATTGACGGCAGCATGACAGTGTTAGGTACCAAAATCACCCAGATCAAGGTTCATCTCGCCGGCATCACGCAGATTCAGAGCCTGGTGTCAGCTATTAATTCGCTTCAAAAGATCGATCAGGGGGTGAACCCCGGGGGACCAATGATTTGGGGAACTGCCGAGTTGATCTTCCATACATCCACAGGAGAAGAGATACCCGTGAATATTGACAATACCGAAGCGTCGGTCAATGGTGTAGGATTACAGGACTACGGGGGAACGGTCTGGAAGGTGTTAGAGAAGATTTATGGCATCAATGGACCGAATTGATTTGTATTCGGATGGAGGTTTTCTCCCTTGATGAAAAAAAGACACATTATCTTGGTGTCAGTCGTTTTTACCGTTGCATTGATCGTTGGATTGGTGGGTGCATTTGCAAATGAACAAAGCAAGAAAGGGCTTCTGACAAATCCTGGGCCTCCTATGGTGGGGCTTCTAAGGCCATCTATCACTGAAGGCCCTGCTACAAGTAGCACACTACCTAATCAGGTTGCGGATGTTATCACGGCAAAATATGGGGAAATTCGAAATGAATATCGGGTCGGCAATACTTGGCTATTAACTACCCTTGGGAATAAACAAGACCCTAGTGGAGTGATTGGCTTATACGTTTGTTCGCCAACAGACTCCGCCGCCCTAAATGGGCAAGAGCCACTTTCTTTATCTGGGTGGAAATTCTACAAATCGCCATTTCCTGGTGGTGTAACCTTGCTAGAAATTAACGGAAACACCCTCATTATAGATAATGGAGGGCACCAAATAACGTTTGATATCACGACGAAAAGTTTCGGTTCGTAAAAACTAAGGAGTGAACATATAAAAATGAAGGAGTTCCCAAAAATCCTGGCTGCAATCGCGATCGCTCTTCTGATGAGTTGTGGGTCGATCTGGCTGGCGGGGATCCGTCCATCCCTTGTTGCCAGAACGGCCGCGGGTGCCGGCCATCCTAGCGCCTGGCAGAACGTGCAGGGCATACAGTCATCATCTGTTTTGCCAACATCCATACAATCGATCAGTATCAGTGATGATTCACCGGCGGGTTGTTTTTGGAGCCCCAAGAATCAAGAGTTGGTTTTTACCCAGGTGTCATCGTGGTTAAAGACAGCCAAACCCTATACGGGAACCGTTCCCGCCTCAAATGACGTTAGTGATATTGTTCATCACAATATCGGACCATCCGCACTGCATATCACCGGCCCGGATGGGTTTGAAACCCTCATCTATCCTGCCTGGTACGTCTGTACAGCCGGGCAGAAAGTTGATACCTATTCCCTCGCCAATTATATTCATTACCAACAGGACATGGTGGTCTTAATAGAGGCCAGAACCAACTACATATACTACTTCCAATCCGCTCCGCTCTATGATTGGCTTAAAGACGGGGAATGGAAGACGGAGTTCGACCAAGACCCCGCCCTTGTGCCGCTTTATCGGACCAACGAGAATGGCCAGACCTACGGGTCTCAAGCGGGCCCCAGCATTCATGGAAACCCGCAGCCGGAATTGATTGCCGCCACAGGAACAGATGGCGCATCGGGCTATATAACATATGAGGATTCCATGGGACCACAGCCGAAGAATCCCGAGGAGGCGGTGGAGATGCAAAAAGAGGGCAAATTTAATAAAAGGGAAATACCTCTGTATGCTGCTGACGGGAAAACAGTAATCGGTTCATTCAAATGATATCTAGGAGAACAACCAACGACCGCGCCCCGGGTTTTGAAGGGTCGGGACGACGGATGGACATGGGCGGACATCCCTGGAGGGAGAGATAATACGTATAACTGGCGCTTTTGGGGGAGGCGTGAAACTAGTATGTTTGCAAAAAGTATGCTCAAATATTTTACCTACGCAGTAATATTGTTCGGATACCTGATTATTTCCGGATCAATCCTTAATTCGACCAGGATTATGAGTACGTCTACCTTTCATCCATGGCATTATTTTTATGCTTACTATCCAGTTCAGATTTTTTTCGGAGGGCTGTTGGGGCTGGAGCACCTGGTCAGTCAGTCCAGGCTGGGTGGTTGCTGGCGGATCAATGTGGTGAAGGCGGTGTGGCTGGGATTACCTCCGCTCGCCCTATTAATCTTCTTCCTGCTTTATTTCGGACAGGTCATACATGCGATCGGAAACGGCTTACTCATACAATACCTCGTGTTTGATACCTGGCTCCAGGGCTCTGCCGGAGTCGTGCTGGGCTATACGCTGGCGACGGTTTTCCAGAAATCTGAGCCCAACAAGATGTAGGAAGGATTCGTGAGGGCATCAACGAACTGATGGCGGATCACCTTCTGAGGGGGAGCTAGGCGATGAAGCACAGATTGGAATGTGTGGCAGCGGTTTTTCTAATATTGGTGTTAGCTACGGTTGCAAAAGGCTCTGGTACTGCACATGTTTATATCGATCCTGATGATGTGGCCTCCGTCACCAGGGTGGGAGGTCTGCCAGGCATGAGGTTTGCGGTAATATCGGCAGGCCAGGATGATGCCAAGATCCAAAAGATCGTTGGAATGATCAACCGCAGCACCGGCATGAGGATTCCGATGCAAATGGAGGTCTGGTCTCACAGTAAGGGGTACCCGGTGGATGTGGTTCTGAAGCTAAAAAACGGGGAAACGGTTTACCTGCAGCTAGTCATGGATGTCACAGTCTTGCCGGGAGGGTTTACCGGCAGGAACAGCACCAACCGTTTCATGATCACTCATGAACGGGGCGATGATGATACGCACTACATCCTCTACTCCAGCGAGTTGCCTGGGTATATTGTAAAGGGTGCGGATGCTGACATCCCCAGAATCTGAGAAGAGAGGATGTGGGGTAAACCGTTGGCGGGTCGATGCCAAGCCAGGGTTTAGTCAGTGAGTTGGTTATCAATGTCGCGTTATAATACCCAGAATGACAAGCACTTTGTCGAGGTGGATGGCGTCATCATAATGAAAAAAAAGATTATCTTTATTTTAATGAGTTGTTTACTCGTGGTTGTAGTTGGCTGTAACAACCAAAGAGAGACCGTCGCTCCAATGGCTGCGATCCCTCAAAAACAGCAGGCTATTATGGCTCCGACAAGTACGAACCCGCCACCGGAGACAAATCAGAAGCAGCCCGTCAACCAATCGCCGGCTGACAGTTGGTCACCAGTGGGTGGAACTCCCTGGGCGCAGGTGGATAGTACCGGAGCAACATTGGGCAACAGCGTCTATTGTCTTGTCATGGTCAATGGAATTTTCTATGCCGGGACAAACGACGGCGTTTGGTCCTGGAACGGCTCCTCCTGGTCCCGGGTAGGTGGATCCAATGGTCTTAAAGTGAATGTCTACGATCTTGCCGTTCTCGGCGATAAGTTGTACGCTGCTACAGATGGCGGAGTCGTCTGGTCGTGGAACGGCTCCTCCTGGTCTCAGGTTGGTGGATCCGGATACCGTCTGGGCAATGCTGAAAGGACTGGAAGCCTGGCAGCTCTTGACGGCATACTGTATGCCGCAACACCATGTGGCGTATATTCATGGAACGGTTCATCCTGGTCATTGTTGCCTGATTCCGTCTGGTCCTCACACGGTCTTACTGGGGGCTCGTCAATCGGCCCAGACCTGGCTGTGGTCAACGGAATATTGTATGCCGGTACATACGGGAGCGGTGTCTGGTTGTGGAATGGCTCCACCTGGAAGCAGGTAGATGGCCTGGAGGGGATGACACTCGGCGCTGTCGGTTTTTTTGCTATGGATAATGGCAAGTTGTATATCGGGACCCTTGGCGGCGGCGTGTGTTCCTGGAACGGCTCAACCTGGGATCAGGTGGGCGGCTCCAATGGTGTGGGTGGCGATGTTGGAAATGTTGCGAGCCTTACCATGTTCAATGGCACCCTTTACGCCGGGACAAACGACGGTGTGTGGTCATGGAACGGATCATCATGGACCAGGGTAGGTAGTTTGAAAGGCTTGGCCACAGGTATCAGGTGCCTTGTCGCAGTAAATGACGAGTTGTATGGCGGTACAGATGATGGCGTGTTCATGATTCCTCTAACTCGTAAGTGAACCCTGCCTGCATATAAAAAAAGCAAGATGGAAACATATTCTTGAGAACCTGACAAAGTCAGGTTTTTAATTTTATAATGGAGTTGGACATCAATGAAAGCGATCATCATGGCCGGCGGCTCCGGTTCCCGCTTGCGCCCCCTGACCTGTGCCCGTCCCAAGCCGATGGTGCCGATCGTGAACCGCCCCTGCATGGAGCACATTGTAAATCTGCTGCGTGATCAGGGCATTAAGGAGATCGGGGTCACCCTGCAGTACCTGCCCGAAGAGATCCAGAGCTACTTTGGCGATGGAAAAGATTTTGGCGTCAACTTTCATTACTACGTCGAAAATATCCCTCTCGGTACGGCGGGCAGTGTCAAGAATGCCGCCTCTTTTCTAGACGAGACCTTCGTAGTGATCAGCGGTGATGCCGTCACCGATTGCAGACTGCAGGAGGCAGTGGATTTTCACAAAGAGAAGAGAGCCCTGGTCACCATTGTCCTCACCGAGGTGACCTGCCCCCTGGAGTACGGGGTGGTGATCACCTCGCAGGAGGGGAGAATCACCCGCTTCCTGGAGAAACCGGGCTGGGGCGAGGTGTTCAGCGACCAGGTGAACACCGGGATCTACATCCTGGAGCCGGATATCCTAGATTATATTACAGACGGCAAGGAAGTAGATTTTTCCAAGGATGTCTTTCCCAAGTTGTTAGTGATGGGAAAGGCCATGTATGCGATCGTAATCAAAGGTAAATATTGGTGTGATATCGGGACCATCGAGCAGTACGTTCAAGCCCAGTTCGACATTCTGGATCGGAGTGTTCAACTGGTATTGCCGGGGACTGAGAGCCAGCCCGGAGTCTGGCTGGGCGACCGGGTGATTGTCGATCAGTGTGCCCTGTTGACGCCCCCGGTTGTCATTGGGGATGGATGCGCTATCGGGCCTCAGGCTGAGATTGGCCCCTGCACGGTGTTAGGCCGGGATGTCCGGGTGGGCAGGGAGGCATCCATCAAGCGCAGCGTGGTCTGGGATGGGGCGCTGATCGATGAGTTCGCCGAACTGCGAGGCTCGGTAGTGGGCGTGCGCGCCCGGGTCAAGGCTGCTGCATCCTGCTATGAGGGCTCGGTGATCGGCGATCATTCCGTGGTGGGGGAGCGAAGCGTGGTTAAACCGGGGGTTAAGATCTGGCCGGAGAAATGGGTGGAGAAGGGTACCAGGCTGAGCGCCAGCCTGGTCTGGGGCCAATCCGCCCGCCCGTACTTCTTCGGGTCAAGGGGGATCGTCGGGGACCTGATTACCGAGATCAACCCGGAAATCGCTGCCCGGCTGGGAGCAGCGGTCGGTTCAGTGAAGAGTGGCCGCCTTGCTGTCAGTACTGATGGACGTCCTGCACCGCAGATGATCAGACAGGCGCTGCTGTCCGGCCTGCTGGCAACTGGAATTGAGGCGGTCGACTTCGGAAGCCTGACGTTCCCGTCCCACCGCTACGGAATCCGGGCGCTGCGTCTGGCAGGGGGAATCCATGTCTGCCATCGTGGCTTGTCAAAGATCAGCCTGCGTTTCTTTAACGACCAGGGGATTGATTTTTCACGCAGTGAGCAGCGCAAGGTGGAGGGGATGCTCAGCCGGGAGGACTACCGGTATGTTCCCTGTGGGCAGATTGCTGCCACTGAATATTATCCTGATATCAACCGGGCCTACTTGAATTATCTGCTCGGGTTCTTTGGCCCCAATACTGCCAGGCGTGTCCGGCTCAAAGTTGCTGTCAATTACGATCCGGAGCGCCTGGGCTGCCTGCTGCCTCCCCTGCTGGACACCCTTGGCTGTGAAGTAGCTCCCCTGGCAATTGGTTGTTGCCAGGCGCAGACCTCCAGCGAGAGGTTGGCCACCGCCGAGCAAATCGGAGTGCTGGTGAGGGAAAAGGGGGACGATCTGGGGGCGGTGATCGATTCCGACGGCGAGTCGCTGGTGCTGATCGACGAACAGGGACGGGTCATCCGGGAAGACCGCCTGATGTCGCTGCTGGCCCTGATCACCATGGACGGCAACCAGTCGGCCGCCCTGGTCTTGCCGGTAACCATGCCTGAGGCAGTGGTGGAGCATGCCCGCCGGCGGGGGAGCAGCGTGGTCCGCACTAAAAGCGCCCCCGGAGCGCTGATGCAGGCTGCTCTGAATGATGAGGTGGCCAGTTCGCAGAGGCGTTTCCCGCAGTTCTTTTTTAACGGTGATGCTTTGGCATCCCTGGGGATGATCATCGAGCATCTGTCCTCGAATGGAGGCCGGCTGTCCCAACTGCTGGATGAACTGCCCGGTTTTGTTACTGCCAGCCGGGAGGTGGAGGTGGCCTGGGATGACAAGGGCCGGGTCTTGAGGAGATTGGCGGAGGAGGCGGGCGGGATCCAGGCGGAGATGCCCGAAGGGATCAAGCTGCGCCACCCCGATGGCTGGGCGCTGGTGTTGCCGGATGCCGACGAGCCGCTTTGCCGGGTTTCTGCCGAATCCTTCAACCAGGAGACCGCCGAATCCCTTACCGACATCTACGTGAAGAAGATCCAGGATATCTGCGGGCAGGATGAGCGGCAACGCTAAGGAAGGCAACCTGCCGGCGCTCAAGTTTGGCTCAGGCAGGGCCGCCGCAGGACGGATCAGTCAACTGAGGCGAACTTGTTGAGATTAGAATTCGTCAGGCGACGGCTGTTATCGTCGATTAGAATACAAAGGCGGGGAAAAAGATATGGAATGGGAAATTCGCCTGTTTGCCACACCGGAAATACACTTTGGGCTGGGAGCGCGGAATTTGGTGGGGCAGTGTGCTAAGAAGCTAGGTGGCAACCGGGCTCTGATTGTGACTGACCACAATGTGATCAAGGCCGGCTGGGTGGATAATGTGAAAGATAGCCTTGAGGAGGAAGGAATCAAGTTTGCTGTCTATGCGGACGTCACCCCCAATGTAAAAGACCGGGAAGTGATGAGCAGCGCCAGAGCCTATCAGGATCACGCCTGCGATCTGATTGTGGCAGTCGGCGGCGGCAGCGTGATCGACTGCGCCAAAGGCGCCGGTGTGATCAGCGCCAATGGCGGACAGATCGCCGACTATTACGGTTACGAGAAAGTTCGGGCTCCCTTGCCGAAACTCATCTGTATTCAGACAACAGCGGGGACCGGCGTGGATGTCACCAGGTATGCCATGATTTTAGATACTGCAAATAAAATTAAAGTGGGAGTCGACAGCGCTCTGCTGATGCCTGTCGTTGCGCTGTCAGACCCTGAAGTGACGGTCACAGCCGACAGATACGTGACTGCATGTGCGGGCGCCGATGGCCTCGTTCAAGGAATAGAAGGATATGTTTCTAAAATGCATTCACCGATGGCCGATCTGCACGCGATGCAGGCGCTCAACGAGACATTCAAATACCTCCCGGCAGTGATCGATCGCCCGGACGATGTCGATCTGCGGGCGCACGTGATGCTGGGCCACCTTTCGGGGGGACTGGCGACAGCAAATTCCGGCGTGGGGCTGGCGCATGCGATGTCGCATCCGGTGGGCGGGCTCTACGACCTGCGCCATGGAGAGATCAACCTGGCGCTGCTGGAATACGTGATCGCCTTCAATTTTGATGAAGCCATGGAGAGATACCGGGATATTGCGATCTGTCTGGGGATTGATGCGGAGCGAATGCCGCCGGCGCGTCTAAAACAGGGGATTATCGATGCGGTCCGGCAATTTCGCAAGGATATCGGGCTGACCAAGTCGCTCTCGGAACTGAGGGTGAAACGCAGTGATTTTACCCGACTGGCGAACAATGCGATCAATGACTTTACTATGGGGACGAATCCTAAAAAAGCAAGTAAGCAAGATATAGAGACGCTTTACGAACAGGCCTTTACCGGGTCTTCTCCAACAGAATCCCCGGTCGGGAAGGTATTGTCGGCAGTGCTGCGCAAACCCCTCAAGAACTAGGATCTCCAGCGACAGGCAGGCTTGGATGGGAAACAGTTTATCCCCCCTGTTCGTTTTGAGCTGAGAATTGTGGCGGGCGGGCGAATGAGATTGCCGAGGGCCATAAGAAAGATTTCAGAGTATTAACGTCTTTACCGGTGATTTGCCGCCGAAGAAGGCGTTTTTTTATGCCCGGATGCTTACCCGGCCCGCCGTTAAGATGATCAAATACCAGCCACGTCCGGCAGTGCATAAACATGGGTAATTCAGGAAAGCCTAGGCAGAGAATTGCAATTTCTGCCTTAACTTTTACAAGCGCTATGAAGGGAGTCGTCCCCATGCTCGGCTGGCTCCGAAACCTGCTTGGACTTAGAAAAACCGGCGCTGATCTGCACAGGCAATACCTGGTTGAACCGGACCCCGAAGACCGCACTCTCTCCAAGGCACTGGATGACAATAAAAAAGTGCTGCAGGAGATCTTCGACCACTGCGATGACCTGGTGCTGCGGGAGTTCACGATCGGAAATGTCCGTGCCCTGGCCGTCTTTCTCGATCCGCTGGTGGACTTCGTCCAACTCTACGACTATCTGCTCAATCCCTTGATGAGCGGCAGCCCGCAGGCGCCTGCCGGGGGCATCACGATCGCCTGGCTCAAGGAGCAGGCCATTCAGGCCGGACAGATAGCAGAGCACCACAAGTGGCGGGATCTGGCGAGCGAGATCACTGACGGCCTGGTGGGGCTGATCATCGAGGGGCAGGACCAGGCAATTGTGCTCACTGCTTTTGAACACAACAGCCGGGAGATCGCCCAGCCGATCTCGGAGTCAGTGTCCAGGGGCGCCAGCGAGGCCTTCATCGAGAACGGGCGCGCCGGCGTGTCCCTGGTGCGCAAGCGGCTGCGCACCACCCGTCTGGCCGTGGAGAGGGTGGAGGTCGGGGCGGTCTCCAAGGCCACCATCTACCTGCTCTACCTTAAGGGATACGTCTACGAAGGCCTGCCCGGGGAGATCATGGCACGGTTGAAGCGTATCAAGGTGGACGGCATTCTGGCCAGCGGTCAGATCGAGGAATATATCTGCGACAGGCCCTGGTCGTTGTTCAGCGGGATCGGCGTGACCGAGCGCCCGGACCGAATCGTTGCCGCCCTGCTTGAAGGCAAGGCTGCCCTGATCTTCAGCAATGACCCCTATGCCCTGATGGTGCCGGAAACGCTGAACAGCGACATGCAGAGCCCGGAGGACCACTACAACCGTTTCTGGTTCGGTTCGTTTATCCGGCTGCTCCGCTGGGGGGCGCTCCTGGTCGCCGTCCTGGCCCCGGCTTTCTATGTGGCGATCGCTACCTATCACCAGGAACTGCTCCCGACCGACCTGTTGATGTCGCTGCTGGCCACCCGGGCAGCGATACCCTTTCCGGTCGTGGTGGAGATGGTGATGATGCTGCTGGCATTCG
>Ga0326728_10015882_pt1 | contig 15523 bp, 14 predicted proteins | sample MB3enrmetagenome_FD_207602 | JGI IMG/M metagenome (GOLD analysis project Ga0326728, IMG submission 207602) | Lab enriched peat soil microbial communities from McLean, Ithaca, NY, United States - MB31MN | ecosystem: Environmental > Terrestrial > Soil > Wetlands > Peat | place: USA: New York...
GAGGACAAGAGGGAAGGTCTACACTACATCGCACTTCTCAGAAACACAGATGGCAAACACGACCCTTACGCGTGTCCGAAGCCTCAAAAAAGGCAAAAGCGACCTTCTCGTGACGAACTTCGGTTAGAAGCGCTGAACAGCTGACGCCCTTGCGGGTTCCGGTTTGGCTTGCAGCTTGTGGCTTGTAGCGTGCGGCTGCGATCTACTCCGGGTCCAGCAGGTACATGGTCGCGTCGATCTCGGCCACCAGGGTCTGGTCCTGGTTGTCGAGGCGGGTTTCCGCCCGGGCGGGCAGCAGACGACGGCGGCGCTCCAGAGTCCAGGCGCGGATGAGCAGCTTGGCCCCAACGGGAATTGGTTGCCGGAAGCGGGTGTCTGCCCTGGCGGTAACGCCATGCAGGCCCTGGAAATGAACGGCCCAACCCAGAGCTTCGTCCATCAAGGCAAAGATGACACCACCGTGTAACATGCCCGGCCACCCCCCATGTTCGCTACAGGCGGTATATTGCGCCCGGCTGCCGCAAGCCCCATCGGCAAAGAACGGGACTTGCAGCCCGCGGGGATTGTCGGGACCGCATACATAACATAGGCTATTTTTCGGTTTTACCCTTACCGGTGAAGGTGGTGATGACATTATTTCAAGTTATCCTTGAAGTCGATTACAGGGTAAGTTCCATCTTAAGGTTTTCCCGGAGGACCGTATAGCGGTCATCAGGGACGCGCTGGGTTACGCGGAATCCCGCTTTCTCGTAGAGGCCGCGGGATTGTGGCAGTCCATCTACCGTCCACAGAAATACCTTGTGAAATCCGCGTTCGCGGCACCAATCAAGGGCGGCGGAGAGCAGCGCTTTCCCTGCCCCCAGCCCGTGATATGCCGGGTCTACCAGGAAAAACCGAAGCTGCACTCCATCCGGGCCTTGATGTTGGCCGAGCATGGAGATTGAGCCGGCCAGCACTGGTCCGATGTACGCCGAGAGCACAAGGTCGTTTTCCTGGTCATAACGCTCGATAAAGTCGCAGAACTCGCGCGTAATCAGTATCTCGAAGGGCGCTCCCGAGCCCCAGGCCAGGGCGTAATAGCGGCCATGCAACTCACCGACGCGGCCGATCAGCCCCGGTTCATACCCCCGGCGGATTTCAACCCTGGTCTGCCCTGCCGGAGTGCGCATTGCACAGGTCTCCATTTCGCAGTTGCTCCTTTCGTTTGGGTTCTGTTTGGGTTTCAAAGTCGTGCGCCTGGGACCACAGATGTTCAAAGGCCAGATTCAGCATCGCCACCGCCCCGCGATTGTGGATGGCAACGGCGGTAAAACTCGGTTGGCCGCCGGCGGGATCCTGCATGGAGACCAGCACTACCTCGTCGTCAAACGACTGCATCTTTAGAGGCAAGTGCGGCGCTACCCGAATTTCGAGTCCTGAATTCCGGAACTCCATCAGCCATCCCTTCAAGTCATCGTCCTCCATAATTTCCCTATCGCACAAGGCGCGATATCGCAGGCCTCGCCCGAGCGGCGCCTTAAGGAACGTCCAGTTTTGTTCTTTCGACAGGATCAAGGGACGCTTGATGCACGAGTTCACGCTCTTGCTGGCGGCTGCGGCCAGCGCCAGCGCCCGGTGCGAGATGCGGGTAGGGCCGGCGAGCACCTCTACGTAAGCCAAGGGGTCGTTCTGGCCCCGCCCGGAGGCGAAAATGGGGGCCAATTCTGCGCTAAGGCGGGCAGCCAGCGTGTGGGCCTCCTGGCGCTGGCGGTCGTAGGCTGCCACCCGGTCCTGGGCGAGCAGTTCGAGCGCAATCTCGGGATCGACGGCGGAATATGTTTTAGGAGTGGAATTTCGGGCGATGCAAAGTCCTTTGGAGACCAGCGAAGCCAGCACATCGTAGATTCGCTGCCGAGGTATGCCAGCACGCCTGGCTACATCAGCGGAACCTAGCTCAGGACGGCTCAATAAAGCAATATAAGCCGCAGATTCATAACCGTTTAACCCGAGAGAGGTGAGAGATGAGAATTCAACCATAATGTCACCACTAATATGTGGTGTCATTATGGCACCACTCAACGGTGGTGTCAAATGCAGAGCCATAAATGAGGGACTCGATAAGGCCCGCGTGCACGAGCATGCTGCCAGCGGGCTTTACCGGTCACGCACCGGTAACATTTGCCTCAGTTATGTGCATTCAGCGAGCGTTGTTGTGAAAGAAGCTTAATCTCAGCAATTGAACAAGTGGCATGCGAACTGCATCACTACTGCTGGATAAGCGCCTCTAATGTTCCGGCAAAATGCCGCTTAGCGGGTCTGGAATAACGGGTTCCGCCGCAAGGAGAAGGCTATGTCAGTATCGGGCATTTCCACCAGCAGTTTCTTTGAGTACGACTACGACTCCGATAGTGTTCAGAATCAAATGCAGCAGGTCCAGCAGGAGTTTCAGCAGCTCGGCGAGGATTTGCAATCCGGGAATCTGACCGCTGCGCAATCGGACCTGGTAACTCTGCAGCAGCTTGGGGCTCCGGGTACTTCAACCTCATCGTCTTCGAGTTCCTCGTCACAATACACGAATCCGGTGGCGCAAGCCTACAGCCAGCTTTCGCAAGATTTGCAATCCGGCAATCTTTCGGCTGCACAACAGGAGTACGCAACCATTCAGCAGGATTTGCAGCAGGGTTCGCAAGTACATCATCATCACCATCATCACCACGATGACAGCGGTAGTGACAGCGACGGGATTAGCCAGCTATTTGATCAGTTGGGCCAGGACTTGCAGTCGGGTAACCTTACGGCCGCACAGCAGGCCTACAGCACACTGGAGCAGGATCTCGGACAGTCTTCCCAGAACAACGGAACGGCTGCCGATTCGTCTTCGACGACCAGTACGTAGCGCTGCGGTAACCACCGAGCGTGGTGAACCGGAAAAATGATTTTTCTACCACAAAGGACACAAAGTACACGAAGGGGAAAACGAACAAATCGAAGCCTGTGAAGCCGTGCCTAATACAGGTCCCGATCCGGACCGCGAACTGCCGGTTACCGGACCGGGATATCGTATAGGCGTAGCACCGCCCGGCTCCGAGAGCCACGTCAGGTGAAACTAAACGGTTATTAGGCCGCCGCTTCGCTGGCTAGAGCCTTTTGGGTGAGCGCCTTGCGCACGGCCGCCCGATGAACGGCAGGCAAGGCCTGATAGGCAGCTTTCAAGTCCGACAGCAGCTTACGCGCTGTCTTGATAGGACAATCCTCTCGTCCTGCTGCGGAGACGGGTTGGCTATTGCTTGCGGATTCGGAAAGAACCCCAAAACCATAGCGGCCTGACATGCGGTAGAGTACGCGCGCGCGCACCCGAATTTCACGTTCCTGACTGCAGCCGGCGAAGGTGATTTCCACCACCTCGCCAACCGCAAATACGGCTGAGGTGCGCACGCCGATGCTCTCCAACTCCAGGTCCGTGCAAATGGCTTCGTATCCCCGATTCGAACCATCGTTGCGATAAATGCAAACGCGGGCGCCGACATGCAGATTCCGGTCGCGATGTAGTGCGGTAGCCGAGCTCATCCTCTACTCCTCCTTGAGCTGTGTTCCAGTACCTTGAATGTCGTTTCCTCTGATTAGACGCAATCCAAGCGCAGAAGTTCTGGAGCGAATGGTTAACTTTGCGTAAATTTCTCCGCCTCAGCATCACATTTCTTTACACGCAGTGGTCAGTGGTCAGCTATAGAACCCGAAGCTCAGAATCTTCCGTTCACGCCTCGCAAATAAATCGACCCACGGTGGCGATCACCGTGGGTCGTCTGGGAGGTCAATATGCTAACTGGAACGTCTAACTTGCCGCGATAGCTGCTCCCCCCGGCCCGGCCCCGATGACCGGCACACACCATTGTCGAAACATGTGCGGGTACTTACCGGGAATGGCTCGCTGGAACAGCATCACGTTGCCAGGTTACAACCCAAAGGCTCTGTCGTAAAACGCAAAATTCCAATGGATGCAATCAGTGATCAGTGGTCAGTGGTCAGCTCTCGAACCCGAAGTTCAGCCCCCTTCTCCTGGATTATTCACCACCTTTGGCTTGCATCGCGAGGAAGGCCGCGGTTTTTGCGGACTTCCGATGGATCCAGGCATTTTCTTTTTGTGTACAGGCTGTAGAAGCAAATGCATAGATCCTTCACTGCGCACCCGCCCCGGCCCGCAAGAAAAGCGGGCCGGAAGAAGGAGGCGGGTGCTCCGTTCAGGATGACAACTGGGGTGGTGAATAATCCAGGCTTCTCACTTTGCGCGCCAGCGGGCACGGAAATCAGCGCTCAGTGGTCAGTGGTCACCGGCCACTCCTGTATTATGCTTGTTGCTTGTTGCTTGTGGCTTGTCGCTTTGTCTGTGGCTTGTTGCTCATCCTAAGGAGCTGATCTCGATGCAGAAATATGCTATCGCTCTACTGATGCTTTGTGCTGTCACTTTGTTCCACGCGCAGTCCCAGCCGGGTGGAAAGGCTCTGCCCGCCGCGCCGTCCGCCGCGCAACCCAAGGCCGTGATCGACACCACGGCCGGCAAGATTACCTGTACCTTGTTCCCGGACCAGGCGCCAAAAAGCGTGGCTAACTTTATTGGGCTGGCGCAGGGGACCAAGGACTGGACCGATCCAGCTACCGGGGCTAAGAAGCATGGCGTACCGCTTTACGACGGCACCATCTTTCATCGCGTGATTCCGGGATTCATGATTCAGGGAGGCGATCCCGCGGGCAACGGCATGGGGGATCCGGGCTACGGATTTGGTTTAGAGGTTACGCCGGAGCTGAAATTCGACCGGCCGGGCCGGCTGGCGTATGCGCGCAGGTCCGATCCCAACACGAACGGCTCCCAATTCTTCATTACCGCAGCTCCCAACCCTTCGCTGAGCGGCCAATACACCATCTTTGGGCAGTGCGGCAATCCGGAAGTGGTGGAGAAGATAATCAACGCTCCTCGCGGAGCTAACGATCGTCCGCTCAACCCGACACGCATTACGCACATTACGATCGTGAAATAGTGAAGAAGCACTCAGCATTCAGCCAAACAGAGGCGGCCGGGTTTTTGGGTTACCACTGGACGCTGAATGTTTGGGTGCTTGTTCTCGAGTTTTGGCTGAGTGCTGACTGCTGAGTGCTGACTGCTTGTGTGATACTGTTCTCAGGATAAGAAAGGAAAGTAGGCATGACCAGAACACCGGGTACTTACGCTACTTTGGAAACGAGTGAGGGCACCATCCTCTGTAAGCTGTTCGAAAAAGAGGCCCCCATAACGGTGAAGAACTTTATTGAATTGGCCGAAGGCAAGCGCGACTGGAAAGATTCGGTTAGCGGTAAGAAAGGTCCCGGCCCGCTCTACAACGGCACGATTTTTCACCGCGTGATCCCAAATTTTATGATTCAAGGTGGCGACCCCAGCGGCACCGGCACGGGCGGCCCCGGCTACAAGTTTCAGGACGAGACGAAAGGCTCTCCCCATAAGTTCGACAAGGCGGGGAAACTGGCGATGGCGAATGCCGGCCCCGGAACGAACGGCAGCCAATTTTTCATCACCGTCGCTCCCACCGCATGGCTTACCGGCAACCACACGATCTTCGGTGAGGTGCTCGAAGGGCAAGATATTGTGGACAAGATCGCGAATGTGCCACGTAATCGACAGGACAAGCCGAATAAGGACGTGGTGCTCAATGCCGTCACGATCGAGCAGATCGCGTGAGAAAGCCACAAGCTACAAGCCACAAGCCACCGGTAATGCTGGTCTCTGGCCGGCAGCTTCCTCGCTGGGCTCGGAACAGGCTATGAGGGTGTCCACGTCGCGGCTGTGGGCGGGGACGCCCACAGGACTGCCGGCGAGGACGCCAGCGCTACCGGCCCCCGGCCGCCTCAGGCGGCCATGATCGCCGGCAACAGTGCATCGCGTAGTACTATAGGGTGTCGCTCGCCGCTTCTGGCTTGTTGCTTGCGGCTTGTTGCTTCTAAAAAACCGTGATTCCAGCCAATACACTGTGGGTACTGATCTTCGCGGCTGCGGTTCTCTACCTGGTGGCCCGCTGGGTCCGCTCCAAGACTGCCACCGAAGACGAGCAAAACGAACAGGTCCGTTACCTGATCCGTTCTTCCGGAGCGGGCGCGGCCGAGCATTTGGGAACGAAAGGCGGGTTGATCCTCAGCCGCTATTATTTCCGGGAAACGGATACGGAGACGGGGCCGCCGGACGCGGCGGATTTCTACGACGAACTTTTCATCGACCTGCGCGATTCCGACTCCGAACAGACGTGGCAAAACACCATCCATGTGGCCACTCCGCGCGGCCTGGAGCGGATCATGGCGGCGGAGCGTTGGGACTCCGTGATTGGCACAGAGCTGCTGATCGTTCGCCGTTACGAGCTGGAAACTATTCTGCGGACCGCCATCGAACACCTGCAGGAGATCTATGAAGTACGGGTACAGATGGTGGGGAAAGGGCCCAGCTCGGAGCCCATCGCTTAGAAGCAGTTCTCCGTTCCCGGTTCTCAGTTCTCAGAGATGCACAACCGCATTACTGAGAACTGGGAACGGAGAACTGAGAACTTCCGATTACACGCCGATTACGGCTACCAGTTCTTTCACTGCGCCGGCGCTCTTTTCCAGCGCTGCCTGCTCCTCCGGCGTCAGCTTGATCTTGACGATCTCCTCGATGCCGCCGGCACCCAGCTTACACGGTACGCCCACGAACAGGCCCTTGATCCCGTACTCTCCGTCCAGATAAGCGGCGCAAGGCAGGATCTTCTTCTTATCCTTCAAGACGGCATCCACCATCTCGGTGGCGGCCGCGCCCGGAGCAAAGAAGGCGCTTCCGGTTTTCAAATACTTCACGATCTCGGCCCCGCCATCGCGGGTACGTTGTACCAGGCGGTCGATGGTTTCTTTGGGCAGCAATTCCGGCAGCGGGATGCCGGCGACCGTCGAAAACCGCGGCAGGGGGACCATGGTATCGCCGTGGCCGCCCAGGACGAAGGCGGTGACGTTGTCGACGCTGACGTTCAATTCCTTGGCGATGAAAGCGCGGAAACGCGCCGAATCGAGCACGCCCGCCATGCCAATCACCCGGTTCCGGGGAAACCCGCTCTGCTTGTAGGCGGTCTGCGCCATGGCGTCCAGCGGGTTGGAGACGATGATGAGCACGCTGTTGGGCGAATATTTCACGACCTTGCCCACCACGTCGCTCATGATCTTGTAATTGATATTGAGCAGGTCATCGCGGCTCATGCCGGGTTTGCGCGCCACGCCCGCGGTAATCACCACCACGTCGCTGTTGGCGGTGTCTTCGTAGGCCTGGGTGCCTTGAACATGCACATCGCACTTGACGATGGGCATGGCCTCCAGCAAATCGAGACCCTTGCCTTCGGGAATGCCGTCGATGATGTCAATCAGCACCACGTCGGCGAGTTCTCCGGCCGCGATCCAGTGCGCGGTGGTCGCGCCTACGTTGCCTGCTCCTACAACCGTCACCTTCTTCCGCATAATTGCTCTCCCTTCCCTCCAGGTTTTTTCTCGCTTGGCTACGAAAGTGTGAAAAAACCTCTCACCGCAGAGGACGCCAAGGACGCGGAGGTACACAGAGTAACGAGGACGATGGAGACAATCGATATAGATTCCCTTCGCGTCCTTTGCGCACTCCGCGGTGAAGCGGTTTTGTATTTTTTCACACCTTCTACGTCAGACACGGCCCGGCCTTCATCTTTTGGCCGCCGCCGCCTGCCTCGACATATGCTCGATAATGCAGTCCCCAAACTCGCTGCACTTCACCTTGGTAGCGCCTTCCATGAGGCGATGGAAATCATAGGTGACCTTCTTGTCTTCGATGGTTCTCCGAATGCCGCCTTCGATCAATTGCGCGGCTTCGCGCCAGCCGAAGAAGTCGAACATCATCGCGCCCGAGAGTATCACGGAACTGGGGTTAATGACGTCGAGGTCGGCATATTTCGGGGCCGTGCCGTGAGTCGCTTCAAACATCGCGTAACCGTCGCCAATATTGGCGCCGGGGGCAATGCCCAAACCGCCAATCTGCGCGGCGCAGGCATCGCTGATGTAGTCGCCGTTGAGATTGGGACAGGCCAGCACTTCATATTCATCGGCGCGGGTGACCACCTGCTGGAAGATGGAGTCGGCGATGCGATCGTTGATCAGCACCTTGTTCTTCCATTGGCCTTTGCCGTGCGTGGCATAGATAGCCCGCAGGCAATCGGCTACTTCCTTCTGTACCGCTTTCTGGAATTCCGGAGAAGCGTATTCCAGGCCGGGCTCGATCAGGTTGGCGTTGGCCTCGGGCGACAGATTCGGATCCTTGTCGTTGTTATCCAGGATCCAGCTTTCGCGTTCGGTGACCACCTGGTTGCGGAACTCGGAAACCGCCAGATCGTAGCCCCACTGGCGAAATGCGCCTTCGGTAAACTTCTGGATGTTGCCTTTGTGGACCAAGGTCAGCTTCTTGCGCCCGTTCTCCAGGGCATACTGGAGCGCCATCCGGACCAGGCGTTTGGTGCCGAAAATAGAGATCGGCTTAATCCCGACGCCGCTATCCTCGCGGACGTGCTTATTGGTGCCAGCAAGCATTTCCTGGTTGAGAAAATCAATCAGCTTACGGACTTGCGGGGTACCTTCCGCCCACTCGATGCCGGCGTAAACATCCTCCGTATTCTCGCGGAAGATGACCACGTTCATCCGTTCGGGATGCCGGACGGGCGAGGGCGCGCCATAGTGTTTCACCGGACGCACACAGGCATAGAGGTCCAGAATCTGGCGCAAGGCCACATTCAGCGAACGGATGCCTCCGCCGACCGGGGTGGTCAAGGGGCCTTTAATGCCTATCCGGAGCTCCTTGACGGCTTCGACCGTGTCCTGAGGCAGCCATTGCTTAAATTTCGCCATGGGCTTTTCGCCGGCGAAAATCTCGTACCACACAACTTTGCGTTTGCCGCCATAAGCCTTCTCCACGGCGGCGTCGAAGACCCGCACCGAGGCCTTCCAGATGTCGCGCCCCGTCCCGTCCCCCTCGATGTAGGGGATAATCGGGTTATCGGGCACCTTGTATTTGCCATTCTGGTATTCGATCTTCGCGCCCTTGTCCAGGGGCACCGGAATTCCGTTATAGACGGGAACGGCCATCCCACACCTCCCTTGATTAGAAAGCCCTTTATTGTAAATTAAGAACTCAGGCCAAGCGCTTATAGATTTGTCGCACTCCGACCAGCGCAAACCGCAAGGATATTTCCAGCCCTTCCGGAAACTCGCGGTGGAGCATGGCGGTACACAGTTGCTCACAGGCGGCCCGCGCCGGGCCGGCTACCGGCAACGTCTGCTGGTGCCGCCCGGTCACCAGCCTAATGGCATGTTCGGCCGTGCGCAACAGGTCTGCGTGGCGTTGCAATTTTTGCGTATCTTCGGCGTTGAGCAAGCCGCGAGCTTGCAACTTGGCGAGCCGCTGCCGCAGACTTCCGCAGGCGCCGGCAATGCCGTTTCGGACCAATTGGGCACAGACCAGAAAATCAATATCGTACAACCCACCGGCCCCGGTTTTCAGATTTTCGGCTTCGTCCTCGCTTTTCTGCAAGCGCAGGCGCATGTCGCGGATGCTGGCGGAAAAGCCCGTATCGGCGGCGAACCGCTCGAAAAGGCGGTCGACAGCCGTCCTCACTTGTTCGGCAACCGCGCACGGGCCGGCGAGCAAGCGGAGTTTCGTATAGGTGAGCGCCTCCCACGCCTGGGCTTCGCGGCGGAAGTAAGCCTCGAGTTGTGCCGGGGTAACGACGAATTCGCCCTCTCCGCCATGGGGGCGCAAACGCGCATCGACCGGGAAGACCGCGCCTTCCTGAGTATAGGCTGACAGGATCTCGATGACGCGCTCCGCGGCCCGCCGGGCCTGGAGTCCGTCGCAGGCCTCGTCGCGCACGAAGATCAGGTCGGCGTCCGACAGCAGGTCATGTTCCTGAGTCCCCAATCGTCCCAGGGCAAAGATGGCGAATCCTGCTGGTGCTTCCGCGATGGCAAATGCGGCCTGGATGGCATCTTCGGCCGCCGCGCTAGTCTCGGTCAGCGACTCCCAGACGGGCCGGGGCCGCAGTACGTCGCGGGCGGCGGAGGCAAACAGACGGGCATGATAATGGCGCCGCAGCAACGCCAATTTCTCCGTATACAGGCTCGCGCTCCTGGCCAGATACTCGCCTACCGGGTCGTTCGCCCCCAGGGGAGATTTCTCCGCGCCCGGGAACAACGTGACCTCTTCCATCGGCCCGTCATTTTGGGAGTGCGCGGGATCGAGATCGGGATCGCCGACAAGCCCGGTTTTGTCCCGCCCTGCGGGAAGAGGTGGGAGACTCTGTCCCCCGTCTGCTGCGACTCTTTCCAGGGTAGCGATCTCTTCCGGATGGCGAATCAACAAGTCGGTTAAATAGTCGCTGACGCCAAACACCTCCAGGGCGATCTTCATCGCCTCCGGGGCGCGGACAACCGAAGCATAGCGTTCCGCAGTAGTGGAAACTGCCGCCAGAAAGCGACGTAAGTTCCGGCGGGCGTGCAAATCGATGTCGGGACGCTGCACCGATGCGTAGAGGGCGGGCGCGTCCACGGCCATGCGGTCCAACAGTGGCTGGTACTCCTGCTGGTCGGGGCTGCCCGGACTGCGCAAGCGGAAATCGGTGTCCTCGCGCTGCTGCTGAAACTGCTGCTGATGGACCACGCGGCTGTAAATCTCCGCTATCGCGGACATTCGTTGCTGCACGAGATCGAGGAGGGCTTTGGCGGATATCTCGGGCACCGCCGCCCAGGGCGTGTGCCCTTGATTGGCGGGCGCCAGCATCATGTGGGCCAGCACCGCCAGTTCCTGCTCTCGCATGGGTAGCCGGTGAGTTTGCTGGCCGTGACGCAATTGCAGCCGATGTTCCAGGTGACGGAAGAACTCATAGGCCGCCGTCAATTCCTGAAAATCCTTGCTGCTGATGTGGTCTTTGTCGTGCAATTTCTGCAAGGAGAACAGCGTTCCGCCGGAACGCAGCCAGGTTTCAGTCCCGCCATAAACGCGCTGCAGACACTGCACCAGAAATTCAATGTCCCGGATGCCGCCCCGGTCGAGCTTTACATCGATGCTGCGGGCGTGGCGCCGGGACTTGGCATGGCGGCGCCGCGCGCCGATTCTTTCCCGCGCCGCCAGGGCGGTTTCGATGGCCGCAAAGTTGACGGCCTCGGTATAGACGAAAGGTTGAACGCGCCGGATGAATTCCCGGGCCAGCGCCTGGTCTCCGGCCGAGTGCCGCAGCTTAATCAGCGCCTGGAGTTCCCAGTCGGCGGCCCGCCGGGCGTAATATTCCAGAGCGCTGGCCAGCGCGACCGCAGGTTCCCCCTCTCCGCCCTGGGGCCGCAAGCGCAGATCGATGCGGAAAGGAGCGCCTTCGGCGGTCATGGTGGAGAGCGTTTCCGTCAATTCTTGCGCCAGGCGGACAAAATACTCGTGGTTGGAAATAGCCGCACCCGGAGGGGCTTCCCCGTCGCCGTATAGAAAGAGCAGGTCGACATCGGAGCTGTAATTCAGTTCGTTGCCCCCTAACTTGCCCAACGACAAAACCGTGAACGGCACGATCGCCAGGCGCCCCTCGGAATCGAGTGACTGGGGAGCGCCGTAGCGGTTACGGAGGCGCACGTCGGTCTCCCGTAACGCCTCCTCGATCAGCACGTCCGTCAAGCCGGAAATTTCCGAAGTGGTTTCCGCCAGGGCAGCAATGCGCAGTACGTCGCGCAGCATAATGCGCACGTATTCCCGCCGCTTGAAGCGCGCCAATAAGAGCGGCATGTCGGCATCCAGGACGCGCGAGCGGTAACGGGCAAACGCCTCGGCAAGATCCTCGCGGGAACGGCTCCGGTCAAGTTTCTTTTCCCGCAGCAGGCTGTGAAACAGATCGGGATTTTGAATCAGCGTCTCGCCGAGATATTGGCTGTGTCCCAGCACGGCAATGGCATAGTGCAGCAGGAAATGGTGCCGCGACACCAGGCGCAGGACTTCGGGATTGGCAGCCAGGGTAAGCCGTTCAAACAGGTTCAGGACGGCATCCGGGTCGGGCGATTCCACCAGTAACTGCAGCAAGGGCCGCAGCAGCCCGGCGGGCACACGCTCGCGGATCGCGGCCAAATTCTGCGCCGCGATCGTGGCATGGCGGAACTGTACGTTGCCGGCCGCGGCGCTTGACTGTAGTCCACTCTCGCTCACTGTCTCGACTCAGCATGAGGATAGCACGCGACCACCGGGCACTACCGCAGCCGCCATAGCCCTTCAAGGCTGAAGTAGGCTTGCCCGGCGAGAGCCGCGGCCAGGATGCCCAGGACCATCGCCGCGTGCCGGCTCTGAAGCAGGTCGGCCCACACTCCTGCGATGAAGACGAACAGGAATGGGAAAGCGCTAATCCAGAAGGAGAGTCCCCCGGCGGTTGGAAAGGCGAGCCCGCCGACGATCAGCACCAGCGCAGCCAGCAGCGGGGCAAGGTTGCCAAAGAAGCGCGTGCGCCGCCACACACCCAGGGTGGCCATGGCGATCAGCAGCAACAGCATGAGCCCGGGACCATCATGCAGGAGAAGTACGGCAATCATCCGCCACGCCGGCGCAGAGAACAACGTTGCGGCCGGCGCGGAGAAACCCGCCCCGCTGAGCTGCCCCTGCAGGCGGGCAATGCTGAAGCGATTAACCGCCCAGAGAATCAGCATGCCCAGGGCAGTGCCGCTCGCCATAATTCCCAGGGCCGCCGAGCGGCGCTCCGGCACCAGATACAGCATGAACACCAGTCCCACCCCAATGGCCAACACGGTCGAAAACTGCGCGGCGGCGCCTAAGCCAATGGCAATCCCCAGCAGAGCGATCCGTTTTCGATTCCAGAAGAAGACTTCGCGTGGCGCATAGAGCGTGTGTGCGACTGCAATGGAAGTGAAGATGCACCCGAAAAGGCTCCAGGCGGCCACAATTTGCGGGTGGATGCGCGCGCTGTAGGAGATCAGGGACGGGGAAAAGCTGTACAGCATGAGCGCGATGTATCCGCCGATGTTGCCATAAAGCCGGCGGGTAACGTACCACACGGATGCGCCTAAAAGCAGCCCGGTCACTACGAACGGCAGGCGAGCCAGCCACAGCGGCGATCCGGCCGATGGAGAAGACGTTCTGGCCAGCAAGGCGGTAATCGGTGAGCTGGCAGCCTGCGACTCCGCATTGGGGGGAGCGGCACGTGCATACAGCATTTCCCCCGGGCTCACCGGAATGCGAGCCGCCAGCCACAGACATTGTCCGGCAAAGACCAGCAGCAGCAACGCCGCGGCTACCTGGGCTGCACCGAAACGCCGATATCGACCGGCTAAGTTGGTCGGACTGGCGACCGTGGTGACCATAGAGTTCCCCTTGTTTTGTATCACAGCACGGCAGCCCGCTAAACAGAAGCGGCGGGAATTTTCCGTGAATCCGTCTGGTTCATGCGATCAGGACCGAGCGGCCTCCCCGGACAACGGCTGGAACGGAGGTTCCTTCTAAATTGGTAAGCAACAAAGACAGAGACAAGATCCACAGCCGCCGGCGCGATGGCAAGTGCCGCCGGTTGGCTACCAGCGAATTGGTACGGATCCAAGAGAGGAGAATATGTTCAGGATTCCGAGAAATCTACTGCTGACATTGGCAGTTTCCGGAGTGATGGTCTTGCCCGGCTATGCCCAGACAGGCAGCGGAAACAGCCAATATGGACAAACTTCAACGCCACCGGCGGCGACCGCCAACACGAACTTCACGACTGCCGATCAGCATTTCTTGCGGCAAGCGGCGCAGACCGATATTGCCGAAATCCGTATGGCTAAATTGGCGAACACAAAATCGGAGACGGCCGAAGTCAAGGATTTAGCCAATAAGATGATTCAACAGCACAGCCAGAACCTCAGGCAGGTGCGGCAGTTGGCCGCAGAAAACGGCTTCCAGTTGCCGAACGTGCCGAGCGCACAACAGCGCGAGCAAATCACACAGCTCCGGGGCCTGAGTGGCAGGGATTTCGATCGGGAATATACCCAGCTCCAGGTGCAAGATCATCAGGCGGCGATCAGAAATTTCCGGAAGGCGGCGGATCGAACCACAAATCCGGCGCTGAAGGACTACATTGCCCGGACGCTCCCGGTTCTTGGGGAGCACCGGGAGATGGCGATGCAGGCGTATAAGAACGCCCAAAACGCTCCGATACTGGGCAGGCTTGGCGGCGGCACAGGTGGCGCCGGCAGCCACTAATTCCAGTCACAAGCTGTAGCCTTCGAAGGCGGCTTCGCGCCGCCTTTTCCTTTTAGAAAAGCCGCAAGCAACAAGCCACTGACGGCATATAAAGCGGTGCTACGGTTAACAATCCGGGTCATGCTGAGCGCAGCGAAACATCTGCTGTTTACTTCGCCTCGTTAGTCTCTCGACGTTGTTGAGGGTACGCCAGAAAGCAGATCCTTCGCTGCGCTGATGACCCCTCATCGCTCCCGCGCGATCGCCACAGCCCGGCCTGCGCCCATAACCAGGTGCACACACCTTAATTAAACGGTATTGACGGTTACCCTGGGAGTGACTCGAAATCGGGAACGGCTGCGCCAGCCTTGGCGTGAAAGCTTCGGGCCGCATCTACGAAAGCGCGGAACAGGGCTTGGGCAGCAGGATCTTCCGGCATGCGTTCCGGGTGCCATTGCACAGCCACGACCCAGTGATCGGGCCAGATGCCTTCGAGGGCCTCGATCACCTGGTCATCGGGACACCAGGCAACCGGGCGCAGGCCATCCCCCACCGAGGCGGCCGCTTGATGATGGCTGGAATTAACGATCCGCTCAAGCTGATCAGATCGGGACTGCGGCGCGCCGGCCGTCTCCGCAAGGATGGCGCCCAGGCGTGAATCCCGCGCGATCACCACGCGGTGGGAAGGACCCGGCGCGGGAGTGCCGGTGTGCTGTACCGGGCCGCTAAGATGTTGCACCAGGGAGCCCGTGCGCCACACGTTCAAGGCTTGCAGGCCGAAGCACACTCCCAGCAGCGGCTTGCGCATATTGAAAGCGTCCTGCATCAGGAGTTCGTCGGCATTGTCGCGGGCGGAGTCAACCGGTGCGCTGTGCGGATCGCGGGGGGCCCCGTATTTTTCGGGGTTGATATCCGCGGGACTGCCCGGCAGCAGCACGCCATCACACGCCATGGCCAACCGCATAATGGCGGCGTTGGGACCATCCAAGCCGATCTCGACCGGTTCGCCGCCGGCCCGCTCGATCGCCTGGCAATATTGGGGAAAGGACTTGGCAACAAACGCCGGATTTGCCGAATGGGGTTGCGGAATAGCGATCCTAGGTTTCATTTTCGGTTAATCCGCCGAGGTAGCGGCCGCCTTGCGCGGGTCACCGACCGAAGAGTGAGCATAGTACATATCTTCAACGGCGCGCTGGACCCGCTTGGAAAGCTGTTCAATATCGTGCAGGCCGAGCCCGCTGGTGGAAATCGGCTCGCCTACGTGCAACTCGATGCGTC
>Ga0326728_10015883_pt1 | contig 15523 bp, 16 predicted proteins | sample MB3enrmetagenome_FD_207602 | JGI IMG/M metagenome (GOLD analysis project Ga0326728, IMG submission 207602) | Lab enriched peat soil microbial communities from McLean, Ithaca, NY, United States - MB31MN | ecosystem: Environmental > Terrestrial > Soil > Wetlands > Peat | place: USA: New York...
TTGACACTGTCTTGGTCACCGCTGCCGAATGAGGCGGCTCGTAGCGCCAAGTACTCACGGCTGCCAACGCTGCGCCGACCAATTCTTCCGGACCACTCAGTACCTTCGCATCCGTGACATTCCCGTTTGCATCGACAACAATGCTCAACGCGACTTTCCCTTCGATGCGCCGTTTACTGGCTTCTTCGGGATAAGGTGGCAACGGCTGGCTCATTGCTTTCAACTGAGTTGCCGGATCAGTGGCGTTTGAGATTTCGTTTTGTGCTTGTGCCGGGAAGATATTGCAGCCTATAAGAAGCAGTATCACGAATGGAACGGAGAATTTCATGGCTCCCTCCTGGAAGTTTCCATGGCTGGTTTTCCCAAATAGTTTTACGCAAAAGGCTGGACTTGGTGCCAGGATTTGTTCCAACCTGCCAAAGCCTATAAATTGAGGATGACCTGTTGAAAGCATGCTTTTAGATTCGTAGATCCAACCTCGAAAGGATACTCCTATGTGCGAATTTTGCATGGAACATGGAGAAGGGAAAAAGTGGTATCTGGAGGCTAAGAATTACGGCTTGGATCTGCTTGGTGATGTGAAACGCAGAGGCTTTTTTCAGAAATACTTGCAGGGTCCTTTGCCATCCGGCAGCGACCTCAATCGGCAAATGGAAAAGCTCAACAAGGCCCCAAGTTTCGTAAGGCGGATGATAAGGTGGAAGACAGTCCGCAGTATGAAGAGACTTCATTATGGGCAGATCGTGCCGATCGAAGATGTCGAGCAAATTTTCGATTTTGTAAATTCGATTGTGCGCGTGTCGTGCATTTGCCGGCGCATCATGCTTGGGCAAGAAAAACGTTACTGCTATGGGATAAGCATGGGTCCCAACGTTGGCCGGCTTGGGAGCATTTTTCAGGAGTTGGGCTCCAGTTTTATGAGCGGCCCAGAATCAAAAGGCACAGAAGTCGTCAGCAAGGAAGAGGCTCTATCAAGTTTTAGAGAACATGAAAAAGAAGGGCTGTGCCACAGTGTCTGGACTTTCCGAACACCATTTATCGGGGGCATTTGCAATTGCGATCGTCCCGACTGCCTGGCCATGCAGATGACGGTTACTCACGGCACCCCCATGATGTTCCGTGCGGAGTATGTTGCGGAAACAATTCCGGATTCATGCGATGGCTGCCGGCAGTGCATGAGGGTTTGCCAGTTTGGTGCTATCGGTTATTCAGCCGCGCAGAAAAAATCTTTCATTGATCCTCGGCGTTGCTATGGTTGCGGCATATGCCGTGCTGTCTGCAAAAAGACTGCAATACACTTGATGGATCGCGCCCAGGTACCGGCTGCTTCTCACATCTGGTGATTCCGCCGGCATTGGTGCTGAGAATTGAAAGGAAGACAGGTGCGGATATGAGCATGGCGGAACTGCTTCTGAAATCGTTGCGCCACCGTTTCAGGGGAATTAAGAAGTCTGGCGATGGGGTGATTGCGCAGGTCGATGACGCGGACATCGTCTGGCAGTTCAACCCAGAAGCCAATAGCATCGCCATCATCGTTCAGCATCTCCAAGGAAACATGCTTTCGCGATGGACGGGCTTCCTCACAACCGATGGCGACAAGCCGTGGCGAGATCGGGATGGAGAATTCGAGTCGAAGCAGTTGACAAAGGTGGATGATGCAAGTCGCCAAAGAGCGCCTGGGGGAGCAATGGCAGACGCTTTCGATCGCGAGGGGGAAGTCACGGGAGTATCGGCCGAAAGGAAAGGATTAAGAGAGCTGCCTGTAGACCCGGTCTACACAGCATGCGCTATGCGGGATCAAGAGGTCGACATTCTCCCGGAACCCGGCAGAATTGAAAATTTCTTAAGCAACCAATGGCCAGCGCAACACCTTTCAATATGACCCTGGCTTTCACCGGGATTAGCAAAAAATGCTTTCCAAAAGTCCGCCTCATTAATTAGACAAGGTCAATGTGCAGGGTCGTCAAAATGGCATGCTTTAAGATAATGGGGTCGTGCTTAGTCTCAGTGCAGGGAAAAATCCGTGAGTACAGAAAGTAAGACCAATCCTGAAAGCCTTTCATATCGGCCGCTCATCATCTCCCTGGCGTGGGATATTGTTCTCAATGCGACGATTCCGGTTGCATGTTACTTCTTGGCAAAATGGTTCATCTCGCCATCCGAACTGACTGCGCTCATATGCGCTACGATATTCCCCCTGCTAAAGAGCATCTATGGTTTTTCCAGGCGCCGGGAGCTTAACCCGATATCGGGTCTTGTCTTGCTCGGAATCGCAGCGAGTATATTGGCAATCTCACTAGGAGGCAATCCACGCATTCTTCTCATTAGGGAATCATTTTTTACAGGCGCACTTGGAGTCGCTTGCCTGGTCTCGCTTACGTTCCCACGGCCAATCATGTTCTATTTCGCACGATATTTTATGACAGGGAACGACTTACAGAAAAGGCAGGCTTTCAACATGCGCTGGAATAATTCCATATTCCGCCGGACGCACCGGTTCGTAACCGCGGTTTGGGGAATCGTATATGTGAGCGAATTTGCGGTTCGAACAGCTCTCGTTTATTCCGTCTCGGTACCAGTGGTTCTAGTCATATCTCCATTTATGAATCTTGTCACTATTGCCACCATAATCTGGTCATTCTGGTATGCGAAGAGAGTCCGCCAACGAGTGGCGTCACAATGACTGCCACGCATTTAGGTGGGGAGGTTCGTTAAATCAAACCGCTTGGTCGCGGGAAAATCGTTTGAGCCGGCAATACATTTGTCCGGTGTGCGTTCCCAGGAGCGTTTTCTGCGAGCGAGTTCAGGTGATGCAGGGCAGGGGAGCAGTGATAGTCTGAGGCCATTAGTATATCAATCGAAAAAAGGATTGCCGACGATGGGTCAGAGGAAGATGTGTCTGCTGAAAGTGCTGGTCGTATTCCTATTGTCGTCCCGTCTGCTGGCTGGTTGGGCAGTGGCGCAGACGGCTGGCGCCGGAGCCTCGCTGGCTTTTGCGCGGGCACAGCGATTGAAACGAGGAATCAACGCAAGCGAGTGGTTTGCGCAAGTGTATGACAAGCGCGGCTACACGCAGGAACATTTTCAGGACTGGATGACGGCTGACGATATTGCGCTGATCGATTCGATGGGTTTCGATCATGTGCGGCTGAGCGTGAATCCGCAGCCGATGTTTAGGGCGGGTGAGCCCAATAAGATACCGGCGGAATATTTGGGTTATCTGGACACTGCTGTGAAGATGATTCTCGACCACGGGCTCGCCGTCGTGATTGACCTGCATCCGGAGAGCAACTTCAAGGCGCGGCTTGCGCAGGACGACTTTGTCGAGCAGTTTGCCGATTTCTGGCGGGCGCTGGCCGAGCATTATTCGACGTGGGACGCGGAGCGCCTGTTTCTGGAAATTCTGAATGAGCCTGAAGTCACGGACCGCTATCGCTGGCTGGGTATCGAAGCGAAGCTAGCGGCGACGATCCGCGAAGGCGCTCCGCGGCACACGATCATTGCGGCGGGCGCGCACTGGTCGAATGACGACGAGATCGTTTTCCAGGAGCCACTGCACGATCCAAACATCATTTACAACTTTCATTTCTACGAGCCGCATCTTTTCACACATCAGGGCGCGACCTGGGGTGCGTACTACTGGCACTGGCTGCGGGGGGTGAGATATCCGTCAGCGGCGGAATCGGCGGACCGCGCGGCAGCGCTTGTGCCGGATGAAGTGAACCGGCTGCAGGTGATCCGCTACGGACGCGAGCGCTGGGACGCAGCGCGCGTTGAATCCGAAATCACGCAAGCGGCCGCGTGGGCGCGGAGGCGCGGCGTGCCTCTGGTGTGTAACGAGTTTGGGGTGTATCGGGAGTATGCGGATCCGAAGGACCGGGCGGCTTGGCTGCGCGATGTGCGGACCGCGCTCGAGCACAATGGGATTGGGTGGACGATGTGGGACTACTCGGGATCGTTTGGCATGGTTACGAAGAAAGATGGGAAGGCGGTGGCGGATGCGGAGGTGCTGCGGGCGCTGGGGTTGAAGTAACGCCGCGGAGCACCATGAAAATCTGGGATGCTCCATTCCCACTCCGCAGGGATGTAGTTAAGGCAGGACGCACGGAGTGTCGGAGCGATCTTTGCGATACTCGTCGTCAACGACCCGCCTCGACATCAGTCAACTCGTAAGAGTCTCGGGATTAAATTTCCCAGGTGTGGCGGCACATCGCAAAAATTGCAGGCTACTGCAGTACAGGATTAAATCGATCAGCCGGGGAAATTTCGAATTGAGGCCATTCCGCGACTTGTTGCCGCAGGAAAACCTGCACTCTTGTGACCACAAACAGCGGAATAGTACTGCTTTGCCGCGAGTGGGCCGGAATCCAGCTCCGATTTAGTTTTGTCGATCGACACCAGGCAATTTGCTCATTCCGGCGCGTTGGCGGTTTACATCATTGATACATCATTGGCAGCAGGCTGCCTGAATGAGTCCTTTCCTAATAGTTCTTCCCACTAACAATGATCGGGGTGTGACGAGAGGACGGCGGATGCCGTAAACATTTTTCCCCGGCCCGATGTCCGCGCGCATTTCAATGCTTCATTCTTGCAGCCGGTTTTCTATTTCTGGCGTGCGAATCAGGAAGCAATGGGCTTTTGGCGACGCACAGTGGGATGGAGATTTCTGAACCGAGCGGCATTTTTTCGGATGACAGGTTATGGAAGTTCCTAATCTCCTAACTCGACAATACCTCTGCAGATTTTGCACAAGCCGGTCCTAATCCAAGTGAAATTTATCAATCTTGTAGTGCAGGGTCCGCAGGCTGATTCCAAGGATATCGGCAACCTTCCGCCGATTGCGTGTGATTCGGGAAAAAATACTGCTTATTACGGCTTTTTCCATATCCTCAAGCGGTTGGTTTAATGGAATACTGATCTCGGGGCGGCTCTCCTGGCTAGGGCCTATCGATGTCGGCAGGTCTCGCGGCTCAAGCGTTTCACTGGGCGATAAAAGCACCATGCGCTCCGCGACATTGCGCAGCTCACGCACGTTTCCCGGCCAGGGGTACTGAAGCATCAGTTCTAGGGCTCGATCCGAAATCTTTTTGGGTCCCTTTTTATGAAGGTTGCAGAATTCCTCCAGGAAGGCATTGACCAGGATAGGTATGTCCTCTTTCCGTTCGCGCAGTGCCGGCAGGGCAATCGGGACCACGTTCAGCCGGTAATAGAGATCCTCCCTGAAACGCTTTCCCGCGATTTCCTCCGCCAGGTCCTTGTTTGTCGCCGCGATGAAGCGCACATCGACCTTGATCACCTTGTCGCCTCCAAGCCTCCTGAGCTCGCGGTCCTGAAGGGCGCGCAGCAGGTCAACCTGGGTTTTGGGCGTCATATCTCCGACTTCATCCAGGAAGAGTGTGCCGCCCGAAGCCATTTCGATCCGTCCCATCTTCATGGCCGCCGCGCCGGTAAAAGCACCCTTCTCATACCCGAACAGCTCGCTCTCGAGCAGTGTATCCGGCAGCGCGCCGCAATTAAGAGTAACGAAAACTCCATCCCGCCGATTGCTGCGGCTGTGGATCGCCCGGGCCACCAGTTCCTTGCCAGTTCCGCTCTCGCCTGTAATCAGGATGGTAGCGTCGGTAGGCGCTACCTCTGAGATGATCTTGAAGACCTGACGTATCCGGCTACTGTTTCCGATGATATTGGAAAATTCCTCTTTGACGCTCAGACGGCGGCGCAGGCTGCGGTTTTCCTCGGCCAGCCGTTGCTTTTCGAGGGCTTTGCCTATCAATAGCGAGAGTCGCAGGCGATCCACAGGTTTGGACAGGTAGTCATAGGCGCCCAGCTTCATCGCTTCCACCGCGCCCTCGACGCTCCCATAGGCGGTGAGAAGGATCATTTCCGTTTCGGGGCAGTTCGCCCTGATCCAGCGAAGCAGATCCAGGCCGGATCCGCCAACCATGCGCATGTCCGAAATGACAACTTGATAGAAGTCCTCACCGAGTTTGGACATGGCCTCCTCGGCAGAGGCAGCCACCTGCACCTGATACGCTTCGGCTCCGAGGATTGTCGCCAAAGCCTCGCGGATATTGATTTCATCATCCACGATCAGGATCTTGGCGGGCGCTTTAGACATGGTCAGCAGCCTCCGTCCTGCCTTCCGAGACGAATAAAGGCAATTCAACTGTGAAAGTTGAGCCCTTTCCAGGAGTGCTAGTAACGTGAATGTGCCCGTGATGTTCCTGGATAATGCGATAGACGATCGTCAGCCCCAGCCCCGTTCCCTTGGGCCGGGTGCTGAAAAACGGATCAAAGAGCTTGGGAATCTGATCGGGGGGAATGCCTAACCCCGTATCTTCGACATGGACAACTGCCAGGTTTCGCTTGTGAGAAATCACCTCGGTGCGAATGCGCAGAAAGCCGCCTTGCGGCATGGCATCGAGGCTGTTAATCACAACGTTGAGAAAAGCCTGCTTGAGCTGATCCTCTGATCCCAGCACATTTGGTTTTCCCTGCGTGTGCAGCTCGAGGGTGACTTTCCTGGACCGAGCCTGGTTTGTCAGAAGATCGACAATCTGACGCATTAGAACATCGAGCGGAATTTCTTCCATTGGGGACCTGCTGGGATGCGCGAAGGAAAGGAAATTATCTACAATTGCCGCGAGCCGCGAAATCTCCTCCTCCAGTATTTTCACGTATTTGGCGGTTTTCTGAGCGTCCTGTCCGGCGGGTTTAATCGCTGCAAGGCTCGTATCGAGAAGGGCGAGATTCAAGTCCAGCGCCTCAAGCGGGTTTCGGATCTCGTGAGCCATGGTAGCTGCCAATGTCCCTAGTGAGGACAAACGCTCGGCAGTCCGCATTTGCCGCTCCATGGCCGCCACTTCCCTGATGTCATGCACCAGGAGGACGGTCCCCGTTGTGCCTTTCTGAGAATCCTTGAGCGGGAGCGTGGTGATTTTGGCTGGACGGGAATCTCCCGCGGCGCCCAGCTCGTGCTCTACCTCCCTGACGTAGGTTCTGCTATGAATAGCCGCATCAACCATTTGGTGCAAATCCGGGCGGGCCTTCAAAATTTCCAGAATGTCCAGGCCGGCACTATCGTGAGAGATCTCCGGCAATAGGCTGCGAGCGCTGCTATTTGACATCGTCAGCCGACATTTGCTATCCAGCACGACGACCCCGATTTCAAGGCTGTCCAGGATCTGATAAAGCAGGGTTCGGGTGCGCTCACGCGCGGCTAAGTTGCTGCGATCGCGCAGGATTGTCCCTGCGCTGGCAATCGTCAGCAGGGCGCAAACCGCATAGATGACCGGAATCGGAACCCATTGGGTGTGCAATGGAAACAGCTGCGTGCCAAAATAGTGAATTTCACGGGAGCGCAACGTAATCTCCCAGTGGAATGCAATCAGCAGAATCCACAGGAAAGCGTTGAAAACCCCAAGCAACGTCCAGAGGAAAATCCTGGAAAGCGTGCTGGTTTCTCCTTTTTTTTGACTGAACTGCTCGGGCATCCAATTCTCCGGAGTCAGGAATAATGAGGATTAAAAAACATAGCATGAGTCGAGAGCAAGATGTGCAAAAAATGCATCATTATCACGACGTGCATGGGCCGTGACGGAATGGCGAAGAAACCTTGGGCGATGTTAAAGGATTATTATTATACTTGTAAACCTTTTATAATTAGTTATTTGATGTGTCATCAACGGTTAGTACCGAAGTGAATTCCGCTGGTTTCACCCATTGGCCCGTAACTTGCTCTGTCACGGCCTGTAAATGCAAAATGTTAATTGTTAATGGTGCAAATTTTGCAGATAGCCAAATTAACCCTTTAGGAGTAACCATGAACAAAACAAAGATGAGATTGAGTTTACTGCTGGCCCTCGCTGTTGCGGTGTCCCTGTCTTTCGTCGGATGCGCGTCCGCGCCTACAGCGGAAATCAATGCAACAAAGGCGGCCGTCGCCGCGGCACAGACCGACGACATCCGGACTTATGCCCCCGATAGCCTTAAGACTGCTGAAGACACGTTGGCAAAGGCGACTGGCGAAGTTCAGACTCAGGACGGCAAAAACGGCTTTTCGCGCGACTACAAGGCTGCCTCGGAACTGCTAAAGCAAGCCAAGGACGAAGCAACCAAAGCCCAAGCCGATGCCCAGGCTAACAAAGTCAAAGCCAAGGCCGATGCCGAGGCTTTGATTGCCGGATTAGCAGCGCAGCTTGCCGATGCCAAGAAGGCCCTTGCCACAGCCCCAAAGGGGAAAGACACTAAGGCTGAGCTGGAAGCGCTTCAGAACGACCTGAAGAGCGCGGATGAGGCCGCCGCAGCGGCGTCCACAGCGGTTTCACAGGAGAAGTATATGGAGGCTCTCGGCCAGGCCAAAACGGCGAAGGCAAAGGCCGATGGCGTTATCGAGCAGGTCACCGCTGCGAAAGCGAAGATCAAGGGTCGTAAATAGTTTCGCCGTTCCAGGAAGGTCAATGGCGTTTAGGAAAAGACGGACGATCGTCGGGGCCGCTGTCGCCTTGGTGATCCTGATTATTGGGGTGGTGGCGTATGAACTGTGGCTTCGCACGGCACTGCGCGACCGCCCCTGGCTGCTTGAGTCGTATGTAGACAACCTGTCGGCTCGCTGTGCGACCAGTGCGGGAGCCTATGTATTTTCTGGGAAGTTGCAGGCCCTAACCGTTCAGGTCGAAGAGGCAAAGCTTTGTCTGAGCGTTGAGGACAAGGCATGGGCCGTGCGCCGCGATTACACCTCTTGTTATGAGAAGCTGGAACGTTCCGCTTTGACTGCTCTTCAAATCCGCCAAAACCAGGAGCAGTGGGAGCGAGACCAGAAAGCCCGCCTGAGTATTGCGCTGAGAGTTCTTGATTCGGAACTCGATGGCGATGCCCGGGCCAAGCGGGCAGGAACCAAGTTTGAGATCCGTAACCTCGCCGAGGCCCAAGCTAAGACTCAGGTTGAGACAGCGCACAACCTGATCGCACTCGGCCAAACTGAGTCCGCTCTCATTGCCATCATGCGCGCCCGCGCCGCATGGGATCAGAGCGAAAACTCCATCGCGGAAGAACTGGCGCGTTTCAACGAATCCGGATATCGGGCGCAATGGGAAAAAGCCGCCCAAGATCTGTTGCTTTGGACCAGACGGACAGAACGCACGGCAATCCTTGTGGACAAGCTCGAGCATCGCTGCCTGTTGCTGGCTGGGGGACGCATCGAGAGGGCTTATGTTGTCAACCTCGGCAGGAACTGGTATCGATTGAAGTTACAGGAGCACGATGCATCCACGCCTGAAGGCGAATACAGGATAAAGAGCAAGCTTCGCTCCGGCACTTTCGGATGGGCCCTGCTTCTCGACTACCCCAATGCTGCCGATCGGGTGCGCTTTAATGCGCTGAAAAAAAGAGGAACAATCTCAGCGCATGCACGGATCGGGGGCAACATTGAGATTCACGGAGGCGGGGGGCGCCATTCGGACTGGACCGATGGCTGCGTATCTCTGGAAGACCCCGAGATGGCCGATTTGTATAAAAGGGCGTATGTCGGCATGCCGGTCACGATTGTGGGTGCGAGCAGGCTTGGAGCTTTGGTGAAGGAGTAAGTTATGTCGCAGGGAGTCGCACGGAATTTAACGAAGACGATTTTGACGTGCTTCATAGGTCTGGCAGGGATAGCCCTGCTGCAGGCATGCTCAACTTCAAAAACATCGGAGGGGAAAAAGGCTCTACCAGCCGGCATGAGCAGAAGCGTTCACTCCTCCGGAGGCCAGGATTCCCTGCAAGGCAAGGCACGCGCCCTCGAAAACAGAGTGCGGAGACTGGAAGCAACCAAATACCATCTGTATCCCGCCGGACCAATTATCCTGGTCGATACGGCTCAAAGCCGCCTCAGCCTTGTGTCGGGATCCAAGGTCATTGCCGAGGGGACGTGCTCCACCGGCAACGGCATGGAATTGACCGACGGCTCCGGCAAGCGCTCTTGGACCTTCGACACTCCGAGGGGATATTTCCGTGTTCTCAGCAAGGTGACCAATCCGGTATGGTATCGGCCCGACTGGTCCTATATTGAAGAAGGCGAGCCGATTCCCAAAAACCGTTCCAGCCGCGCCGAAGCGAATACGCTTGGGGATTATGCCCTTGCCTTCGGCAACGGCTTCTTTATACACGGCACTCTTTATACCCGACTGTTGGGCGCCAACGTGACCCATGGCTGTATTCGAATCGACGACGACCTTTTGAAGAAGGTCTATGCAACCGCCCAGCCCGGGACACCAATCTGGATCTACTGAGATGCAGCACATAGGGAACGCGGGATTACAAAAGACAGCTTCAATGCGAATACGCATACTTTCCCTTGTCGCGCTCCTTGCGGGTTCGATGGCGGTTTCCTGCCGTTCGCGCTCGGAGCGGTCCTCCCGGGGCCCGTCCGAAGCACAGAGCGAGCAGAAGCGGATCGCGATGCTGACACGTCAAGAGCAGATTCTATCCGCGGAAATCCTAGTGGCGAAGAGCACAACTCTTTATCTGTATATCGATTCCCTGACCGGGAACATTGAATTGAGGGCCCGCGGCAGGAGTTTGCGCAGTTTATCCATCAGAAAGATCAGCAGGACCGGCGGCCCTCCATTCGTAGCTCAGATCTGGGAAGAAACCGAGGCCAAGCCGCTGCAGGTTCCCGAACGCGCCAAGATGGTCCCGGGATCGGGAGAAGAGACCAGCTCATCCATCGCAACCCAGAATCCCTGGGGGCCGAAAAGGATGCCGTTGGACTATGATTTGCTTTGCAAAGAAAATCGCCTGGTGGGAATCCGGTCGCTGGCATCTGCACAATCGCGCAGCCTCTTCACCCGGTGGATCATAGGCGGGTTTCGCCGGTCGCGGGACTGGGTCCGCAATGTATTGGGCAGAAGGAACTCCGCCTACAGTGAATCGCTCGAGATCTGGCTATCCGAGGATGATGCCCAGCTGCTTTTCTGGTCTTTACCCAAGCAGTTCGACATTCTGATCGTCAACGGTTCCTGACTCTAAATTGGCTGTCCTCCGCAAAAATGCGCAAGATCCAGCTGGTGGGGTCGGAACCGGCGCGGCGTTGACGACGATTGCCCCACCTGCCTTCCGGCTTTATTCATTTCGATAGCTGCCGGCCTTTCATCGCTTTTCGGCGGCAGCAAGTCTGTTCATGCCGTCGATGTATGCCTTGGCACTAGCTTCGATAATATCGGTAGACGCGCCATGTCCAATCACCTGGAGACCCTTTTCGCGCAGGCGGACGGTGACTTCCCCTATCGCTTCGGCTCCCGCGGACGCTGAGCGGATTTCATACTGAAGCAACTCTGCTTTTATGCCGGCCACTTCTGTGATCGCCTTGTACGTAGCATCGATGGGGCCATCACCACAGGAGGCTCCCTGTCTCACCTCATCGCCGATCCTGAGGCGAACTGTTGCTGTCGGGATCGCACCCGTGCCTCCACTGGTGTGCAGGTAATCGAGCCGATATCGCTCAGGGATCTCATTGACTTTATCGCGCATCATAGCAAGCAGGTCATCGTCGAAGACCTCCTGCTTGCGGTCGGCTATATTTAAGAATTGCGCGTACACCTGCTCTATCTCCTCCGGCGATAATGCGAAACCGAGTTCCTCCAGCCGATGCTTCAAGCCGTGCCGCCCGGTGCGCGCTGTCAGGACCACACGGCTCTTTGATAAGCCGACATCCTCCGGACTCATTATTTCGTAGGTGGCACGCTCTTTCAGGAAACCGTCCACATGGATTCCCGAGCTATGGGCGAAAGCGTTGCTGCCGACCACAGCTTTATTGGGTGGAATACTCATGCCGAAGGCATTGGACACCATGCGGCTAGTTCGATAGAACTGACGGGTGTCGATTCCAGTTCCGACCCTGAGGGCATCCCGCCTTGTGCAGATCGCCATCACCACTTCTTCCAGGGCAGCATTGCCGGCGCGTTCGCCGATCCCGTTGATTGTTCCTTCGACCTGCCGGGCTCCGTTTTCAATCCCTGCCAGGCTGTTGGCTACCGCCATTCCCAGATCATCGTGACAGTGTATGCTTACGATCGCCCGGTCACCAATCTCGGCGCAAATGTCACGGATCAGAGGCCCGAACTGGCTGGGAAGGGAATAGCCTGTGGTATCAGGAACATTAATTACTGTCGCTCCAGCCTCGACGACCGCGTGGAGCACCTTAAAAAGATAACTCCGCTCGGCTCGGCCCGAATCTTCCGCGTAGAACTCGACATCATCAACATATTCCCGGGCGCGGCGTACCGCTTCCTCGGCCATCCCGAGGATTTTCTTCTTTTTTTCTGCCAGATCCTTCCCGTATTTATCGTTCCTAAACTTTCCCTCGATGTGGATGTCCGAGACCCCAATGCCGGTGTGAATGCGCGGGTGTTCGGCTTCCTTCAAAGCTTTTGCACAAGCTTCGATATCGGCAGGCACTACGCGAGACAGCGCGCAGACGCTCACCCCCTTCACTTTCGCGCCGATCAACCGAACGGCCTCGAAGTCCTCGGGCGAGGAGTTCGGGTAACCTGCTTCAATAACATCCACTCCGAGCCGGGCCAGCTGCCGGGCGATCTCCAGCTTCTCCTTTGATCCCAAACGCAGACCGGCGGATTGTTCGCCGTCTCTCAAGGTTGTGTCGAATATAATCACTCTCTCCATTTCGTCCTCTCCTTTTCCCGAAAAAAGAAAACCCGCGACCGAGTTAAACATGACAGCGGGTTGCACAAGCTTTCGAAAGGATTCCGGATTGCCGGAAAACAAAAAACCCGTTGCCAAGTCGGGCTCAGCAACGGGATCTGTTGTTTTCGCCTAGTTCCGGTTTTTGAAATCGCCTACGGACAGCGGCGTACACGTCCCTCTGCCGAGCCCTCGGTAAGGAGTCCGAGGAGCTCGCTGGTAAGCAGGAGGCCGAACCGCAGTCGCATCAATTCCATCATTGTCTCTTGATAAATCAAAATGATTCCGCGCTGAATTTACGATGTCTACGCGGTCGTTGTCAAGACTCCTTAGGTAGGTCGCACGGTTGGTCATTCTAGGAAAGCAGGAAGTGGGCACTTTCTGGCGAGCGCCGAAGTTACCGTGGCTCCGATCAGGCTGTGCACGATCACGGCCGTGCCGAATGCGGCGTCGCTCAGGCACTCCAGCTCCACGGATTCGTTCGGGGCATGTGCCAGCCGGACGTCTCCCGGGCCGAAGCCCAGGGTCAGGACTTTGTGCCCGGAAAGCAGACTGCCAGCCGTTCCCATTTCAATGTTCGGCAAATCCCAGGGGTGGACTGGCACGTTCGACCATCCTGCGGCGAGAAGCGACTGACGCGCGCGGTCGAGGAAGGGCTGCAATGGATCGGTGATCCAAGGCTCTGTCTGCATCGTGACGTCCACGCTCATTCCCGTGCAAAGCCTCTGTTTTTCCGAGTGCGGCAAGACTTCCAGCGAGATCCCGGGAACAGACTTAATGAGGGCCGAAAGACGATCCTGCATGTGCTGCACGGATTCGGCCGCGGATTCGCCGGTAAACACGCGCCGGGAGATCCGCAGGATGGCCTGTGCTACGCAAATATAATCCGCGTTTAATAAGTGGTTGAATCTCAAGGAGCTTTGCAGGATTCTGGCATCATGTTTCGCAAAGGCTTTTCGCACGCGTCCCTCACCATTTGTCACCTCACCATGGATATTTTTCGGTTCTTGGGCAGTTTTCTTCAGTCCCAATCCGCTCTCGTCGCCGAGAACCTTTTCCTGCGCAAACAGCTGAGTTTTTATCAAGAACGCCAGGTGCGCCCTCATCGGACCACCGACGCAACCCGACTTGCTATGGTCTTGATGCCAAAACTGTTTGATTGGAAAGGAGCTTTAATCGCGGTCCGGCCGGAGACATTCATCGGATGGCACCGAAAAACTTTCAGGCTGTTCTGGCAGTGGAAATCTAAGCGAATCGGCAGACCGAGAATTCCCGAAGACCTTCGTGGACTCATTTTAGCCATGGCGCGGGATAATCCCTCTTGGGGACAGGCTCGCATAGCAAACGAACTCCTCGTAAAGCTCGGGATTCAGGTTTCCTCTCGAACCATCCAGAAATATTTGCTGAAGGATCCCAACGGCGGCCGGCCGCGCTCGGATCCATCCCAGCGATGGATGACCTTTGTTCGCAATCACGCGCAGGCCATGCTGGCTTGCGATTTCCTTGTAACCGTGACGGCCCGTTTTCAGGTTCTCTATGTGTTTGTCATCATGGAAATAGGTACCCGACGACTTGTCCACTTCAATGCTACTGCCTATCCCAACCCAGCCTGGACTTTGCAGCAATTTCGGGAGGCCATTGGTGACGCGCAGGGCTACCGGTTTCTGATTCACGATCGAGACCGCATTTACTCTCAGGAGTTGGATCTCGGTGTGAAAGCTATGGGAATAAAAGTCCTGAAAACCCCCTTTCGTTCGCCCCAAGCGAATTCGTACTGCGAAAGGCTGATCGGATCTTTGCGCCGGGAATGTCTTGATTTTCTGATCCCGATCAGCGAGCGTCATCTGAGAAAAACCTTGAATGCATGGAGGACCCATTATAATCAAGGCCGTCCTCATTCGAGTTTGGGGCCGGGGCTTCCTGAACCCGGACATAACTCTCCGGTTCCCATTCAGAAACATCGACATCAGCTTCAAGAGGGATATCGTGTGAAGTCAAAGGCGATTCTTGGAGGCCTGCATCACGAGTACTGGTCGGAGAAGATTGCCGCCTGAATTGGATAATGACGCTGGGCGGTGGGTTCTACCTTACGAGATTACGAGCGCACGTGTGTTCAAGACCTGCCGAGAGCCGAATTGCGTATTGCGAATCCCCGATCGTGCCTTGGTTTTCAATGGGGAAAAATCATGCCAATATTGTCGAAGGCGTCCCTATCGCTGTGTTTGGTTTTATTGCGTAGCACAAGATTCTACTGCATTTGTTCTGTTCACAAAAAGCATTGCTGCGGTTCGCCATGCCGGAAGGCGGGAGGTGAGCCGTGGGAAGCATCTACAGACCGAAATACAAGGACAGGAAATCCAGAGAGGTTCGTGAATCAAAGGTCTACTGGATCAAATACTACAGGAACGGAAACGCGGAGAGAGAGAACACGCACACGACGGATTTCTCAGTAGCCAAACGGCTGCTCCAATCGCGGGAAGGCGATGTGGCTCGTGGAGTCCCCGTCAGTGCAAAGATGGGACAGGTTAAGATCGACGACCTTCTCGAAGCTGTGCTCACCAACTATCGGATCAATGGAAAGAAGTCGACAGGCCATGTGGAACGACGGCTACGGAAGCACATCCTCCCGTTTTTCAGAGGACGCAGGGCAGCGAGCATCACGACCGCCGACGTGGAACGGTTCATTCTCATCCGCCAGCAAGCTGGGGCATCCAATGCCGAAGTCAACCGCGAGTTAGCCATCCTGAAACGGGCATTCTCCCTTGGGGCTAGGGCAGGAAAGATCCTGAACAAGCCGTACATCTCCAGCCTGAAAGAGAACAATGTGAGGACGGGTTTCTTT
>Ga0326728_10015884_pt1 | contig 15523 bp, 21 predicted proteins | sample MB3enrmetagenome_FD_207602 | JGI IMG/M metagenome (GOLD analysis project Ga0326728, IMG submission 207602) | Lab enriched peat soil microbial communities from McLean, Ithaca, NY, United States - MB31MN | ecosystem: Environmental > Terrestrial > Soil > Wetlands > Peat | place: USA: New York...
CAGCACGTGCGGACTGACGCGGCCGGCGCCGATTCCGGCCGCCGCCGCGACCGTCTTGAGGTCGCGCGCGAACGCCTGGCGGGTCAGATGGCCGCTGTCGCTGTCGGCGGGGAACAGCCACGGACCCGCCGCCACACCCGGCGCGACCTCGGCGAGCCGCTCGCGATAGCGCCGCATCGCCGCCTTCGCCGGCTCGGAGATCGGCGCCAGCCGTTCCTTGTCGCCCTTGCCGCGCACGGCGATCAGCGATTCCCTGGTCCGCGCCGCCGACTTCGGCAGCGCCACCAGTTCGGAGACGCGCAGGCCGGAGGCGTAGGCGAGCTCGATCAGGCAGGCGAGCCGCGTCGCGGCGAGGCGCTGGCGGGCCGGCCGCTCCGGCGCGTCGAGGCCCTCGCGCGCCGTCTCGATCAGCTTGGCGACCTCGGCGACGGTCAGCGTCTTGGGCAGCGGCCGGCCGCGGCGCGGGCCTTCGATCGTCAGGCTCGGATCGTCGCCACGGCGCCGCTCGACATAGAGATGCTTGTGGAACTGCCGCACGCAGGAGAGCCGCCGCGCCAGCGAGGCGGGCGCGAGGCCGGCGGCCGAACGCGCGGCGAGGAAGGCGGAGATGTCGGCGCCGGTCGCGGCGAGCGGATCGCGCTTCCGCTTGGCGAGAAACGCCGTGTAGTCGTCGAGGTCGCGGCGGTAGGCGTCGAGCGTGTTGCAGCTCGCCCCGCGCTCCGCCGCCATCGCCTCGAGGAAGGACTGGATCAGGGCGGCGGCGGGGGAAGGGCGTGGGGCGGTCATGGGACGCCCCTAACGACCGTCATGGCCGGGCTTGACCCGGCCATCCAGGCGGTGAGGTCGGAAGCGAAGTTGTCGACGCTGCGCGCCCGCGCCCTGCGTCCCGTTGCGCTCGATGGTCGAAGAGGCGACCTCGGTCTCAGCCTGGATGGCCGGGTCAATCCCCGGACTTGATCCGGGGACGGCCATGACGACGGGGTTGGAGTGAGCGGTTCTACACGCCAGTCGCAGAGGGCGCCGTCGACCTCTTGGAAGCAGAACTTCCGATCGTTGGAGCCTGTCAAGGACCTCGGCCGCTTCGCGGCGGCCCGAAGGGCCGTCCTTGACAGGCTCCAACGATCGGAAAATGAAGCTCTCCAAGAGGTCGACGGCGCGGCAGGTCGCAACTTTCCGAGCGGCGGCGTGCGCGCTCCATCCGAGCGGCCCTGCGACGCCGCGCTCATGGGTTCGCTTTAGGCAGCGTCACGATCTGCGTCATCTCGCGCGGCTGCACTTTGACGTTGGCGACCAACATCAGCATGCCGAGATAGACGAGACCGACCAGCGCGCTGACGGTGACAATGAAACGAATCAGGCTCGGCAAGGGTTCAGTCCACACTCGCTTGTTGCGCCAGACGAAGGGTCTGGCCGCAGGACATCGCGCCGCCCCCCTCGCGTCATTGCGAGGAGCCGAGCGACGAAGCAATCCATAACGACGCCGCGCCTTTCGACGCTGGATTGCTTCCCCCCGGACTTGATCAGGGGGTCGCTCGCAATGACGAGGCGAGCCGACGCGATGGCCGGGAACTCTACCACGTTTCGCCCCCTCACTCCTCGTCGAACAGCGACGGCGCCGGCGCCTCGCGCGGCGGCTCGGCGAGGCGGAGATGGCGGAACGCGTGCGCCGTCAACAGCCGGCCGCGCGGCGTGCGTTGCACCAGCCCCTGCTGGATGAGATAGGGCTCGATGATCTCCTCGATCGCGTCGCGCGGCTCCGACAGGGCCGCGGCGATCGTCTCGACCCCGACCGGTCCGCCACTGAAGCTGACGGCGATCATTTCGAGATAGCGGCGGTCCATCTGGTCGAGGCCGGCCTGGTCGACGTCGAGCAGCTTCAGCGCGCGGTCGGCGAGCGTCCGCGTCACCACCTTCGCGTCTTCGACGACGGCGAAATCGCGCACGCGGCGCAGCAGGCGGCCGGCGATGCGCGGCGTGCCGCGCGAGCGGCGGGCGATCTCGTTCGCGCCTTCGTCGGCGAGCTTGAGGCCGATGACGCGCGCGCCGCGCCTGACGATCCCTTCGAGTTCGATGACCGAATAGAAGCTGAGCCGGACCGGAATGCCGAAGCGGTCGCGCAACGGCGTCGTCAGCAGGCCGGCGCGGGTCGTCGCGCCGATCAGGGTGAACTTGGCCAGGTCGATCTTGACCGAGCGCGCCGCCGGTCCGGCGCCGATGATCAGGTCGAGCTGGAAGTCCTCCATCGCCGGATAGAGGATTTCCTCGACCGCCGGGGCGAGGCGATGGATCTCGTCGATGAACAGCACGTCGCGCGGCTCGAGATTGGTGAGCTGCGCGGCGAGGTCGCCCGCCTTGGCGATCACCGGGCCGGAGGTGGCGCGGAAGTTGACGCCGAGCTCGCGCGCGACGATCTGCGCCAGCGTCGTCTTGCCGAGGCCGGGCGGGCCGACGAACAGCACATGGTCGAGCGCCTCGCCGCGCGCCTTGGCCGACTCGATGAACACCTTGAGATTGGCGCGCGCCGCCTCCTGGCCGGCGAAGTCGGCGAGCGCTTGCGGACGCAGCGCGACGTCGTCCTCCGGACGCTTGTCGGGCGAAACGATGCGGCTCGGCGGGGCGGTCATGGCGCGGCCTTGGCGAGATAGACGACGTTCGGCAAATCGGCGAAATGCGCGTCGCAGGTCAAGAGATCGGCGCCCGCCTCGAGCGCCGTCGCATAGATGATCGCGTCGGCCATCGCGAGGCCATGCAGATTTGCGCACTCGACCGCCCGCACAGCGATCTGAGTGTCCAGCGGCGCGACCACACACCCCATCGAGTGAGCGAGCAACGTGTCCGCCGCTTCGTCGCCAAATACCCGTCGAGCCCAGCGCACGAGCTCATATTGGATGACTGTTGGCACGAGCCACTCAGGCTTTTTCGGGATCTCGGGCGCCAGCCGTTGGCCTAATTGCGTATCGCTGGTCCACTCGATCCAGGCGGACGTGTCGACGACGCGCATCAGTATCGATCGCGGCGGTCGCGATAGTCGCTAGTGTCCGCTCCGCGCGTCAAGCCGACCAGGTCTTTAGACTCCGGCTCCGGCACGAGAAGCACGCCGCCGGTTTTGGGAATGACGACAAACTTTTGGCCTGCTCGCCACTTAAAGCGTTCGCGGACTTCCTTCGGGATCGAGACCTGGAACTTGGGCGAAAGCGTCGTGGTGGCCGCCATCGATTTACTCCGTTGTCATCGATCAATGTATCGTAAAACCGATTGTTGCGCCAGCGCCTTCAGGTCCGCCTCGACCAACATCGCGCTTAGCCGCCGCCCGAGGGCGCCGGCGGCGCGGGGGCGAGCGCGCCCCGCGTCGTCAGGCCGATGAGGCTCGCCGCCATCGCGCAGGCGCAGGCGGAGACGGCGCCGCAGGCGACCAGCGCGCCGCGCAGCGTCGCGTCCAATCCGCGCGGAAACCACGGGTCGATCCACGCCCGGAATTCAGCGCTGACGTCTGCGCCGACGCTCGCCTCGAACGACGCGCCGATCGTCGCGAGCCACAAATAGACGCAATAGGCGATCGCGCCGCCGATGACCGCCGCGGCGAGGGCGCGCGGCGCGCCCGCCGGCGCCGCCGCGTCCCACAGCCCATAGACGAAACCGGTCGCCGCCGCCGGCCCGATTCCCAGGATATAGGCGAAGACCAGCGCCAGCCCGTGGCCGAACAGCGCCGCGACGCTGGCGACCAGACCGGCCGCGCCGGCCGCATGCGGCGCTTCGAGAAAAACCGCGATCGGCGCGAACAGCACGCCGCCGATCGCCGGGCCGAACGCGGCGAACAGCAGCGTGAAGCCGATCAGCGGCAGAAAGAAGCGGCGGGGAGGGGCGCTCAATGCGGCGCTCCCACTGGGATCGGCCGGCGCGTCGTCAAGCCGAGCCACTCGCTTATGCGCCAGCAAGCGAACGCGGCAAGGGCGCCGATGACCGCGAACAAAGCCGCCCCGGCCCGTTCGCCGCCATTCGCGCGCGGGGGCGCCATGAGCGCGAAATAGACGTCGGTCGTCGCCGCGCCGATCGCCGTCGCCAGCAGCCAGCGGGGCGTGCGCGGCGGCGCGAGGGCGTCGGCGACGGCGAAAATCAGCCCGGCGCCCGCCGCGGGCGGAAGACCGAGCGCGTAGCCCCAAAGCGCGATTGCGGTCGGACCGAGCGTGAGCGTTGCAATCACATCCGCCTGGGTGATTCCTCGGGTCGCCGCATCGGCGAACAACGCAAGAGCCAAGAACGCCGTCCCGCCGATCAGCGGCCCGACCAGCGCCGCGAACCCGACGATGCGCAGCGCCCTCGACCAGAAGGGCCGGCGTTCTCGCCCCGCGCGCGTCGGCCCGGCCCCGCTCATTGCGCCAGCTCCTTCAGCCCCGCCTTGATCAGCGCCGCGGTCGACGCTTCGGCGCCCAGCGCCGCGACGCCCTTGACGACGGCGAGCGAAGCCTGCGGGCGGGCGTAGCCGAGCGAAACCAGCGCCAGCACCGCGTCATGCGCGTCTTTCGGCAGTTTTGCGCCGGGCTCGGTCTCGGCGATCGCGCCGCCGAGGTCGGCGACGCCGAGCGCCGGCGCCTTGTCCTTCAGCTCGTGGACGATGCGCGCGGCGAGCTTGGGGCCGACGCCGGGCGCGCGCGCCATCATCGCCTTGTCCTGATGGGCGATCGCCGCGCTCAGCGCTTCGCCGGTCAGCGTCCCGAGCACGCCGAGCGCGACCTTGGCGCCGACGCCCTGAACGCTTTGCAGCAGGCGGAACCAGTCGCGCTCGGCCGTGGTGAGGAAGCCGTAGAGGCGGATCGCGTCTTCGCGCACCTGCGTCTCGACGAACAGCGTCGCCGCCAGACCCGCCGCCGGCAGCGCGCGCAGCGTGCGCGCCGAGGCGGAAAGGACGTAGCCGACGCCGCCGACGTCCAGGATCAGCTCCTCTTCGCCGACCTCTTCGACGATTCCCTTGAGCTTGCCGATCATCGCGCAGGCCCTCTCACGCCGCGCCCCGCGCGCGCGCCGTGCGGTGCTGGGCGTGGCAGATCGCCACCGCCAGCGCGTCGGCGGCGTCGGGCGATTTGGCCTGGCTGGCGGGCAGCAGCATCTTGACCATCATCTGCACCTGGGCCTTCTCGGCGTGGCCGACCCCGACCACCGTCTTCTTGATCAGGTTGGCGGCGTATTCGGCGACCGGCAGCTCCATCAGGGCGAGGGCCGCCAGCGCCGCGCCGCGCGCCTGGCCGAGCTTCAGCGTCGATTGCGGGTCGCGGTTGACGAACGTCTCCTCGACCGCCGCCTCGGCCGGCCGCTCGTCCTCGACCAGGCGCGCCAGCGAGCGATGGATCAGCGCCAGCCGCTCGGCGAGCGAAGTCGCCGCGTCGGTGCGGATCGAGCCGCAGCCGACATAGCTCAGCCGGCTCCCGGCGGCCTCGATCATGCCCCAGCCGGTGTTGCGCAGGCCGGGGTCGATTCCGAGGATGCGAATCGGCCCGATGTTCATGAAATGATCTCATAGGCCATCGCCGCGCGACGGGCCAGCGGCTTGCGCCGCTAACCGGCGCAGGGCATGAGATACGTCGACGCTGACCTCCGCCGAGCCCATGCCCAATCCCCTCTGGACCATCCTCGCCGACCCCGCCAACCGGCCGATGCTGGCGCTGACGCTCGTCGGGATCGTCGTCATTGTGCTCGGCCCCTGGGCGATCGTGAAGATCGCCCAGCGCCGCGCCGCGCGGGTGGAGGCCGACGCGGCCGAGTAAGCGATCGGCGGTTGCGCCCCGCCCTCATCCTTCGAGGCCGCTAACGCGGCGTCTCAGGACGAGGTCGACGTGATGGAGAGCTGCCGAGCCTCACACCGCTCGCGAATGCCGCGGCTTGTCGTCGCTCCGGCTGAGATAGGCGTCGAACAGCGCCGCGACCGAGCGCACGAACGGGCGGCCCCTTTCGCTGACCGCCAGCCGCCTTCCGTCCCAATGGGCGAGCCCGTCGGCCTCGAACGGCGCGAGCCCCGCCAGCGCCGCGACGAGGGGCGCCGGATCGGCCGCGTGCGCGTCGGCGAGCGCGACGAGGTCGACGTCGAGGTCGCACATCAGCCGTTCGATCAGATCGCGCCGCAGCCGGTCGTCGGTCGTGAGCGCGACGCCGCGCACGATCGCCAGCCCGCCCGCCTCGATCGCCTTGGAATAGGCGAGCGCGGTCGGCGCGTTCTGCGCATAGCCTTGGGGCAGGGAGCCGATCGCGCTGGCGCCGAAGCCGATCAGCGCCGGCGCGCCGTCGGTGGTGTAGCCCTGGAACGAGCGATGCAGCTTGCGCGTCGCCGCCGCTTCCGCCATCGCGTCGCCGGGGCGCGCGTAATGGTCGAGGCCGACGGAAATGTAGCCGCCTTCCTCGGTCAGCACGCGGTGGATCGCATGCTGCTGGGCGAAGCGCGCGAGCGGCCCGGGCAGCGTCTCCTCGGGTATGAGCTGCTGGTGCTTCTTCATCCACGGCACATGGGCGTAGCCGAACACCGCGACGCGGTCGGCGCCGAGGCCGAGCGCGCGCCGCGCGGTGCGGGCGACGCTGTCTTCGGTCTGCAGCGGCAGGCCGTAGATGAGGTCGAGATTGAGCGAGCCGACGCCGAGCGCGCGCGCCTTCGCCGCGCAAGCTTCGGTCTCCTCGTAGGACTGGCGGCGGCCGATCGCCTCCTGCACCGCCGGCTCGAGGTCCTGCACGCCGAGGCTGGCGCGGGTGACGCCCATGGCGCCGAGTGCGGCGTGGCGGTCGGGCGGCAGGCTGGTCGGGTCGAGCTCGATGGCGATCTCGGCCTCGGCCGTCAGCGCGAATTTCTCGCGGATCAGCGCCATGATCGCCGTCAGGCAGTCGCCCGGCAGCGAGGTCGGCGTGCCGCCGCCCCAATGGACGTGCGAGACGGCCGCGCGCCGGCCGATCAGCGCCGCGACGCGCGCGATCTCGCGCCCGATCAGCGCGGCGTAGGCGCGCCGCGCCGAGTCGAGCCGCACCACCGTGGTGTTGCAGCCGCAGTAATGGCAGAGCCGGTCGCAGAACGGCACGTGCAGGTAGAGCGACAGGACCGTTTCGGCCGGCAGCGCCTTCAGCCACTCGGAATAGGCCGCCGCGCCGACCGCCGGCGAAAAATGCGGCGCCGTGGGATAGCTGGTGTAGCGCGGCACGCGGCCGTCGTACCGGGCGACGAGTTCGGCGTCGGTCATCGCCGGTTTGTCGCTGCGCTCAGCCGCAGCGACTTTGACGTCGGTCAAGGTCATCGGCGGGATATAGCAGATCGGGCGAGCCGGCGGACAGGGTCTTGTTGGCGCGGCGGGCCGGCGGCGCCGTCAGTCGCACGAGCCCCAGCCTTGCCATTTCGGCTGGGGAAATCCGTAATCGGCAGTGTAATGAGCCTGAGCGTCCGGCATGAACGCGACGCCCTCGCCAGCGCGCGTCGCGACAATCGCGTCGAACCCGGACTTTGTTTTCACCGTAGCCAAAACGACCTTGGCCTTATCCGTCGGCTTCTTCGGCGCATAATGGACGGAAGTCGGATTGATTTCGAGCGTTCCTTCGGGGGCGCAGAATTTCTGACCCGCGGCCGCCGGCGCCGTCGCAAGCGCCACCGCCAAACTTACCGCGATCGGGAGACCCTTCATCCTCGTCTCCGCTCAAAATCCTCATGGACTGCGATCGGCGTCCGCCGCTCGCGAACGACGAGTTCGGCGTCAGTCGTGTCAGCCCGGCCGCCGCGTCCCGCTGGCGCGGCTTTGACGTCGGCCAAGGTCGTCGGCGTTTCATAGCAGATCGGCGGCGGCGGCGCCGACGCGCCCGGAGGCCGCCAATGTCGCGTCCGCCGCCGTCGCCCGCGCCGCTCGGTCGGCGATCGCGCCGCGGTCTTTTCCGCCAAAGGCGAGAAAAGCGACAAGCGCGGCGATTTGGACGCGGATCCCTCCGCAGTTTGACCCAGCTCAATCGCTGTGGCGCTCTTCCGTTACGTTATTGGTTTCACGGCGTCGCGAAGGCGAAAAGCGCCGAACGCCCGGGCGGGAGGGGAGACGGCGTTCGCCGAGACGAAGCCGTCGGCGCGGCCGGTTCGGGCCGCGGCTGCGCCGCCTGTGCGCGCTAGACCGATCGAAACGCATCCGCGCGCCCTTGCCCGAAAGTCAGGGGACCGCTCATGAACAAGCTGTTGCTGAGCGCCGCGCTCGCGCTGGCGCTGACGCCGCCGCTGGCATCCAACGCCGTCGCGGCGAAGTCGTTCCAGTTCATGTTCATCAATCACACCAACCTGCAGCTGCACTTCTACGTCGACAACGAATATGCCTGCACCGCCAACGCCGGCATGGTCTGCTATTCGCACGTCGCGGTGGGGCCGCACACGTTCCGGGCGGCGATGGGCACTGAAACCAAACAAGAAACCAGCGCCACGCTGTACGAGAACGCCCAGAGTCCGGCGTGGACCGTGTGCAACAGCAACACCGGAACCTGCCAGTAGCCGCCGGCGGAGCGCGTGAACGCCATCGGCTCGCTCGGCTGATCGAGATTCGGTCGGCGCGCGACATCGCCGCCGCCGCCGTCTCGATCCGAGCGGACTGCGCTCTACGGCCGGTCAGCCGCGGGCCAGATGGACGCCGCCGTCGATGTCGAGGACGGCGCCGGTCAGGAAGGGGTTCGCGAGAGCGAAGACAATTCCCTCGGCCAGATCATCCGGCTGGCCGATCCGCCCGACAGGGAGCTTGGCCGCGGCGCCGGCGAACATGGCTTGCCGCTGCCTCGCCTCCATCCAGCCGTAGGCTTCGGTGTCGGTCAACCCGGGCGAGACGACGTTGACCCGCCGGGGAGCGAGCTCGACGGCCAGCACTTGCGCGGCCGCGGCGATGGCGGCGTTGACGGCGGCGAGGGCCGACGTGCCGGGCAGGGCCGCGCGCGCGGCGGCGCCGGTCACCATGACGATCGCGCTGTCGGGGCCGAGCTTCGGCGCGAGAGCCTGCGTGACGCGCCAGTATCCCCAGAACTTGTTGTCGAAGGCGGCGCGCACGGCCTCTTCGCGGAGCTCGGCGAACGCGCCCCAGGCGACCGCGCTGGAAGCGCAGAGCACCAGGCCGTCGAGCGAGCCGATCCGCTCGGCGAGCGAGGCGACGCTCGCGGCGTCGGCGAAATCCAGCGTCTCGGCTCGCGCGCCTTGCGGGAGCTTGGCGAGCGCCGCGTCGAGCCGTTCCCGCGAGCGCCCGGCGATGATCGGTCTTGCGCCCGCAGCCGCGACGCGGCGGGCCGTCGCGAAGCCGACTCCGGCGCTGCCGCCGACGATCAAAACAGTCTTGTCAGTAAGAAAATTCACGTCCTTACCTCCGGGTGACGGCGGCGAAAGCCCAGTCGATTCCCTTGCCGCGGAACAGCGCCTGATTGATCCACGCCATCGCCAAAGGCTCGAGAAGGCGCGCTTTCGTGAGGTCGCCGGCGTCGAGCGGCTCGAACCCCAGGTCTTCCAGAATCGCGGCGACCGCCGCTTTGGCTTGGTCGTCGTCGCCGGCCATGAACATCAACGGCCGATGCGGAAGTTCGGCGTTGTCGGCCATGATTCCCGCCTCGGCCTGATTGAGCGTCTTGACGATCTTTGCGCCGGGAATCCATTCCGCCACCGCTTCCGCCCCCGAGGCGTCGAAGCCGCGATCGAGGACGAGCTGCCCGTCTCGCATGACGAGGGGGTTCATGCAGTCGATGACGATCTTGCCGGCGAGGTCGCCGAGCGCCTTCACGGCGCCTTCCGCTTCGCTCCACGGCAGCGCGAGGATCACCACGTCGCCTGCGGCCGCGGCTTCGGCCGGGGCTTTCAGCTCGGCCCCGGTTTCCGCAGCGAGGGCTGCGGCCTTGGGATTCGCCGGATCGCGCGAGCCGAGGATGATCGAGCGGCCGGCTCGCGTCAGGCCGCGCGCCAGCGCGCGCCCGACATTGCCGGTTCCGATGATGGCGATTTTCACGACCAACCTCCGTTTGCGGACTTCAGTCGCGCTGTGCTATGCGCCCCCTGATACAAACACAAATGAAATCAGTTCATGACAGAATTTCAAAATAATGAACTCAGAAGACTCGACCTCACCGTGCTCCTGGTCTTCCTCGGCCTCCTGCGGCGCCGCAAGGCGAGCCAGGTGGCCGTCGACCTCGCCGTCACCCAGTCGGCCGTGAGCCACGCGCTGAAGCGCCTGCGCGAGGTCTTCCGCGACGAGCTGTTTCTGCGCCGGCCTCACGGTCTGGAGCCTACGGCGGTCGCGCTCGCCCTCGAGCCGCCGGTGGCGGCGGCGGTCGAGTCGCTGCGACAGGCGGTTTCCGGCCATCACAGCTTCGATCCGGGCTCCGCGGAGGGCGTGGTCCGTCTCGCCGCCTTCGACGCCGAGCTGGTGACGCTCCTCCCCGAACTGATCCGGACGTTTTCCCTCCGGGCGCCCGGCCTGCGTATCGTGGCGCGGTCGTTCGGCAGGCGGGACGCCCTCGACGCCATCGCCGCCGGGGAGCTCGATCTCGCGCTGGGATACTTCCGCAGCCCGAGCGACGCCTTCATCAAGGAGGATCTCTTTGAGCAGGACTTCCTGGTGGTGGGAAGCAAGCAGCACGGATTGGCCGGAAAGCTTTCGCTCGAAGCCTATCTCGAGCGCGCCCACGTTCTCGTCTCGCCCGCCGGCGAGCTGCGCGGAATCGTCGACGAGATGCTGGAGAGCAGGGGCTTGAAACGCCGGGTTATCGCCGCGCTGCCGCTCTTCCTTCCCGCTCTGGCCGCCGTCCAGGCGACGGACGCCCTGGCGACGGTGCCCCGCCGCGTCGCGTCGCTCTACGCCGAGGCGTTCGGGCTGACGACCGCCGAGCCTCCTCTGCCGATCAGCAGCTTTTCCATCGCCGCGGTTCGTCACCGGAGGGACGAAGGCGCTCCGATGCACCGCTGGCTGCTCGGCGAACTTCGCCGAATCGCGCTGGAGGGCGCCATGGGCTCGCCCGGCTGATCGGGGTTCGGTCGACGCGCCGAAGCGATGGCGTCTGGTGACAAAGTCTTTCTGAATAGCAGAAATACGACTAGAATACCCTCCTGTTTCCAAGGAGCCCCGCCATGCCCGCCGCCGCCCACCTTCCCGCCCGCAACCCCGTCGCTCGGCGCATTCAGACGCGGCATGTGTTCGCCCGGTTGATGGAGGGGCAGTCGACGCGCGACATCGCCGCCGCCGAGGGGCTCTCCGCGCGGCGGGTGCAGCAGATCGTGCGCGCCGAGCTGAAGCGGCGCGAGGCCAACCCGGCCGAGGACTACGTCATCATGCAGGTCGCGCGGCTCGAGCGGGCGCTCGATCTGCTCGAGGGGCAGATTGAGGCCGGCCGCGCGACGGCGGCGCTCGCCTTCGTGCGGGTGATCGAGACGCTGTCCAAGCTCGCCGTCCGCCCGCTGCATCTCCCCAGCCCATCGTTTCGCCCGGACGGCGCGGTCGCGGCGCTGGCCGAGCGGCTGGCGCGGCTCGACGCGGCGCGCGAAATCGTCGCTGAGCGCGCTTTCGCTGCGGCGACGAAACGAAACGACGGCGAAGCGATTGAAGAGGCGGAAAGCGGCGAAATCGAAGGCGTCTTCGCGGCGTCGGATTCATGACGCAAGCCGGCCGAAACGAAGCCTCGCGTTTCGTTTTCCTTTCGCTTCGTTTCGTTTCGCTTCGCCCCCGCCCTCATCCCCACGGACGCTGTGATGGGGCGACGCGTCCCTCTCCCGAACGGGAGAGGGGATGCGCGCGCGCCGGACAGAGCCCGCCGCTTCGGCCTTTACCCTGCGCCGAACGTTGCGGCGCGATTGCCCGTCCTTTCCTCGACAATCGCCAAAATTGCGGTCAGAATAGCCTTTTGCAACATCCCGCTGCTGCGGAAACGCCCCAAAAGTGTTCACGCTCGACGACCTCGCTCGCATCATCGCCGCGCGCGCCAACGCAGGAACGGAGAGTTCCTACACCGCTTCGCTGCTGGCCAAGGGCGCGCCGCGCTGCGCCAAGAAATTCGGCGAAGAAGCCGTCGAATTGGCGATCGCCGCAGTCGGGCAGGATCAGGGGGCGGTGCGCGCCGAAGCGGCGGACGTGCTCTACCACCTGCTGGTCCTGCTGCAGTCGCGCGGCGTGACGCTCGCCGACGTGATGGAAGAGCTCGAGCGCCGCACCGCGCAGAGCGGTCTTGCAGAGAAGGCGTCGCGACGCGCGTGACCAGACTCGGACCGGCCTATCCCGATTTCTTCGCCGCCGAAGCGGAGGAGGAGCGTCTCAAAGGGGGGACGCCGCGCGCTCACCCGCTCGACGCTATCGCTTCGCACTATCGCCATTTCACCCGCGACGAATGGGCGAAGCTGCGCGCCGACACCGAGCTGACGCTGACGATCGCCGACCTGCGCAAGCTGCAGTCGACCCACGATCCGATCTCGCTCGACGAGGTCGAGGCGATCTATCTGCCGCTGTCGCGCCTGCTCGCGCTCTACGTCGCGGCGACGCAGGGCCTGTTCAAGGCGACGCAGCGCTTCCTCGGCGCCGACGACGGCAAGGTGCCCTACATCATCGGCGTCGCCGGCTCGGTGGCGGTCGGCAAGTCGACCACCGCGCGCGTGCTGCAGGCGCTGCTGACGCGCTGGCCCAACACGCCCAAGGTCCAGCTCGTCACGACCGACGGCTTCCTCCATCCCAACGCCAGGCTCGAGCGCGACGGGCTGATGGAGCGCAAGGGCTTCCCCGAGAGCTACGACGGCGCGGCGCTGATCCGCTTCCTCGCCGCGGTCAAGGCCGGCAAGCACAACGTCACCGCGCCGGTCTATTCGCACCTCGTCTACGACGTCGTGCCCGGCGAGACGATCGTCGTCGACCGCCCCGACATCCTCATCGTCGAGGGGCTCAACGTGCTCTTGCCCAACCGCCTGTCGCGCGAAGGGCGGGAAATTCCGTTCGTCTCCGACTTCTTCGACTTCTCGGTGTTCCTCGACGCCAGCGAGGATCTGCTGGAAAAATGGTACGTCGAGCGCTTCATGCGCCTGCGCCAGACGGCGTTCCGCGATCCGCGCAGCTATTTCCACAAGTTCGCCGAGATCGACGACGCCGAGGCGGAGGCGACCGCGCGCTCGATCTGGCGGCGCATCAACCTCGTCAATCTGCGCGAGAACATCCTGCCGACGCGGCCGCGCGCCAGCCTGAGGCTGGTCAAAGGCGCGAGCCACCGCATCGAGGAAGTGGCGTTGCGCAAACTGTGAGGCCGACGATGCCGCTTTCGCGTCGCGCGGCCGCCGCCGCCGGGCTCGTCGCGATGGCGCTCGCCGCCGCGCCGCCCGCGGCCGCCGCCGACAGTGCGCCGCCGGCCTGCGGCGGGCGCGACATCGCCGCCGGGCTCGACCTGACGGCGGCGCGCGCCGCCCGCGCCGACGACCTCAGCGACGAACAGGGGCTGCTGTGGCGCGTCGAGCGCGACGACGTCGCGCCGTCCTATCTGTTCGGCACCATCCACTCGACCGACGACGGCGCGGCGGCGATCGCCCGCCGCGCCGCCGAGGTCGCGGCGAAGGCGACAATCGTCGCCACTGAGCTCGGCGGCCCGTTCGACGCCGTCGACCGCAGCGCGCTCGCCGGCAAGCTGCTCGCCGCGGCGATCGATCGCGACGAGGACACGTTCCAGCCCGATCTCGCCGGCCAAGCGGGCGCGCCGGTCGAGGCCCTGCTCGCCGCGCACGGCGTGCCGAGGGAGCTCGCGCATCACCTCAAGCTGTGGTTCCTCGCCGCCAGTGTCGAGGCGCCGCTGTGCGAGCAGGCGCGCGAGCAGGCGGGGCTGCCCGAGGTCGACGAAATCGTCGCCGAGGCGGGCGCGGCGGCGAAGATTCCGATCGTCGGACTGGAGACCGCCGACCAACAACTGGCGGCGCTCGCCGCCGCGCCGACTTCGCTCTCGGCCGCGCTGCTGAAGACCTCCGCGCGTCTGCCGAGACTCGACGATGACGCCTATGCGACCATGGTCAAGCTCTATCGCGACGGCCGCCCGGCCGAGATGATCGCCATCGTCGACGCGCTGCCCGAGCTGACGCCCGACGAGCGCGCCGCCGAGCGGCGGTTCGACGACCTGCTGCTCATCGGACGCAACGAGACGATGGCGGCGCGCGCCGCGCCGCTGCTGGCCAAGGGGGGCGCCTTCGTCGCCGTCGGCGCGCTGCACCTGCCCGGCAAGGGCGGCCTGATCGCGCGCTTCCGGGCGATGGGCTACGGCGTCGTCAACGTCTGGTGAGCGCTCGGCGCGGGCGCTGGCCGCGCGGGGCCGCCCGGCGGCCGCGGCGGCAGTCGACGTCCGTTGACCCGGCCCCATTCGTCTCATAAAGGAGACGAATGGATCATATAGTAGACAGAACCGAGACGCGCCTCGCCGCGCGCATCCGGCTCGAACGCGACGCGCGCGGCTGGTCGCTCGCCGGCCTCGCCGAGCGGGCGGGCGTCGCCAAGGCGACGATCAGCAAGATCGAGCGGGCCGAGGTCAGCCCGACCGCGGCGGTGCTGGCGCGGCTCGCCGCCGCCTTCGATCTGACCTTCGCCGGCCTGCTGCTGCGCGCGGAGGGCGGGGGCGAGCGGCTGTCGCGGCGCGCCGACCAGCCGCTTTGGCGCGATCCCAAAACCGGCTATCGCCGCCGGCAGGTGTTCCGCCGACCCGACCACCCGCTCGAGATCGTCGAGGCCGAGCTGCCGGCGGGCCGCAGCGTCGACTTTCCCGCCTCCTCCTACGTCCTCATTCGTCAGGCTTTGTGGGTGCGCTCCGGCCGCCTGGCGGTGACCGAGGGCGGCGAGCGGCGCGAGCTCGCGGCTGGCGACTGCCTCGCCTTCGGCCCGCCGACGCCGACGCGGCTCGCCAACGAGAGCAACCAGGCGTGTTCCTACGTCGTCATCGTCATCCGGAGCTGAGCATGGCCGCATTCGTCATCAAGCCGCTCGACGCTGCGCCGCCGACGCTCGACGCGCTCGCCGAAATCCTGGTCGCGACGGTGGCGGCAGGCGGCTCCGTCCACTTCATGCATCCGCTGGCGATCGAGGACGCGCGCGGCTTCTGGGCCAAGGCGCTGGCGGCGGCGGCGCGCGGCGAGCGCGTCGTGCTGGGCGCCTACGACGGCGCGACGCTGGTCTCGACCGTGTCGCTCATGCTCGACACGCCGCCCAACCAGCCGCACCGCGCCGAGATCGGCAAGATGATGACCCATCCGAAGCATCGCGGCCGCGGCGCGGCGGCGGCGCTGCTCGCCGAAGCCGAGCGCCTCGCGGCTGAGCGGGGCCGCACGCTGCTGAACCTCGACACCGCCGCCGACGACGGCGCCTCCGGCCTCTACGAGAAGATGGGTTACGTCTTCGCCGGATCGATCCCCGACTTCGCCTTCAAGCCCCACGGCGGACTGACGGCGACGAGGATTTACTGGAAGAGAATAGCGTAACCCTTCCCCCATGGGGGAAAGGCGGCGGGCGAAGCCCGCCGGATGAGGGGTTGGCGACAAGACAACTTGCGGCGCGGGCCCCCA
>Ga0326728_10015885_pt1 | contig 15522 bp, 19 predicted proteins | sample MB3enrmetagenome_FD_207602 | JGI IMG/M metagenome (GOLD analysis project Ga0326728, IMG submission 207602) | Lab enriched peat soil microbial communities from McLean, Ithaca, NY, United States - MB31MN | ecosystem: Environmental > Terrestrial > Soil > Wetlands > Peat | place: USA: New York...
TGGCGCCGGGGGAGGCGTTTCCCGACGCCCTCCAGCGCGCCCTCAAGGCGCGCGGCTGGGACGTCGCGGTCGCCAACGCCGGCGTCTCGGGCGAAACCGCGGAGGACGGGCTGGCGCGCTACGATTGGAGCGTGCCCGCGGGCACGGACGCGCTGATCGTCGAACTGGGCGCCAACGACATGCTGCGCGGCCTCGACCCCGCCGCCGCCGAGGCTTCTCTGGCGCAAATCCTCGACAAGGCGCGCGCGGCCCATATCGCGACGCTGCTCGCCGGCATGCGCGCCATCGCCAATTTTGGCCCCGGCTATCAGCGGCGCTTCGACGCGATCTATCCCGATCTGGCCAAGAATACCGGCGTCGCGCTCTATCCCTTCTTTCTCGACGGGGTCGCCGGCGATCCCACGCTCGTTCAACGCGACGGATTGCATCCGACGCGCGAAGGCGTGGAGAAAATCGCCGCCGCGATCCTGCCGAGCGTCGAAGGCGTGCTGGCCGAGATCAAGCCGTAGCGCCGCGCGCAATGGCCGCGCCCTTGCGCGCCGGCGCGGCTTTGCCTTAGAGCGTGCAGCGATCGGATCGACGTCCGCCGTCATGCGCCGTAAGCGCGCGTTCGAGAGAAAGGTTCGTCGCCCATGTCCGTCGCGCGCTACGTCTTGACCTTGTCCTGCGCCGATCGGCCCGGAATCGTCGCCAAGGTTTCGATGGCGTTGTTCGAGGGCGGGTTCAACATCCTCGAAGCCCAGCAATTCGACGATGTCGAAACCGGCAATTTCTTCATGCGCGTGGCGTTCGACGGCGTCGGCGAAGGAGCCGACGTCGCCGCGCTGCGCGTCTCGTTCGCCGACCTCGCCGCGGAATTGAAGATGACCTGGGCGATCCGCGCCGAGAACGAAAAGAAGCGCGTGGCGCTGCTGGTTTCGCGCTTCGACCATTGCCTAGTCGATCTCCTCTATCGCTGGCGCAACGGCGAGCTGGCGATGGAGATCGTCGCGATCATCGCCAACTATCCCCGCGAGACTTACGACCACATCGATTTCGACGAGATTCCGTTTCACTATCTGCCGGTGACCAAGCAGACCAAGATGGAGCAGGAGGCGCAGGTCTGGGAGGTCGTGCGCAGCGCAAGGGCCGACGTCGTCGTGCTGGCGCGCTACATGCAGATTCTCTCCGACGGCCTCGCCGCCAAGCTCCAGGGGCGCTGCATCAACATCCACCACTCGTTCTTGCCCGGCTTCAAAGGCGCCAATCCCTATCATCAGGCGCACGCGCGCGGCGTGAAGCTGATCGGCGCCACTGCGCATTTCGTCACCGCCGAGCTCGACGAAGGCCCGATCATCGAACAGGATGTCGAGCGCATCAGCCACAGCGACACCCCCGAAGACCTGGCGCGCAAGGGCCGGGATATCGAACGGCGCGTGCTGGCGCGCGCGCTCGGCTATCACCTCGAGGATCGCGTGCTGATCAACGGCGGCAAGACCGTGGTGTTTTCCGGTTAGCGAAAGCGCCGCCACAGCGCCGCCGCCCAAGCGAACAGGCGGTTCTTGGCTTGCACGGCGGGCGAGCTGGGCAAAACCGGCGTCGCGCCGGGGCGGCTCTCGCAGTTCTCGGAGAGACGCGAGAAGGCGATTTCGCCGTCGGTGAAATAGCGATCGCCGCCGCCGTTGCGCCCGAACACGGTCGGCCCGACGCCGCTGACCCAATAGGCGGCCTCGACGACGCCGGCGGCGGCGAGGTCGGTGGTGAGAAAATCACGCTCCGCGTCGATGTCGGGGTCGACGTGATGCGTCACCTGGCCGGTGAAATGGCTGACGCCGACGCTGCGGTCGAAGGTCGCCGCGCCGAGCCACACCGGAAGGCCGTCGTCGCCCGCCTCCAGCGCCTTCCACAAGCGCACGTGATGGCGCGTGCTCGGCGATGCGCCCGAGGGCTTTTGAAACGCCAGGTCCTGGCGGCGCTCGTCATAGAAGAGGTCGCTGACCGGCGCCGTCGCATAGGCGCGACGCAGCAGTACGCTGGCGACGATTTTCGCGCTCGAACGCCAAGTCACGGGATCGGCCGGGCGCCAGCCGGCCGCGCGCATCGCGCAAAGCACGTCGTCGCGCCGGCCCTCCAGGCCGACGTTGAGCGCGTCGCCGGGAATGCCGAGCGAAGTCCGCGTCGTCATCGCCTTGTCGGCGAGCGCGCTCTGGCGCTCGTAATGGCGCCACCACGCCGGCGCGAGCCCGTAGGCGACCGAGACGTAGCAGGCGGCGAAGACGGCGAACGCGACGATCCCTCGGCGCGCCGCCGCGCGGATGGCGGGGCTTGGCGACATCGGCCGTGATTTTGCGGGCGCCTTCGTCTAAAAGCAATCGCTCCGCGGCGCCGGGCAAGGCGCCGGCGGGCGCGAGCGGACGGCGCGGTAACAAACCGGACGCCTCGGGCGAAAGGCGGACGAGCGTTCCCTTCGCCAGGGATCGCCTTATCAATGGTCGCCGGAGAGACGAGCGATGAAACAAGAGGCCTTTCCCGTCACCCACAGCGAGGCGGAGTGGCGCGCGCTGCTCAGCCCCGAGCAATACGCGATCATGCGCGAGCACGGCACCGAGCGCGCCGGGAGCTGCGCGCTCAATACCGAGAAGCGGCCCGGCATGTTCTCCTGCGCCGGCTGCGGCCAGCCGCTGTTCGCATCCACGACCAAGTTCGACAGCGGCACGGGATGGCCGAGCTTCAACGATCCCGTGCCCGGATCGGTGGCGACGACCGTCGACCGGAGCTGGGGCATGACCCGCACCGAGGTCCATTGCGCGCGCTGCGGCTCGCATCTCGGCCACGTCTTTCCCGACGGCCCGCCGCCGACCCATCTGCGCTATTGCATCAACGGCGCAGCGACGAATTTCGACCCCGCTTGACGGCCGGCGTCATCGCGCCGACAAAGCCGTGGCCATGAACGCGCCGAACTCGCCCGACGCCTTTCGCGCCTCGCGGCGCCCGCAGGGCCACCCGCCGATCAAAAGCGGGCGCGTCGGCGCGCTGCTGGTCAACCTCGGCACCCCCGAGGCGACCGACTATCGGTCGATGCGCCGCTACCTCAAGGAATTCCTGTCCGACCGGCGCGTTGTCGAGGCGCCGCGGCTCATTTGGTGGCTGATCCTCAACCTCGTCATCCTGACCCGGAGGCCGGCCGTCAGAGGGCGCGACTACGCCTCGATCTGGAACCGCGAGCGCAATGAAGGCCCGCTGAAGACCATCACGCGATCCCAAGCGGAAAAACTCGCCGAGGCGCTGGCGCTCGGCCCGGGCGAGGGCCGCGTCGAAGTCGACTGGGCGATGCGTTACGGCAGGCCGTCGATCGCCGAGCGCCTCGCCGCGCTGCAGGACAAGGGATGCGACCGCATTCTCCTCGTCCCGCTTTATCCGCAATATTGCGCGGCGACGACGGCGACGGTGTGCGACAAGGCGTTCGACGCGCTGAAACGCCTGCGCTGGCAGCCGACGTTGCGCGTCGCCGCGCCCTATTACGACGATCCCATCTATATCGAGGCGCTGGCGCGCTCGACCCGCGCCGCGCTGGCGAAGCTCGACTTCGAGCCGGAAATCCTCCTCGCCTCGTTCCATGGAATTCCGCGCGTCTATTTCGACAAGGGCGATCCCTATTATTGCCATTGCGCCAAGACGACGCGGCTGCTCAGCGAAGCGCTGGGGCTGCCGCCCGAGCGCCTGCGCCTGACCTTCCAGTCGCGTTTCGGGCGCGCCGAATGGTTGCAGCCCTACACGGCCGAGACCGTGAAGGCGCTCGGGGCTAACGGCGTCAAGCGCCTCGCCGTCGTCACGCCGGGCTTTTCCGCCGATTGCCTGGAGACGCTGGAGGAGATCGGCGTCGAGAACGCCGGCTATTTCCGCTCCGCCGGCGGCGAGAAATTCGCCGCGCTGCCGTGCCTCAACGACAGCGAGGACGGCATGCGCGCGCTCGAGGCGGTGGCGCGGCGGGAGCTGGCGGGGTGGGTCTAGCGGGGCGCGGGCGGGGCCGGAGGATCGGCCGGCGCGCCGATTCGTCAACCGATCCGCCACCCGCCATTGACGGGAATGACGGCGCCGGTGACGAAGCCGCCGGCCTCGGAGGCGAGCCACAGAACGGCACCCGCGATATCGGCGGGCGCGCCTGGCCGCCCCATCGGCGTTTCGGCGACGATGGCCGCGATGCGATCCGCCGGCCATGCGCCGGTGAATCCAGTCTCCGCGATGAAGCCCGGCGCAATGACGTTCGCCGTGATCCCGCGCGGCGCGAGTTCGCGTGCGAGCGCATAGGTCAAGCCGTGCAGGCCGGACTTGGCCGCGGCGTAGGCGAGCGCCCCCGGTCGACTGCCGCCCGTCTGCGCGCCGATTGAACTGATGTTGACGATGCGGCCGCCGGGGCTGGTCAACAGAGGGGCCGCGGCGTGCGCCATCAGAAAGCCGCCCTTGAGATTGGCCGCGATCACCGCGTCCCAGTTCGCCTCTGCTTCGTCGGCCGGCGTGGCGAGGCCGACGTTGCGGATGAAGCCCGCCGCGTTGACGAGCAGGTCCACCCGCTCCAGCCCCTCAAGGGCCGCTTGCACGTCCTCGCGCCGCCCGACATCGGCGCGCCGCCACGACGCCGCGGCGCCGAGGGTCTGCGCCGCCTTCCGCAGCCGGTCTTCGCCTCTACCGATCAGCGTGACGCGATAGCCGGCATCGATCAGCGCGGCGGCGATTCCAAGGCCGATGCCGCTGGAACCGCCTGTTACGAGAGCCTGTTTGCACCCGTTCTCCATGTCGGACGCCTCTGCCGGTGACGGCGTCCGAAATACGCCCCACGATGCGATATGTCGAATACGCTCTTTGTGCCTTTGCGATATGATATTGGTATCGCAATGCTAACCCTGCGCCAGTTTCAGCAATTCCTCGCCGTGGCCGAAGCGATGAGTTTTCGCCGGGCGGCGGAGCGTCTCGCCATGGCGCAACCGCCCTTGACCGCCGCGATCCGGCAGATCGAGGAGGCCCTCGGCGTCCGCCTATTCGAGCGAACCAACAGGATCACGGCCCTGACGGCCGCCGGCCAAGTCCTGCAGGATGAAGCGCGACGGACAATCACGCAGGCGGAGAGAGCCGTTATGCTCACCCGCCGCGCGGGCGCGGGCGTCGTCGGATCGCTTCGCATCGGATTCGTCGCCAGCGCCGTGCGGCGCCTCGTTCCGACGCTCGTCGCCGATTTTCGCGCGACGCATCCCGACGTGGCGCTGGAGCTTACGGAAGCGCCGACCGCGCGGCAGGCGGCGGCGCTGCTGGAGGATCGCCAGGACGTCGGCGTCGTCGTCTTGCCGCTTCCCGCCGGTTTCGAGCGGCGCATTGTGACGCATACGCTGACGAGCGGCCGTCTTGTGGCGGCCATTCCCCGCCGGCGCGCGTTGGCTGCAGAGCCGGACGTTCCTCTGCCGCTCGCCGCGCTCGCCAATGAACCTTGGGTCCTCTTTCCCGCCGTCGAGGGACCCGGTCTTCACGCTGCGATCCTCGCCGCGTGCGCGAAAGCCGGCTTCATGCCTCGGGTCGCCCAGCACGCCGTGCAAATGGAAACCATCGTCGGCCTAGTCGCCGCGGGGCTGGGAGTCGCTCTGGTCCCGAGTCTGTTCGGCGACGAGAGGCGGGACGGCGTCGTTTTCCGAGCGCTCGCCGGGGCCGGTTCGCCGATCCCCTATGAACTGGCCCTTGCATGGCGCGCTGGCGACAATTCTCCCGCGCTCATGGCGCTGCTGGCCTCAAGCGGCGTTCAGGCTCGTTGAGGTTTGTTCCCGGGAAACTGACGATTGGAGGCGGAGCCGCTCATGACTCCGGCGACACGCCGCAGCATTTCCCGGGTTGCCTAATCGCCAATAAACGCCCGCACCGTCGCGAGCGCACACGCGGTTTCAGCGCCGCCGAGCCGTCCGGCCTTGCGCACGATCCGCGAAGGTTCGACGGTCGCGATCTTCGTCGGGCGTACGAGCGAGGGCGCGGGCAGGCCAGCGAGCGCCAGATCGGCGATCGGCGCGTCATAGGGAAGGGCGATTTGGCGCGCGCTGGCGATCATCGCCAGCCAGAGTAGCCCTTGTTCGGCCAGCCGCGCGTTGGATACGACCAAGGCGGGACGGCGTTTCTCGGTCAACCGATCCGAATAGGGGAAGGGCACGACGACGACATCGCCGGGCGCATAAATTGTCGCTTCAGAGATCGGCAAAGGCTTCCTCGTCGGCCTCGCTCGACCATTCCGAAAACGTCGCGAAAGGGTCGTCCTCTTGCGCCTGCATCTCCTTTTCGATGCGCACGCCCTGGTCGTCGACGAGGTAGCGCCGGCGGTCGCCGGGCGAAACCTTCATCCGCTCGCGCACTTCGCGCGGCAGCACGGTCCGGCTCTTGACGGAGAGCTTGGAATAATAGGCTTTCGGCTTGGCCGCGCGCATGTCGCCCTCGTCAGCGAACGCTTTCTCCTGGCGCAGCTTACCGCCTTGCCGTCTTACCCCGCAACGCCGAATCGCCCATCGGGTGTCAAACGGTTGATCTTACCGATTACCGGGCGTCGCGACCGGCGCTCCATGGTCCCTCGCCGCCCCCTCCCCCCTCGGCTCATGTTGATGCGCCCTCGCCTTCGCGCCACGGATTGAAGACGGCGACGCGCGCCCTCTCGAAGTCTCCCCCGTCGCGCGTGACGACCGTCGGGCCGTAGCACAGCGCCGTCGCCGCGATGATGAGGTCGGGTTGCGAATACGCATGGCGCGCCTTGCGGCCCCCGTGCGAAAGCCTCCGAAAACGGGTAAGACAGATTGGATCATACGAAGGGCGCTCCTGTGACCGAAACCGAGAGGCTGGCGTTACGAGCGTATTCGCGCGGCGAGATGACCGCCATCGAATTGCGTCGCCGGTTGGGCGGCGCGAGTTACGGCGATGTGCTACGTCTGCTCAGCGACGAGGGGCTGCCGCTTCCGCGTGCGCCAGAGGCGGGCCGCGAAGCGCAACTCACACGCGCCCGCGCCTGGATGTTCCCGAAACATGTCGCATGACCTCAAACTGTTCGTGGTCGATACCGGGCCGCTGATAACGCTCGCGGTCGCGCGCTCGCTCGACTACCTCCTTTACGTCGACGCCGACATCGTCATCCCCGATGCGGTGCTGCACGAAGCGACCCGCGACGCCGCTCGTCTCGGCGCGCAGGATATTATCGATTGGGTCAAGGGGCGGCGCGCCAGCGTCGAGATTGCGCCGACGAAAGCCTATGAGATTTTCGACGCGGCGCGCGCTTCGATTCCCGATCTTCGCGAGCCCGATCTCGGCGAGCGCGCCGCCGTCGAAGTCATCGAAGAGCCGGACCGTCTGCGGGGGAACGAACGCGGCCTGCTGTTGTGCGAGGAAACGGCGGTCCTGAAGCGCGTCGTCGTGCGCGACCGTGAGCGGATCGTCGAAATCAGCACCCTGGATTTTCTCAAGATACTCGAAGCCGAGCAGCGCATCCAATCCGCCGAACAGGTTTTCGAACTCGCCGCGCAGGCGGGACGGCTCGCCTCGCGCGCCGAGAAACTGCGCGACCACGATGACGCGACGCGCGCCGCCATCCACCGGCTCGTGAGGCGGAGGGACGAAGGCTAGCGTAACGACGAGTCGAACCGGCGCCGCCTGGATCAGCAGGCCTAGCGCGCCGCAAGGGGCTTGGACGACGTCGCGATTCTGGCGCTGCCGACTAGATGCCACGAGCGGCCCGAAATTTTCAAGCGCCGCCGCGCCATCCGGCGATGCGCAAAGGCTCGGCGGACCGCGACCTTCGTCGGGCGCGTCGCTATCCGCCTCAGAGATCGGCGAAGGCCTGCTCGTCCGCCTCGCTCGACCATTCCGAAAACGTCGCGAAAGGCCCGTCGCCCCCTGCTAGCGCCGCCCTTTCGATGCCACGCCCCTATCGTCGATGACGTAGCGCAGGCGGTCGCCGGGCGATACATCTAGGCGCTCGCGCACCGCCCGCGGCAGCCTAGTCCGGTTCTTGGCGGAGAGCTTGGGATAATAGGCGCTCAACTCGGCCCAGCACATGTCGCCCTCGCGAACGGGACACCTTGTTCCTGCGTCAGCTTGCCATCGCGCCGTTTCATCGACAAGGGTCCATCCGAGGTCGCGGCGCGATCAAACTCCTTTTATCTGGAACCCGGAGGCGCTTTCGCTCACGCCTCCTGCGCCTCGCGCAGCGCCCGCGGCAGCGGGAAGAACACCGATTCGTCGGCGGTCGTCAGCGTCTCCACCGTGATGGCGAAGCGTTCGGCGAAGGCGTCGAGGATTTCTTCAACCAGAATTTCCGGGGCCGAGGCGCCGGCGGTGAGCGCGACCGAGCGCACGCCGGCGAGCGCGCGCCAATCGATTTCCCCTGCGCGCGCGACGAGCAGGGCGACCTTGCAGCCTTCGCGCTCGGCGACTTCGCGCAGGCGCTGGGAGTTCGACGAATTGGCCGCCCCGACGACGATCGCCGCCTCGACCATTGCCGCGGCGCGCTTGACCGCCTGCTGCCGGTTGGCCGTGGCGTAGCAGATGTCGCCCCGCGCCGGCGCATGGATTTGCGGAAAGCGCGCCTTGAGCGCCGCGACGATTTCGCGCGTGTCGTCGAGAGAGAGCGTCGTCTGCGTGACATAGGCGAGCGGCGCGTCGGGGTCGAAACGCAGCGCCTCGATTTCTTCGACCGAACTCACCAGGGTCGCCGCGCCCGCCGGCAGTTGCCCCATCGTGCCGATCACTTCGGGGTGGCCGGCGTGGCCGACGAGCATCACGTGACGCCCGCGCCGGAAATGGACCTGCGCCTCGCGGTGGACTTTGGTCACCAACGGGCAGGTGGCGTCGATGGTGAAGAGGCGGCGCGCGCACGCCTCCTCGTACACGGCCTCGGCGACGCCGTGGGCCGAGAAAATCACCGCGGCGGCGCCTTCCGGCGCTTCGCCGAGTTCCTTGACGAAGACGACGCCCTTGGCCTTCAGCGAGTCGACAACGTATTGATTGTGGACGATCTCGTGCCTGACGTAGACCGGCGGGCCATAGACTTGCAGCGCCCGCTCGACGACGTCGATCGCGCGCGCCACCCCGGCGCAAAAGCTGCGCGGGGCGCACAAAACGATGCGAAGCTCGGGCTTTGCGTTCATCGATCGCCGACGTTTGCGCTCCCCGTCTGTTGGAAAGGCGGAGCCGCGCGAAGTCAAGGGGCGCGCGAACGCCGATTCGGGCTGGCGCGAAGGCGCCGAAGGCCCTATGAGCCTCAGCCCGCCCCGAACAGGATCGTCGCCTTGACCGCCCCCGCCGCCGCCCGCGCCGACGCGCCCGTGTTCACGCGCGGATCGACGATGCGCCATGTCGCGGTGATGACCGCGACCGGCTCGATCGGCCTCATCGCGGTCTTCGCCGTCGACTTCCTGTCGCTGTTCTGGGTTTCCCGCCTCGGCGTTCAATCGCTGAAGGCCGCGGTCGGCTACGCCAGCCAACTGCAATTCATCGCCTTTTCGGTCACCATCGGCCTCACCATCGCCATTTCGGCGACGGTCTCGCGCGCGCTCGGGGCGGGCGACCGCGCCCGCGCCCGCCGGCTCGCGGCCTCGGGCCTGTCGATCGCCGGCCTCGTCTCGGCGGCGCTTGCGGCGGCGATGTTCGTTTTTCGCGACTCCCTGCTGGCGACGCTGATGCACGCGCACGGCGAGCCGGCCTCGATCGCAAGCCGCTTTCTCGCCATCGTCATTCCGTCCAACGTCCTGCTGACGCTCGGCATAGGGTTGTCGGGCGTGCTGCGCGCCGCCGGCGACGCGCGCGCCGCCATGTTCGTGACGCTGTGGGGAGCGCTGATCGTCGCGGCAGCCGACCCGACGCTGATTTTCGGCTTCGGTCTCGGCGTCTACGGCGCCGCGTGGGCGATGGCGATCGCGCGTCTGGCGATCATGGGCGTCGGCGTCTACGCGGCGATTCATGTGCGCGACCTCGTCGGCCGGCCGAGGGCGCGCGACGCAAGGGGCGACGTCGCGCCGATCATGGCCATCGGCGTTCCCGCGATCCTGGCCAATCTGGCGACGCCGGTGGCGGCGGTCTATGTGACGCGGGTGTGGTCCGATTTCGGCGAGGCGGCGGTCGCCGGCGGCGCGATCGTCGATCGCGTCGCGCCGCTCGCCTTCGGCGTCGTTTTCGCGCTGACCGGCTCGATCGGCCCGATCGTCGGCCAGAACTTCGGCGCCAAGAAGATGGACCGGGTCCGCCGGGCGATCACCGATTCGCTGCTGCTCGCGGTCGGCTATGCGCTCGTCGCCTGGGCGAGCCTGGCGCTCGCGGCGCCGTGGATCGTCGCCGTCTTCGACGCCCACGGCGGCTCCGCCGATTTCGTCGCCTTCTTCTGCCGCTTCGGCGCCGCGGCGTGGATCTTCCTGACCTGTCTCTTCGTCGCCAACACCGTATTCAACAATCTCGGCTTTCCCGTCCTGGCGATGATCTTCAACTGGGGCCGCGCGACGCTGGGAACCATTCCCTTTGTCGCGTTCGGCGCCAAATATGGCGGCGTCGAGGGCGCGATGCTGGGCGCCGCCGCCGGCGCCGCGGCGTTCGGCCTCGCCGGCGTCGCCACGGCCTACGGCGTCACCGCGCGTCTCGCCAACGCCATGAAGGCCAAGTAGCGACGCCGAGCCGGCCGTCGCTTCATTGATTTGTCGCGCGATGACTCCTATTTTACGGGGTGCGCGCCGCTCGTCCGGCCCGTTTCCTCGGAATCCCGCATGGCCCGCGACGTCGTCGACGCCGAGATCGTTGAGTCCCGCGACGATTTGGTCGCCTGGATGGAAGCGGGCGCCAAGCCGGCCGAGGCGTGTCGCGTCGGGGTGGAACACGAGAAATTCCCCTTCGCCAAGTCCGATCTGACGCCGGTTCCCTATGAAGGCCCACGCGGGATTCGCGCGCTGCTGGAGGGCCTGCGCGACCGCCTGGGCTGGCGGAGCATCGAGGACGACGGCAAGCTCATCGGCTTGCTCGACGCGCAAGGCGGCGCGGCGATTTCGCTCGAGCCGGGCGGCCAGTTCGAGCTCTCCGGCGCGCCGCTGGCGAGCGTCCACGAAGTCGCGGGCGAACTCGACGCGTATTTACGGCGCGCCCACGCCGTCGCCGATTCGCTCGGGATCGGCTTCCTCGTTCTCGGCGTCAGCCCGAAGTGGTCGCTCGCCGAGACCCCGACCATGCCGAAGAGCCGCTATCGCATCATGGCGCGCTACATGCCGAAAGTGGGGACGCGCGGGCTCGACATGATGTTTCGCACCGCGACCGTGCAGGTCAACCTTGATTTTTCCGACGAGGCCGACATGGTCGCCAAGCTGCGCGTCGGTCTGGCGCTGCAGCCGATGATCACCGCGCTGTTCGCCAATTCGCCGTTCACCAACGGCAAATTGAACGGTTTTCTGTCGGCGCGGTCCGAAATCTGGCGGCGCACCGACGACTCGCGCACCGGCATGCTGCCGTTCGCCTTCGAATCGGGGATGGGGTTCGAGCGCTACGTCGATTACGCGCTCGACGTTCCCCTCTATTTCGTCAAGCGCGGCGCGACGTACCACGACGTCGCCGGCGCGAGCTTTCGCGATCTGCTCGCCGGCCGGCTCGCCGCGCTGCCGGGAGAACGCGCGACGATCTCCGACTGGGCCAACCATCTCTCGACCATCTTTCCCGAGGTGCGCCTCAAACGCTACCTCGAGATGCGCGGCGCCGATGTCGGCCCGGCCGAGCGCATCGACGCGTTGGCGGCGCTGATGGTCGGTCTCTATTACGATCGCCAGGCCCTCGCCGCGGCGGGCGATCTCGTGCGCGGCTGGAGCGCGGCCGAGCGCCAGACCTTGCGCGACGATGCCCCGCGTCTCGGGCTGGCCGCGCGCATCGCCGGCCGCGACCTGCGCGCGATCGCCGGCGAAGCGCTCGCCGTCTCACGCGCCGGCTTGGCGCGGCGCGCGCGAAAAGACGCTCAGGGCCGCGATGAAACGATTTATCTCGCCCCGCTGGAGAAGATCGTCGCCGACGGCCGCGTTCCCGCCGAGCGCTGGATCGCGCGCTTCGAGGGCGCTTGGGGCCGGAGCGTCGATCCGGCGTTCGAGGAAGCGACAATCTGACGCGGCGCCGGAATCGACGCGATCGGGCTCGCGGCGCGCCTCCCAGATGACATTGGCGCGGCAGTTCATCTCGGGTTCAGAGACGTTTCAGCAGAAGGGGGCCGAAGCCTCGCTGGTGGGGCTATCGCAAAAAACAAGGTCCTCGTCATGTTCAAGAAACTGCTCGCCGCCGCGGCCCTGGTCGTCGGCCTCGCCGTCGCGCCCGTCTATGCCGCCGCGCCGATGCACCCCATCCATCATCATCATTACTGCCACCTTCGCCACCATCATTGCCATCACTTCGTTCACCACCACCACCACCACCACCATCATCATCATCACCACGTAGCGCCGAAGGCGAAGTAAGCCCACGCGGCGCGCGAGCGTCGCTGAAGTTGCGCTTTTTCGCGGCATGACGATTTCTGGGCCGGCGCTCGGCCGTCCGGAAGCGGAGCGGCGCCGACTCGGCTCGGCTAAGGAAGCGGCCGGGCCGACCAACGTCGGGGCTTTATCCCGCCATCCCGGATCTGGGATCGTACGGCTTTTCGTCGCGCCAGCGCCGCATCAGCTTGGTCAGGTCCGCGTCTTCGCCGGCGGGCATCGCGATGCGCAGAGTCGCCAACAGATCGCCCTGGGGCAGTTCGGCGGTGGCCGGAAGCCCCTTGCCGCGTAAGCGCAGCACGCGTCCGCCCCCCGTCCCCGGCGCGATCGCCATTTCGACTTCGCCGCCGAGGGTCGGGACGCGCACTTTGGCGCCCAGCACGGCTTCATAGAGGGTGATCGGCAGGTCGAGACGCAGATCGCGCCCCTCGACCCTGAACAGCGGGTGCGGCGCATAGTGGATCGTGATGATCGCGTCGCCCGCGGGTCCGTTTCTCGTTCCCGGCCTACCCTGTCCGCGCAGCCGGATCGACTTGCCGTCCTCGACGCCGGCGGGAACCGCGACATCGAGCGTCTTCCCCGTCGGCAGCGCGACGCGCATCGAGCCTCCCCCGACCGCCATCGCCAGCGGAACCGTCGCCGACGCCGCGACGTCCTCCCCGCGCGTCGCGCCGCGTGAACGAGCGCCGGCGCGACCGCCGAACAATTCGGAGAGGATTTCGGGATCGATCGAGGCGCCGCTGCGGCCGTGCGAAAACTCGCCGCCGCCGAAATCGAAGCCGAAATTGCGGAAATCCGGCCCTTCGCCGGGATGCGCGCCCGCGCGCCGACCGAAGCCGAAGCCCTCGAACTGCGGCGCGCGCGGTTTGCCTTCGGCGTCGATTTCGCCGCGATCGTAGGCCCCGCGTTTCTTGGAATCGCCGAGAATCTCGTAGGCCGAGCCGATCTCGGCGAACCGTTCCTTCGCCCGCGGCTCCTTGCTCTGATCGGGATGGTATTTCTTCGCCAGCTTGCGAAAGGTCGACTTGATTTCGCCGGCGCTGGCGGTCTTGGCCAGGCCAAGAACCTCATAAGGGTCGCGCATGATGAGCCCAGAATTGCGCGCCCGCCCCGCAGGCGCAGGCGCCAGTGTCTCCGCTCCTATTTGGGCCGCGGCCGCTTTTCCCGCAAGTGGGCGTCAGAGGCCCGTCCACGGCGAGGCGTCGTAGACCGCGACCTCGCCGCCGGCGCTGGGACAGCCGACCGCCTGCAGCGTCTTGGCGTCGTCGCCGTGGACCAGCCGCGCGACGAAGGCGCGGCAGGATTGGCCCTCGCGCGTGAAACTGTCGGCGACGGCGACGAATTCGCCGTGGTCGCCGGTCTCCGGATTGGACCAGGCGGCCGGCTCGCCGTGGTCCGGCGCGCGCAGGCTCGCGGCGAGAACGGGTTGGGCGATGCGCCAGTCGCGCGAATCAAATGCGCTCGACGGCGCCGGCGCCTTGGGCGCGATCGATCCCGTCGACTCGTTGTCGATAAAGGATGGCAGCGGCATGGAAATCGAACATGCCGCGAGCGCGAGGGCGCTGAACGCGAGCGCGACGACGCGTCCCGGCTTCATCGCGCCGGCGCGCCGTCGAAATCCGTCGCGTTGGCCCTTCGAAGGGATTATCATCGCCGCCTGCGCCGGGATCGTCAAAGGGGAGGCATATTGGCCTTGAATCAGTTAAATTCGAGTGACTTTACTGAAGCTGGAGACCCATTTGCCTTACTGAAGCTGTGGTTAGCGGAAGCAGCCGAGCACGAAGTCAACGATCCCGAGGCGATCACGCTCGCCACGGTCGACGCGTCCGGCCTGCCCGACGCGCGGGCGATGTTGTGCAAGCAGCTCGATGAATTTGGGCTGGTGTTTTACACCAACGTCGAGAGCGCCAAGGGCGTCCAACTTGCCGCCAACCCGAAGGCGGCGGCGCTGTTCCACTGGAAGTCGCTGCGCCGGCAGGTGCGCCTGCGCGGCGCGGTGTCGCGTATTCCGGACAGCGACTCCGACGCCTATTTCGCCAGCCGCCCGCGCGAGAGCCGCATCGGCGCCTGGGCGAGCCAGCAGTCGCGGCCGCTCCAATCGCGCGCCAAGCTCCTGCAGGAGGCCGCCGTCTTGGCGCTGAAATTCGGCGTCGGCGCCGTTCCGCGGCCAGCCTATTGGGGCGGCTACCGGCTGACGCCGACGCAGATCGAGTTCTGGCGGGACGTGAAGTTCCGCCTCCATGACCGCGTGGCCTTCACCCGCGAGCGCGAGGGCGCGCCCTGGCGGCGCGAGCGGCTGTACCCTTGAGGCGCGCCGGCGCGAGGCGAATGTGCTAACCCCGGGTCCGCGCCTTTGCGAGCGAACGGAAAAATGACGCCTCGACCGCCTTGCAGCGCGCCCCGCGGCGCGACGCCGAACCGCCGATCGACGAAGTCCAGCATGGGCGAGGGCGCGCGTGGATGAACGGCTCTATCCGGCGCGGCCGATTCTGGCGGCCTCGGTCGCGGTGTTCCGCGACCGGCGCGTCCTCGTCGCGCGTCGTGCGCGCGCCCCGTTCGCCGGCCTCTATTCGCTGCCCGGCGGCGTCGTGGAAGTCGGGGAGACATTGCGCGCGGCCGCCCTGCGCGAACTCGCCGAGGAGGTCGGCCTCACGGCGGAGATTCTCGCCTTCGTCGATCACGTCGAGCCGATCCATTTCGATGGCGCGAGAGTTCGCGAGCACTACGTGATCGCCGCGTTCGTCGCGCGCTGGCGAGGCGGCGAGGCGCGCGCGAGCCCGGAAGCCGACGCCGTCGCCTGGATCGAACCGGAAGAAATCGCGCGCTGGCCGACGACGCCGGAACTGCCTGAACTCGTCGGGAAAGCCGCGCGCCTGGAAAGGAGCCTGCCGTGAGGCCGCGCGTCGCCATTTTCGCGGCGGCGCTGACCGCCGCGCTCGCCGCGACGCCGCTCGCGGCGCAGACGCCGCCGTTCTTCTTTTGGCTGACGCCGCAGACGAAACCGCCGGCGCCGGCCGTTTCCCCAACGCCCGCCCCCAAGCCCGCCGCG
>Ga0326728_10015887_pt1 | contig 15521 bp, 12 predicted proteins | sample MB3enrmetagenome_FD_207602 | JGI IMG/M metagenome (GOLD analysis project Ga0326728, IMG submission 207602) | Lab enriched peat soil microbial communities from McLean, Ithaca, NY, United States - MB31MN | ecosystem: Environmental > Terrestrial > Soil > Wetlands > Peat | place: USA: New York...
TATCCCGTTCCCTTCGGCATCAGTGTGTCCAGGAGCGGGTTGCTGAAGACCCGCCCGGGGTCGTAGCGGTCCAGGACCGCCAGGGCCGCGTTCCAGTCGTCCCCCGCACCCTGGCCGGCGGCGAGCGAGGCGGGGATGGCCTGTCCCAGGATCCCCGGATGGGTCCAGGCCCCATCCGCCGTGTAGGCCCAGCCCTTGGCCCACTCCACCCGCACCCCCGCATAGTCGCCGGTGTAGTTGCCCAGCACCCAGGCTTCAAGTTCGGCCTTGAAGGCGTTCTCGCCGGGGGTGCCGGGAAAGGTCAAGGTGTTGATCCAGACCGCGCAGTCCCAGTCGGGGTGGTCCGGCCGGGGGCGCAGGGCGGACAGCTGGGGCTCCAGCGCTCCGGGCTGCATCACCTCGGCGGTCCGGTCCAGCCCGGTGGTGCGGATCTCCACCGGTCCGTTCATGGGGAACTCCCCCCGCTCCCGCCAGCGGCCGATCTGGTCCGAATAGGCGGCGTAGAACTCGCTGACCACCCGCTGCACCTGGGCCCGGCTGGTGAGAACCGCGTAGCCGTTCTCGGCCAGGCGCAGGGTCGTGGGCTTCACGTAGAGGGTGGAGCAGCGGGACGGTCCCCAGATGTCCCAGGTCCCTGTGAGGATCAGCCCCGACCCCACCGCGGCCATCTCCAGTTGGTGGAACGCCGGAGTGGCGGCCAGGCTGCCCTGGACCACCTGGTCCAGGAAGGTCGCCTGCCCGGCGGTGACCCAGTTGGCGAAGGTGTACGCGTAGGGTGCCGTCACCGGGCGGCTGAACCACGGGCGGCGTGCGGCCGGCGTCCAGACCTTGAGCCAGGGCGTGGCGGCGAAGGGGAACCAGATGGCCTCCACCCGGCCGCAGGCGTCCACCCAGGCCTGGAATGAGCTGGATCCGGCCCGGTCCGGGGGCGCGAACAGGTCCCGGGCCGGGATGTGGAAGAAGCTCCGGCAGCGCAAGTTCACGTCCGCCCCGGCCTGGAGCGTGACCTCGGTGACGAACGCCCGCCCCAGGTGGGTGAGCAGCGGCTGGATCCCGGGATCGTCCCGGCGGAAGGTGCGCAGGCGGTACTGGCTGCGGCCGTCCCATACCACCGCGGTGAGGGACAGCACGGCGTTGGACAGGGAACCCCAGGTCTTGCCCGGCGCCAGTGCCTCCTCTGCCACCGGCACCGCCGCCCCGTGGCCGTTCACCGCCAGCACGCCGCCCAGGGTCACGTCACCCGGGGCGGGACTGGTGGTGAGGCCCAGCCCGGCAGCCTCCATGCGCTCCAGCAGCACCTCCATGGTCACCCCCGTCTGGGCGGTGACCCGGGCGGGGATCCCGTCCGCGTGGATCTCCACCCGGTTCAGGTAGCGGGTGGTGTCCATCAGCAGGCAACCGGCCCCGGAAGCGTCCCTGGGCAGGATCAGGGGGGACCAGCCGTGGCTGCGGCCCTTGGGCCGGACCCGCCAGCCCTGGCCATGGGCCCAGTTGGCCAGTTCCGCCACCTCCTCGGGGGTGCGGGGCGCCGCCGTCCACAGGTCCGGAATGAAGATCTCCCGGGACCAGTTCTGGTAAGTCTGCTGGTAGAGCGGGATGCCGTCGGGAAACCCGGGCGGAGGGTCGGACGCGGCCCAGGGGCTGCCTGGTACCACCTGCCCAGCGGGCAGCCAGCCCATGCCGCCCACCGCCACCAGGGAGGCTGCCTGGAGAAACCGCCGCCGGGACAGCCCGGCCCGCGAACCCGCACCCATCCCGCCCTGCTTCCGCTGGCGTTCCATGGACCCTCCTGGAAGGCTGACCTTCCAGTTGGGTGAATCCCCGCGCTGGTTGTTCCAACCGGACTGCTGGAATCAGGGCGTTTCCCAAGCCAACGCCCGTTCCACCGCCCGCTTCCAGCCCTGATACTTGCTCTCCCTCAGGCCGGGTTCCATGACCGGCAGGAAGGTGCGGTCCACATCCCACTTGGCGGCGATTTCGGAGCGGTCCTTCCATACTCCGGTGGCTAGGCCGGCCAGGTAGGCGGCGCCCAGGGCGGTGGTCTCGGTGATCCGGGGACGGTGCACCGGCACCCCCAGGAGGTCCGCCTGGAACTGCATGAGGAAGTCGTTGACCACCGCGCCGCCGTCCACCTTCAGGGCCTGCAGGGTGATGCCGGAGTCCTCCTGCATGGCCGTGAGCACGTCCCGGGTCTGGTAGGCGATGGCCTCCAGGGCCGCCCGGACGATGTGGTTCCGGCCCGCGCCGCGGGTGAGGCCGACGATGGTGCCGCGGGCGTACATGTCCCAGTAGGGCGCGCCCAGGCCCACGAACGCGGGCACCAGGTAGACGCCGCCGGTGTCGGGCACCGACGCCGCCAGCTCCTCGGACTGGGCGGCGCTGTCGATCAGCTTCAGCTCATCGCGCAGCCACTGCACGGCGGCGCCGGCCACGAAGATGCTGCCTTCCAGGGCGTACTCCACCCGCCCGTCCACCCCCCAGGCCAGGGTGGTGAGCAGGCCGTGGCTGGAGACGACCCGGCGGGAGCCGGTGTTCATCAGCATGAAGCAGCCGGTCCCGTAGGTGTTCTTGGCCATCCCCGGGGCGAAGCAGGTCTGGCCGAACAGGGCCGCCTGCTGGTCGCCGGCGTCGCCGGCGATGGGGATGGCGGCGCCCAGGATCCGAGGGTCGGTCTCGGCGTAGACGCAGCTGGAGGGCTTCACCTGGGGCAGCATGGCGGCAGGGATGTCCAGCGCCTCCAGGATCACCGGGTCCCAGGCCAGGTCCTTGATGTTGAACAGCATGGTGCGCGAGGCGTTGGAGAAGTCGGTGCAGTGGACCTTGCCGCGGGTCAGGTTCCAGATCAGCCAGGTGTCCACGTTGCCGAACAGCAGTTCGCCGTTCCGGGCCCGCTCCCGGGCGCCCTTCACGTGGTCCAGGATCCACTTCACCTTGGTGCCGGAGAAGTAGGCGTCCACCACCAGCCCGGTATTCTCCCGGATGTAGGCTTCGAGCCCCCCGGCCTTCAGCTCGTCGCAGATGGCGGCGGTGCGCCGGCACTGCCAGACGATGGCGTTGTGCACCGGCTTGCCGGTGGCCCGGTCCCAGACGATGGTAGTCTCCCGCTGGTTGGTGATGCCGACGGCGGCCACGTCCCCGGGCCGGATGCCCAGGCTGCCCAGCACCTCCCGGGCCACCCCGACCTGGCTGGTCCAGATCTCCATGGGGTCGTGCTCCACCCAGCCCGGCTGCGGGTAGATCTGGGTGAACTCCTTCTGGGCCGACCCCAGGCTCCGGCCCCAGGTGTCGAACACGATGGCGCGGGAACTGGTGGTGCCCTGGTCCAGGGCCAGCACGTACTGCTTGGTCATGGGCAACCTCCGGGATCGCTCAGAACACTCTCACCTGCTGCTGTTCCAGGCATTTCTGCACCTTGGCGAGGTCCACCCGGGAGGTGGGCACGCCGTCCTTGACGGAGACCGCCGCGGCGGTCCCGGCCCCCTGCCCGGTCACCACGCAGCAGCTCATGTTGCGGAAGGCGCTGTGGGCGATCCGGTCGCCGGAGATGCAGCGCCCGGCCACCAGGAGGTTGTCCACCTTCTGGGGCTGGATGGCCCGGTAGGGCAAGTGGAAATAGCGCCCGGTGGTGGGCAGGACCAGGAGGCCGCAGCCGTCGATGAATTCGGGATAGATCCCGATGGAGTCCTCGAACCGCGCCTGGTTCAGCACGTCATGCTCAGTCAGCCGGTAGACGCCCTCGATCTTCCTGGATTCCCGCGCGCCGATGGTCATGCCGAAATTGCGCAGGCGGGCGTTGCGGAAGCCCGGCACCTTGTCGTTCAGGACCTTGATGGCCCGCATGGCGTTGTCCCGGCCCTGGATCTCCGCCCGGGTCAGGTCCTCCACGTTGGTGGAATCGATGTGGCCCTGGAACACCAGGTTCATCTGGGTGATGTCGCCATTGGGCTTGATGGTGCTCCAGGTGCCGCCCAGGCTGACGAACTCGTCCTTGGGGATGGAACCCTCAGCCACCGCCTCCGCGAAGCACTTCTCGATGTAGGGGCTGAACATCTGGTCCTCCTTGGCGGAGGTCCTGATGGACCAGTCGCCGCCCCAGTCGGCGTAGGTGGGCTTCAGGGTGTTCTGGACATAGTCCTTGAAGGCCGCCACGTCCAGGCCGCTGCAGGAGAAGATCTGGGTGGCCGACATGAGCCGTTCCCGGGGCGACTTGGTGTACGGCGCCCCGGCCAGGGCGGCGATGTCGCCGTCCCCGGTGCAGTCGATGACCCGCTTGGCCCGGATGGCCATCCGACCCGATTTGCTCTCGGTGATGATCCCGGCGATCCTGCCGTCCTCCACCAGGGCGCCCACCGCGAAGCAGTGCAGCAGCGGGGTCACGCCCGCGGCCAGGACCATGCGGTCGGCGCAGACCTTGAACATCTCCGCGTCCAGGGCCTGGCTGTCGGACTGGCACTCGTCGCTGGAGGCGCCCATGGCCTGGGCGGTGGCCTCGAACTCGAACAGCAGGCCCCCGGCCTCCACCGTCCCGCTGTGCCGGTACCAGGCGAAGCCCTCCACGCCCACGGTGGTGATCACCCCACCGAAGCAGCCGAAGCGCTCGACGATCATGGTCCGGACGCCCTGGCGGGCCGCGGCGATGGCGGCGGACAGCCCGGCCGGGCCACTGCCGACCACCAGGACGTCCACCTGGGCGTACACCGGGATCTCCCGGCTGGGTTCCACAAGGGTATCCATGCACTTCTCCCAAAACTCGCCCGCCCGGGCCGGCGCCGGCCAGGTACGCTTACTTGTAGGCCAGGTGGAACGCCGTCAACTTTTCCACCACCTGCTTGATCTTGTAGGTGGGCGGCAGGATGGTGGTGCGGAAGTGGGCGGTGCCCGGGGCCTGCCCGAAGCCGGTGCCCGGCACCACGCAGATGCCGGTCGCCTCCAGCAGGGCCATGCAGTATTCCTCGTCGGTCCGGCCCGGGGGCATGGTGATCTTGGGGAAGCAGTACATCGCGCCCGCCACCTTGTTGCACTGGACGCCGGGGATCTTGTTCAGTCCGTCGGCCAGGATCACGGCCCGCTGCTTGAGCTCGCCCAGGATGGCGTCCCGCTCGCGCGCGTAGAGTTCAAAACTGGGCTGGCCGGGCTGGGGCGGATTGACCATGCAGTAGGTGACCATCTGCCCGGTGAGGTTGGCGCACAGGCCGACGCTCTGCAGCTTGAGGAACTGGCCCATCACGTCGGCCGGGATGTTGCGGATCTCCAGGTAGCCGCCGCGCTGGCCGCACTCGCCGAAGAAGCCCTTGGAGCAGGAGTGGAAGCTGAACAGGGTGACGTCCTTCTCGCCCAGCTCCGCCAGCACCTTGGCGAAGGAGAAGAACTTCAGCCCCGGCTGGTAGATGTTCTCCTGGTAGACCTCGTCGGCCAGGATGGACAGGCCGTGGGCCTTGGCGAACCGGATGACCATGGCGATGTTGTCCCGGTCCATCACCGAGCCGGTGGGGTTGCCGGGGTTGATCACGCAGATGGCCCGCACCTCCACGTCCTTGGCTTCGGCCTCCCGCAGGCTGGACTCCAGCATGGACTGGTTCAGCTTCCAGTCGTTGCCCTCGTCCATGTAGTAGTTGACCTGCTGGCCCTCGTAGAGGGTGATGGTGGCGCTGTAGATGGGATACTGGGGGATGGGAATCATGATCCCGTCATTGGGATGGCCGATGAGCACCCGCAGGGCCGCCTGCACCCCCTTGGAAGCGCCGTCGGTGAGGAAGATGGCCTCCGGATCCGCCTCGATCCCGTCCCGCCTGGAGATGAACCGGGCCACCGCCTCGCGCACGAAGCGCACCCCCTTGCTCTCCGAGTAGGCGCCCATGCCGTGCCTGGAGCCGGCCAGGAGCTGCCGGGCCGTTTCCAGCACGTCGGCCGGGAACAGCTTGGCGCCGGTCTCGATCAGTTCCGGGTACTGGCACAGGGCCAGCACCTGGCGCACGTAGGTGAGCGGCTTCTGCTCGAGCGCCTGGGGGTTGCCGATGTTGCAGTAGATGATCTCCCGTCCGGCCCGCTCCAGTTCCGCGGCCCGGGCCACGATCGGTCCGCGTACGGCGTACTGGGTTTCCAGCACGGCTTTGCCGAGATCCTCAAGGATGATGGTCATATTCAAACCTCATGACGAAAGGGGATGAGCATTTCAAGTATAACCATCCATGGTCGCACGAACGGGGGGTAAGGACCAGTCAGGACCCGCCAGGGGGCGCCTCCCGTCCCCGCCGGACCCGCGCCGCTGCCTTTTCCCGGTTGGAGGAAGGCGAGAAAGAAAGTGTTACCGCGAATTGACATTCAATGTCTTGCAAATAACACATGTTAGGATAATCATAATCCCCCTGGCTCCAACCAGTGTTCTTTCCAGGTGCCCATGCAGTGCAGCATGCAGCACTTGCTTCCCAACACGGCTGTCCGGCGGTTGCTCGGCGCCCCTGTACTGAAAGGAAACGGCATGAAAAACATGATGATTACCACTCTGGCCCTGACCCTCGCGGCCGCCTTCGCCCCGGCCCTCTCGGCCGCGGAATACACCCAGGCCCCCAAGGACTTCAACGAGCTGGTCAAGAAGGCCAAGGCCGAAGGCGAGCTGACCGTCATCGCCTGCCCGAGGGATTGGCTCAACTACGGGATCATCTTCCAGAACTTCACCAAGAAGTACGGCATCAAGATCAACGAGTTGAACCCTGAAGGCAGCTCGGCTGAGGAAATCGAAGCCATCAAGGCCAACAAGGGCAGCAAGGCCCGCCAGGCCCCGGACGTGGTGGACGTGAGCTTCTCCTTCGGCCCGGAGATGAAGGACACCAAGCTCATGGCGCCGTACAAGGTCCAGACCTGGGGCACCATTCCCAACGAGATCAAGGATGCGGACGGTTTCTGGTTCGGCGGCTACTACGGCACCCTGGTGTTCGAGGTGAACGTCGACGTCATCAAGAACCCGCCCAAGGACTGGAACGACCTGCTCAAGCCCGAATTCAAGGGCAAGTTCGCCCTCGCCGGCGACCCGCGCCTGTCCGGCCAGGCCTTCCTTTCGGTGGCCGCGGCCGGCCTGGCCAACGGCGGCGACAAGGAATTCAAGGACATGATGCCCGCCCTGCAGTTCTTCAAGAAGCTGAACGAGGCGGGCAACCTGGTGCCACTCATCGCCGTGCCCGGCACCGTGGCCTCGGGCGAGACCCCGATCACCGTGCGCTGGGACTACCTGGCCCTGAGCAACCGGGACAAGTGCAACGGCAACCCCACCATCGGCAGCTTCATTCCCGCCAGCGGCCAGATCGCGGGTGTCTATCTCCAGGGCATCAGCGCCTACGCTCCCCACCCCAACGCCGCGCGCCTGTATGAGGAGTACCTGTTCTCCGACGAAGGCCAGCTGATCTGGCTCAGCGGCTACGGCCATCCTGCCCGGTTCGACGACCTCATGGCCCACAAGAAGATCTCCAAGGAACTGCTGGCCAAGCTGCCGGTGGCGCCCAAGGGCACCAAGGTCTACTTCCCCAGCCTGGCCCAGCAGGAGGTGATCAAGAAGGCCTGCGCCGAGCAGTGGGACAAGATCGTCAACGTCGACATCCGCAAGCAGTAGGCCTCCGGCGCCATGTCCGGACAGGACTCGGGAGCCCTGCGTGGTGTCCCGGCTTCGCGGGGGCACCACGCAGGGGAGCACGAAGGGGGACGGAGAGTGAGCCGAGCGAGCACGCAGTCCCCCCTTGTCCACCGCCAGCGCCGCGCCTGGCTGGGCATCGTGCCGTTCGCGGTGTTCGCGCTGGCGTTCATGCTGCTGCCGGCCAGTTCCCTGTTCGTGGGGACGTTCCAGACCCCTGACGGCTCGTTCACCCTGGTCAACGTCGCCCACCTGGCCCGCCCGGACATCATCAAGTGCTACTGGATCACCATCAAGATCAGCGCGGTCACCGCCCTGGCCGGAGGTCTGTGCGGGCTGCTGCTGGCCTATGCGGTGACCATGGGCGGGCTGCCCCGGGCGGTCCGTTCGGGGGTGCTGACCTTCTCCGGGGTCGCCTCCAACTTCGCTGGGGTTCCGCTGGCGTTCGCCTTCATCGCCACCATGGGGCGGGTCGGCGTCATCACGGTGCTCCTCAAGAAGCTGTTCGGGGTCAGCCTGTACGACCACGGGTTCAATCTCTACAGCTTCTGGGGCCTGTCCCTCACCTACCTGTACTTCCAGCTTCCCCTGATGGTGCTCATCATCACCCCGGCCCTGGACGGGGTCAAAAGGGAGTGGCGGGAGGCTTCCGAAAGCCTCGGGGCCTCCCGCTTCCAGTACTGGATGCGGGTCGCCCTGCCGATCCTGACCCCGCCCCTGCTCTCCTCGGTGATCCTGCTGTTCGGCAACGCCTTCGGGGCATACGCCACGGCCTATGCCCTCACCGGCGGGCTGCTGAACCTGGTGCCCATCCTCATCGGCGCCCAGATCGCCGGGGACGTGCTGCACGACCCCAACCTCGGCTACGCCCTGGCCTTCGGCATGGTGATCGTCATGACGGTGTGCATCATCGCCTATTCCCTGCTCCAGAAGCGGGCCTCCCGGTGGCTGCGGTGAGGGCCCGGCGCGGATGGGCCTGGTTCTGGCTGGTGCTGGGCACCCTGTACTTCTTCATCCCCCTGGCGGCCACCTTCTTCTTCTCGTTGCACGGCAGGAAGGGCGTGCTGGGCTTCTCCGCCTACCGGCGCGTGTTCGCCGACCCGGAATTCCTGCACACCTTCACCTTCTCCCTGGAAATGGCGCTCTTCACCGTGGTGGTCGGCCTGGCCCTGCTCATCCCCACGGTGATCTGGATCTACCTGCGCGCTCCCTGGGCCAAGAACATCGTCGAGGGCCTGTCCCTGATGCCGTTCGTCATCCCGCCCATCGTGCTGGTGTTCGGGCTCATCCGGATGTACAGCCAGCCGCCGGTCCAGCTCATCTCCACCCCGGCCCTGCTGGTGGCGGGCTACGTGGTGCTGGCCTTCCCCTACATCTACCGCTCCGTGGACGCCGGCCTGCGCACCATGGACCTGCGCGGCCTCACCGAGGCGGCCCAGAGCCTGGGGGCGGGCTGGTTCCGGATCATGTTCAAGATCGTCCTGCCCAACCTGCGGGTATCCCTGCTCAGCGCCACCTTCCTCACCTTCGCCATCGTCATCGGCGAGCTGACCCTGGCGAACCTGCTGGCCTGGCCGGCCTTCGGACCCTACATGGCCTTCATCGGCCGGGACCTGGCCTACGAACCGACCGCCCTGGCGATCCTCAGCTTCCTCATGACCTGGGGCCTGATCGGACTCCTCCAGTTCGCCAGCCGCGGCGTGGTCGGGAGTTCCAACATGGGCGGGACCCATTGATACGGAGCGTCACATGGCATTCCTCGAACTGACCGGGGTGGTCAAGCGGTTCGGCCGCAACACGGTGGTGGACCAGTTCACCCTGTCCGCCGACGAGGGAGAGTTCGTCTCGTTCCTGGGCGGCTCCGGCTGCGGCAAGACCACCACCCTGCGCATGGTCGCCGGCTTCGAGAGCCCGTCCGAAGGCAGCATCCGCATCAGCGGCGCCGAAGTGACCCAGGTGGCCCCCAACCGCCGGGGCGTGGGCATGGTGTTCCAGAACTACGCCCTGTTCCCCAACATGACCGTGCGCAAGAACATCGAGTTCGGGCTCAGGGTGGCCGGGTGGAAGGCCGCCGACATGCACAGGCGGGTGGACGAGATGCTGGCCCTGATCCACATGGAGGAACTGGGCGAGCGCTATCCGCACCAGATGTCCGGCGGGCAGCAGCAGCGCGCCGCCCTGGCCCGGGCCCTGGCGGTGCGGCCCCGGATCCTGCTCCTGGACGAACCCCTTTCCGCCCTGGACGCGAAGATCCGCGGCGAGCTGCGCACCGAGATCCGGGCCATCCAGCGCAAGCTCGGCATCACCACCATCTACGTCACCCACGACCAGGAGGAGGCGCTCTCCCTGTCGGACCGGGTGGTGGTCATGCGCACCGGCCGCATCGAGCAGGTGGGGACGCCCTTCGACATCTACAACCACCCGGCCAATCCGTTCGTGGCCTCGTTCATCGGCACCCTGAACGTCCTGGAGGCCACCGTGGCCGATCCGGCCCAGGCGCGCCTGGCGGTGGCCGGCCAGGAGGTGTTCGCGGCGGCGCCGCTGGCCGCCGGTTCCGGCCAGGGCGTGCGCCTCTCCCTGCGCCCGGAGATGCTGGCCCTGGTGGACGGCACCCCGGTGGCCAACCGCCTGGGCGGGACCCTGGCCAACGTGGTGTTCCTGGGCTCCATCGTGCGCCTGGTGATCGAAGTGGGCGGCCAGGAAGTGTTCCTGGACCAGTTCAACGCCCCGCACCTGACCCTCCCGGCCGTGGGCGCCCAGGTCCAGATCGGCTTCCCCAGGGAAGCCTGCCTGGTCATCGGGTCCGAGCCCGCCGCAGGCGAGCCGCAGCCGGCATCGGTCTAGCGCCGCGTCCGCCAATGCCCCTGATCAATCCGCAGTCATGAGGCTGTCAGCGGACGCAGTACTAGCCCCGCCGGACGCGCGAGCGCATAATTCGGCAGCATCCCCTCATCCGAGGTTCCCGTGCGCATCGCCTATATCATCGGAACTGCCGTGGCTACGATGAAGGACCCCAAGCTGCGCGGCCACAGGCTGCTGCTGGCCCGGGAGGCGGACCTGGACGGCAAGCCCCACGGCCGGCCGTTCGTGGCGGTGGACGTGGTGGATGCCGGCGCCGGGGACCTGGTGGTGGTCACTGACGGCAGCTCGGCACGGTATGCCGCGCTCACCGAGGGCCTGCCGGTGGACGCCGTTGTGGTGGGTGTCCTGGATTCCCTGGAGACCGGCGGGAACTTCACCTTCCAAAAAGGGTGACGGGCATGGCCGCCCCCCGCCGCCTGGTCAGCGTCGGCATCGACATCGGCACCACCACCACCCAGGTGGTGTTCAGCGAACTGGCCCTGGTGGACGTGGCCCGCCCCGGGCAGATCCCGCGCATCGACATCGCCGAACGGAAGGTCCTGCACAGCGGCGAGATCGTGTTCACCCCCCTGGTGGACGCCGAGACCATCGACCCCGAGGCCCTGGCAGCGATCATCCGGTCCGAGTACCAGCGGGCCGGGCTGACCCCGGCCCAGGTGGAGACCGGGGCCGTGATCATCACCGGCGAGACCGCCCGCAAGCAGAACGCCGACCAGGTGCTCAAGGCCGTGGCCGGGCTGGCGGGGGACTTCGTGGTCTCGGTGGCGGGCCCCAACGTGGAGGGCATGATCGCCGGGCGCGGCTCCGGCGCGGCCGCCTGGTCCCGGGAGCACTTCGCCACCGTCACCAACGTGGACATCGGCGGCGGCAGCGCCAACAGCGCCGTGTTCCGCCTGGGCCGGCTGCAGGACTCGGCGGCCATGAGCTACGGCGGCCGCAGCATCGAGCTGGACGGCGACCGGGTGCGCGCGGTCACCCGGGCCGGGGAGGCCATCCTGGCCTCGGCGGGGCTCCGCCTGGTTCCGGGCGACCGCCCCGCGCTGGCCGACCTGCGCCGGGCCACCCAGGCCATGGCCGAGCTGACCGTCCACCTGGTGGAGGGCACCACCTCGCCCCTGGCCGACCAGCTCTACCAGACCCCGCCGGTGCGCCCGGGGGGCGCCGGCTCCGGGCTGATGTTATCGGGCGGGATCGGCTACTACTACTATGACCCGGTGCCCCTGGACTCGGTGGCGGCGGTGGCCCGGCACGGGGACGTGGGCCCCCTGCTGGCCGAGAGCCTGCGCCTGTGCCCGGGACTGCGCGGGCACCAGGTCCTGCGCCCCCGGGAGACCCTGCGCGCCACCGTGCTGGGCGCCAGCACCCAGACTCTCACCCTGTCCGGCTCCACCATCTGGGCCGATCCCAGCATCCTCCCGCTCAAGAACGTCCCGGTGCTTCGCCCCGGCGGCGGGGACGCCATCGGGCCCGCGGCCCTGCCTTCGGCCGCCCGGGAGGCCCTGCGCCGGTGGGACCTTACCGGGGCCGAGGGCACCCCGTTCGCCGTGGCCCTGGAACTGGAACCCAACCTGGACTTCACCCGGCTCCAGGCCTACGCCGGGGCCCTGGCGGAATTCGCCCGGCCCCTGCCCGCGGCCGCCCCCCTCATCGTCATCATCAAGCACGACTATGCCCAGGCCCTGGGCCAGACCTTGAAAGGCCTGGACGGCGGCCGCGCCCTCCTGGTCATCGACCAGGTGGGCCTGGAGGAAGGCGACTACATCGACATCGGCGCACCGCTCATGGACGGCCGGGTGGTGCCCCTGGTGGTCAAGACCCTCATCTTCTACCACTGAATCCCAAGGACCCCATGCTTCTTCGCACCAAGCTGTTCGGCAAGACCTACGAGTTCCCCGGCCTGCGGGTGCTCATGGGCAAGGCCAACGAGGAGAAGTCCGGGGACCGCCTGGCCGGGCTGGCCGCGGACAACGCCGCCGAGCGGGCCGCGGCCAAGCTGGTGCTGGCGGAGGTGCCCCTGCGGGCCCTGCGGGAGAGCCCGGCGGTACCCTACGACCAGGACGAGGTCACCCGGGTGATCCAGGACGGGGTGAACGAGGCCGTCTACGGGGAGATCCAGGGCTGGACCGTGGGCCAGCTGCGGGAGTGGATCCTGGACGACCGCAACGACGGCGCCGCCCTGGCCCGGATCGGCAACGGCCTCACCGCCGAGATGGTGGCCGCGGTGGCCAAGGTCATGTCCAACATGGACCTGGCCTACGCCGCCAGCAGGATCCGGGTGAGCCGGCACAGCGCCAACACCATCGGCCTGGAGCGGCGCCTGTCCGGCCGGCTCCAGCCCAACCACCCCACCGACTCCCCCGAAGGGATCCGCGCCGAGATCTTCGAGGGCCTGTCCTACGGCTGCGGCGACGCGGTGATCGGCATCAACCCCTCCGACGACAGCTACGCTTCGGTGGCCCGGCTCCTGGACATGGCCTACGGCGTGGTCAAGACCTGGGGGATCCCCACCCAGACCTGCGTCCTGGCCCACGTCACGACCCAAATGCGCTGCCTCCAGTCGGGCTCCCCGGTGGGCCTGGTGTTCCAGTCCATCTGCGGTTCCCAGAAGGGCAACGAGTCGTTCGGAATCTCGGTGGGGATGCTGGACGAGGCCTTCGCCCTGGCCCGAAGGCACTGCTACCCGGCCGGGCCCGACTTCATGTACTTCGAGACCGGCCAGGGCTCGGCCCTGTCCGCCGACGCCCACAACGGGTGGGACCAGCTCACCCTGGAGGCGCGCAACTACGGCCTGGCCCGGCGCTACTCGCCCATGCTGGTGAACACCGTGGTGGGCTTCATCGGCCCGGAGTACCTCTACGACACCGAGCAGATCCACCGGGCTGGGCTGGAAGACCACTTCATGGGCAAGCTCACCGGGGTGTCCATGGGCTGCGACGTGTGCTACACCAACCACGCCCGCACCGACCAGAACGCCTCCGAGAACCTGGCCATCCTGCTGGCCGCCGCCGGGTGCAACTTCATCATGGGCGTGCCCATGGCCGACGATTCCATGCTTTCCTACCAGTCCACCTCCTTCCACGACATCGCCACCCTGCGCCAGATGCTGGGCCTGCGCCCGGCGCCGGAGTTCGAGCGCTGGCTGGAATCCCTCGGACTGATGCGCGACGGCCGGCTCACCGCCAAGGCCGGCGACCCCAGCTTCTTCCTCTCCCGGTGAGGCGCGCCATGGAACCCGACCGGCTGGAAGCGGTGATCAGGGCGGTGGTCAAGGAACTGGAGGCGGCGACCGCCCGGCCCGGGCCCGCCCAGCCTCCCCCGGCGCCTGCCACCCCGCCACCCGCACAGACGGCTTCTCCGTCAGCGGAGCAGGCGACCGGCCTGCGCATCGACCTGGGCGACCCCACCCTTCCCGAAGCCCGGTGCCGCCCCGGCATCCCCGCTCCGGCCGACGCCGAAGGCCTGGACGCGCTCATGGAGTGCACCACCGCCCGGATCGGGGTCGGACGGGCGGGACCGTGCCTGCGCACCGCCGCCCTGAACCTGTTTACCAGCGACCTGGCGGTCACCAAGGACGCCCTGGCCCGGGAGGTGGATCCCGCCCTGCTCTCCCGCCTGGGCCTGTTCACCGTGCGCACCCGAGTGGAACGGGGCAAGGAGGAGTACCTGCTGCGCCCGGACCTGGGCCGGCTGCTGGGGGAGGAGGCCCGGCGCACCGTCGAGGAGCGCTGCGTGCCCCAGCCGGACGTGCAGATCTGCGTGGGTGACGGGCTTTCGGCCCAGGCGGTGGAGGTGAACCTGGAGAAGATCCTGCCGGTGCTCCAGGCTGGCTGCGCCACCGCCGGGCTGAAGCAGGGCACCCCGTTCTTCATCCAGTACTGCCGGGTGGGCGTGCTGAACGACATCGGTGACCTGCTGCAGCCCAAGGTGGCGATCCTGCTCATCGGCGAGCGCCCGGGCCTGGGCCGGGCCGATTCCCTGAGCGCCTACATGGCGTACCGGCCCCGGGCCGGGCACACGGACGCCGACCGGGACGTCATCTGCAACATCTTCGACGGCGGCGGCGCCAACCCCCTGGAAGCGGGCGCCTACGCCCTGCGCCTGGCCCAGCGGATGATCCAGAAACAGGCCTCGGGCGTGAAGCTGAAACTGCTGGAGGACTGATGGGCATCCTGGAACCGATCGCCGCCAAGGCCCTGGCCGTGCGCCTGATCCCCCAGGTGGCCGGGGACTTCGCCCGGACCCTGGGGCTGCGCTCCGGCCAGCGCAGCCTGGGCCTGCTCACCGCGGACAACGACGACGCCACCTACGTGGCCATCGACGAGGCCACCAAGATGGCCGACGTGGACGTGGTCTACGCCCATTCCTTCTACGCCGGCTCCCGCCACGCCTCCGGCACGCTGTCCGGGGAGATCATCGCCATGCTGGCCGGCCCCGATCCCGCCGAGGTCAGCTCCGGCCTGGACGCCGCCCTGCGCTACCTGGCCGAGCGCGCCCTGTGGTACTCCGCCGACGAGCAGGGCGGCATTCTTTTCTTCCCCCACCTGGTGTCCCAGATCGGCAGCTACCTGGCCCAGGTGACGGGCCTGCCGCCGGGTTCGCCGGTGGCCTACCTGGTGGCCCCGCCCCTGGAAGGCTGCTACGCCCTGGACGCGGCGCTCAAGGCGGCCGCGGTGCGTATCGCCAGCTACACCGCCCCGCCTTCCGAGACCAACTTCATGGGCGCCATCCTCACCGGGGAGCAGTCCGCCTGCGCGGAAGCGGCCCGTGCCTTCCAGGAGGCGGTGCTGGACGTCGCCCGGCGACCGATATTGTATTGAAAGGGGGAAGCATGGAGGAACTGGATCCCGATCTGCTCTCCATCCAGGAAGCCCGGTCCCTGGCCGCGGCCGCCAAGGCCGCCCAGGAATCCTGGGCCCGGGCCACCCAGGAGGACGTGGACCGGGTCTGCGCCGCCATGGCCCGGGCAGGGGCCGCCGCGGCGGCGGACCTGGCCGCCCGGGCGGTGGCCGAGACCGGCTACGGCGTGGCCGCGCACAAG
>Ga0326728_10015888_pt1 | contig 15521 bp, 18 predicted proteins | sample MB3enrmetagenome_FD_207602 | JGI IMG/M metagenome (GOLD analysis project Ga0326728, IMG submission 207602) | Lab enriched peat soil microbial communities from McLean, Ithaca, NY, United States - MB31MN | ecosystem: Environmental > Terrestrial > Soil > Wetlands > Peat | place: USA: New York...
GAATGGGCAGGTTGTATTCGACAAGCACATCGATTTCAAAGATTAAGACGGTTCCGCACCCCTAACACAATGGCGGGCGCTCCAGCCTCTGCCGAAAACCGACCGGCGGGGCGCCCAGAACGGATGAAGCAGGAGAGAGGCCATGACTTTTTTCGGGGTAATGCGTTTGCCGCGATCCGTTTTGTTTGGCGCGGGCCAGCGTAAGGCGATTGGCGCCATTGCGGCGCAAATCGGTAATCGTGCCTTGATTTGCACCGACGCGCGTTTCGGCAGCGATTCCGAGCTCAGGAACATCGTTGCCAATCTTACCCAATGTGGGGTCACCACCGAGGTATTCGATCAGACTCCGCCGGAAGTGCCTCTGGAATCGATCGATGGCTGCGTGAAGCAGGCCGCGGCCTTCTCTCCTCGCCTGGTAATCGGAATCGGGGGCGGAAGCTGCATGGATATGGCCAAGGTGGTGGCGCTGCTGCTAACGCATGGGGGAGGCGTCCGCGATTACTACGGGGAGTTCAAGGTGCCTGGGCCAACCTTGCCGGTCATTGCGGTCCCGACAACGTCGGGCACCGGCTCGGAAGTCACGCCGGTTGCCGTGATCGGCGATACCGAGCGCAATCTGAAGGTGGGTATTGCCAGCCCGTATCTCATTGCCCACGCCGCCGTCTGCGATCCCGAGTTGACGCTGGGGTGTCCGCCGTCGTTGACCGCCACCTGCGGCGCCGATGCGCTCACCCACGCCATCGAGGCCTTTACTGCGGGACCGCGCCAAGCCGACCCGTTATTGCCGCTGCAGAATGTGTTCGTGGGAAAGAACGCCCTGTCGGATCATTTTGCAAGTTTGGCCATCTCCAGCATTTGGACTAGCTTGCGGTGCGCCTATAACAACGGCTCGGATGTGGAGGCGCGGGAGCGCATGATGTTGGGGGCGCTGGCCGCCGGTTGCGCCTTCGGGGTGGCAGGCACAGCATTGGCGCATGCGCTGCAGTATCCGATCGGCGCCGCGACTCACACCCCGCATGGGGTCGGCGTGGCCACCTTGCTTCCCTATGTGATGGAATTCAACCGCCCGTCTTGCGTTAAGGCGTTCGCCGATATCGCGCGCCTCATCCAGGTGGGAGATGCCAAGAGCAGTGAGGAAGAACTTTCCTATCGGGCGGTCGATGCGGTGGCTTCGCTGTTCGAAAGCGTGGGGATACCGCGCACGCTGAGGGATTTAGGGCTGCCGGCCGATCAGCAGATGTGGACCGCCGAACGTGGATTTGCCGTCACCCGCCTCGTCAAGAACAATCCGCGTGAGGCCGACTTAAGCGCGATGCAGGCGATCACAAAAGCCGCGTTTTCAGGTAACCGCACATCCTTGCGCCACGCCTGATCGTTTCCCAGTTCTCTGCCGCGCCGCAGGAATCTGCGGCGCGAGCACTCAGAAAGGGATGCCGAAGGACATCGAGGGGTTCTTGCGGCGTTTATACGGCGTTTCGGGAAAACGGTCTGCCCTCACAGATCCGTAGTGCGAATAAGAACCGAGCCATCCCGTTCGGTATCGCCAGCCAGGTATTTACGTCGCGCCTTCTCCTCGATCGCCGGACGGTGTTGCTGGAAAACTTCCACTTTGTCCCGGTGATCGCCGCCGAAATGATCGTCCAGTGCTTCTCTGCTGATAGCGCAACGCACGCGGGTCTTTCCGTCCTGTGCCCAGAATGCGACGACACCGCGATCACCGTACAAACACAATCAAATTATGCCGTGCCAAGGCAAGCAAATCCGGTTGCATGGCCGGATTTCGGACTGTAACCGAAGCTACGCGATACAGAGCGAGTGCAAGTGACACGGAAAGGGCTGTGTTTGTGCGGGTCTGCCGCGATGCAAAAATGGTCGGGGGTGGGGCCCGGCAAGAATTGGCGGGATGGTTACTTTAACGGTTCAGGTATCATAATTGAAAATACCTTCGAATCCGCAATCGGCTAACCTGCTCGCAGCGTGGCAGCACCTGAAGAATACGTCAAATGGATGAACGCACATCTCGGCTTCAATCCGAGGTCGCAGGCAAACTCCAATGCGCTGTCTAGCTTCGTTGTTGCCGACTTGCGCCGCACCTGCCCCGACCTGGCCCGAGAACTAAAATCGGGCCAATTGGTAGCGAGGCTTAATACCGATGTCTACACGCGGGTAGCATCGCGCAATGTTGATCTTGTCTTTCACGAGGGCTCTAAGGAAGTTATACCGCACGTCATGATTCGCGCTGCCGTTGAAAACAAGACCATTATGACGGCACACGGCAAAGCACGCTGGAACCGTTACGGAGACTTGATTGCCTACTGCAATCACATCCACAACCACAGCCGCGATTGCATCGCAGGGGCAATCGTGATCGTTAACTGTTCGCCCGCATACGAAAATCCCGATAAATTTGCGAAGGGCTTAGTGCGGCCCCGCTTTGACATGGAGAAAATAGTTCGCGACACAGCGAAGATCTTTGCCGACACCCCGCTCCGCAACACCAGCGAAGAGCCCAACGACCAACCGGAGGCAATGGCGGTCATTGTTGTAGATTACGACGGCCAGCATCCAGCTAAGCTGGTGACAGGAGAGATAGCGCCACAGGTGGGCGGCTCCGTCCACTATGACAGCTTCATCAAGCGTATTTGCGAGTTGTATTCGCGGCGCTTTGGCAAAGGTAGGTAGAGGATGCACACGTCACTGCCCTGCGGCTCGGCGGCTGGAGGTAGTGGTCTGGGAGGTGAACGTGTTGACGTGAACGGCTCCGAACAGGTCGTTGGCGCTGTTTGCCAACCGTAATGCCGCCATCTCAAAGTAGTGCGGATCAACTTCAATCCCGATACTATTTCTACCCCATTTAGCGGCGGCAACTGAAGTAGTCGCGGTGCCTAAAAAGGGATCGAGCACGGTATCACCTACAAAGCTGAACATTCTCGTGAGACGCTCGGCCACCTCAAGTGGAAACGGCGCAGGATGCAGCTTTGTGGAAGCCCCCGTCACATCCGACCATATCTGCTGAAACCACTTTTGGTAATTCTCGGCAGCGATGACGCTCAGGATACGAGTGGCAACCGACGGGTTCCGGTATGCGCCTGGTTTGCGCTCCATAAGGATGTATTCCACATCGTTTTTCACCACAGCATTCGGCTCATACGGCTTCCCGAGAAAGCGCGAGCCGTTCTCCACCTCATAATTGGCGTTAGCGATTTTGTACCAGAAGATCGGAGCGAGATTGTCGAACCCAATTGCTCGACAACGTTCTTGGATGGAGGCGTGAAGCGGGACAACCGTGTGCCGGCCTGCGTTCTTGCGCCGCGACAGGCAAACATCCCCCACTACTACAATGAGGCGACCACCCGGCACCAGCACGCGCCAGCAATGCTGCCAAACCTTGTCCAGTTCCAAAAGGAACTTGTCGTAGTCAGCGATGAACCCCAGCTGACCATTACACTGGCGGTATTCCTTCAGAGTCCAGTACGGCGGAGATGTGACAACCAAGTGCACGCTCTCGGGCGGGACGGCCGTTAGTCGTCTCCGCGCGTCTCCAAGATGTAAGTCATGAGTTGTCGGAATATGCGACACAACCGACTCGATAAGGCCCGTTAACCGGGGATCCTTTGCAATGCGGGGTAGTGCAGTCTGTGGATCAGGGATGTTGCGAAGCTCATCTGGAAGAACGTGGTCCCCATTGCCGCTATGCCGTTGGTTTATCATCTTCGAGATGCAAGTAATGTAGCACTACTTTGCCGATTGCGCCGGATTTGCTCGCCTCTGAATTGTCACTACGCAAGCGACGCTTTTCAGGGAAGGCGAACACCGAGGAAGCGACACTCCCCGCCTCCGACGTTCGACCGACCCTAAAATCATTGAGGGGATTGGTGGACCTGGTCGGATTCGAACCGACGACCTCTTCCATGCCATGGAAGCGCGCTCCCAACTGCGCCACAGGCCCACGAGAACTTTATTGTCGCTTACCGACGTGACTTAGTCAACGAATGCCGGATACGATCTTATTATGTCCCGCGGTAATTGCTTCACACCCCCGGCGCAACTGGCAACAGAAAATTCCAGGAACGGGCGTTGGATTGGATTTTCACGCGCTTGCAACTGTCATTCCAGCCGCTTACATCTCAAGCGATTGGCGGGAATCGTTGCCGCCAGGGCTACCCTGCCCATGAAGAAGATCCCCGTCATCCTTTTGAGCACCGTGTTGCTGGGCCTGAGCCTGCCGGTGAAGGCGCAGGCGCCGGCTCCGGTTGCCTCCCCGGCGCCTGTCCCCAGCTTGACTGCACCACCGCCCGCGGTGGATCTCACCCCCTCCCTGAACCAGTTGCAGCAGACGGCTGGGACGATCAGCCTGAACCTCTCGCGGCTCCGCATCGAGAAGTGGAAGGCGGATGGCTCGGTTAAGCGGCAGTCGCAGGCCGATGCCGACTCGATCACGCGCAATCTCACCAGCGCGTTGCCCAGCCTCATCGACCAGGTACGCGCCAACCCGCAGAGCCTGGCGGCGGCGGTCAAACTCTACCGAAATGTCAATGCGCTCTACGATGTGTTTGGCGGTCTGGCCGAGATGGCGGAAGCGTTTGGCCCGAAAGGTGAATCCGCCACCCTGGCCGCGGATGCCGGCACTCTGGACCGTATCCGCCGGGACATCGGGGATAAACTGGAAAAGCTGGCTGCCGGCGCCGACAGCGAGATTCTGCGCTTGCGCGCAGAAGTGGCCAGCAAGCCGCCCCCGCCTCCTACCAGGATCATCATCGACGAGGAGGAGGAGAAACCGCCAAAGCCGGTGCGCAAGAAGCCGGCGCCACCGAAGAAACCGGTGGAAACCAAGCCGGCGGAGAACACCAGTCCCTCACCCGCCATTACTAAGTGACAACTCCAGGCAAGCATCGGCAGCGAACCGCAAAGCGGTTCCCCAGTGGCGGCGCGCCTCGGGTTCATCCAGGCCGTAACCCGACACATACAGGCTGAGGTAGAAACCGGACTCAGTTCGCCCAACTCCCTCTGCTGCCGAGTTTGCGCCTTCGGCATGGTAGTAGCAGCGGCGGACAACGGCCTCGCAGGCGGCAGGCAGATCCGGGGTTTTCTGCAGCAATTGGGTCAAGGACCGGGCCCAGTCCTCGTGCGCGGCAAACGAGAAGCGGGCGGCGGCCCGTTCTTCGCCAAAAATGAGGTCAATGTAGGACCCCAGCTTGCATTTGGCCCCGTAATCCTCTTCGTAATCTTCTTCTTCCGCCGCCAATCGATCCGTTGACCAAACATCGCACTTGGCAGTCTCGAACAGCGACGGGCTCGAACTCAGCGCCAGGAGAAATTCGCCCAGTTCCGGATATTGCTCGGCCTCGGTCACCAGCGGAAGCAGTTCGGGATGGCGTTTCACATCCACATAACCGGGGCCGCCATCTACGCCCGAACTCCAGGGGAACTCCAGCGTCGGCTCCTCGCCGGAAAGGCCCAGTTCAACGGAAAAATCGGCATCCATGATGGGATATTCGCCTACTCTTCTAAGGTTCCAAAGAACTTGCAGGCCGGAGGTATGCGCCTATAATGAAACTGCTCCGACCACCAAGAATATATTCTTCTTTTTATTCCCTGTTACTATGGTTGCGGGGAGCAAAACCGGAGTTCGTGCATGCCGATTTTCGAATACGTTTGTAAGGACTGCAAGAAACGGTTCGAGGCTCTAGTGTTTAGAGCCTCGCAACCGAAATGTCCGTTGTGCAACAGCACCAACCTGGACCAGCAAATCTCAGTGTTTTCGGTAGGCGCAGGCGGCGCGGCCGCCCGCCCGGCTCCGGCCGACTGTCCCAACGCTGCGGCTTGCGGGGCGGGCCGCGGTTGAAGCCTCTCCTGACGGGCCGTGTGCCCGGCAAGAACAAGCCGCAAATTTCCAGAGACCAAGCCGCCAATGCGCTCTCTGGAAACAAGAACGCTATTGCTTCCTGGAGAATCCGCTCCCGCTTCGTGTAAAATTGACATTCGCTGCATCGAAGTTGGGCTGATGCTTCGACGGTGGGTGTAGTTCAGTGGTAGAACTCCGGACTGTGGCTCCGGCTGTCGTGGGTTCGAATCCCACCACCCACCCCATCTTTTCAATCACTTACGCGCCGCTGCAATCACCTAAAAATCAGTTAAGCGGATGCATGGCCAGCCGCACCACCCCTTCGTGCGCCTGGCGCATGTCGTCCGTCACCGCGTCCCCGTAATTCATGGTGGTACGAATGTCGGCGTGCCGCATCAGCTTTTGCTGGACGCCAATGGGTGTGCCGATTGAGTCCAACCACGTACGATACGTGTGACGGAAGCAATGCGGGGTGACGTGACCAATCCCGGCATTCTGGGCAGCTTTGCTGATTTCTCGGGAAACAAACGTGTAGCTTAGGGGCAGTCGGCCCAGCTTCACCGGCGAGGCGAAGACCCAGTCTTGGGCATCTGAGAACTGGCTCTCTTGTCGCCATTGAGCGAGCGCGGCGAGAAGGTCATCCGCGACCACCATTTCAGCGGCGGATCGTTCGGATTTTACGTCACCAACTATTTGCCGCACGATGCCGCGTACAATGCGCAGCCGTTTGCCGAGCCAATCCACGTCTTGCCATTTCAGCGCCAGCACTTCCGACACGCGTAGCCCAAAGCTGATGGCTATCAAAAGTAGCGTGCGGAAACAACGGTCCTCCCCGAACTGCTGCAGCAAGAGGTGGAACTGCTCGACCGTCAGACTAGGAGGTTTGCGCATGCGCTTGGATGCACCCTTTATGCGCACCAACTCCATTGGATTGCGTTCGGTCAGCACGTCGCCGCGCCACATCGCATAATCCCAAAGCATCCTGAGCAGGCCACGAATATGCACCTTGCTTTTCGGTGAGAGGGTTAGGTCCCGCAGCCACAGCTCTACCGGGCGGGGCTGTAAGTCGGTCAACTGAGAATTGCCCCAGCGCGGCTCGATGTAATTTTTTAACCACGCTTCGTAACCCCGCTTTGTGCTAAAGCGCTGCGGCATTTTTTCGATCCGGTACTGGGAAATCAAAGTGGCCACCGAAGCCGTGCTGTTGAGCTGATCGGTCGTGTCCCCTCCAGCGCTCTCGACCGCATCCCATGCCGAGGATTTAGTCGGATAATCGCGTATGCTGCCGATGAGCTTGGAACGGCGATGTCCTTCGTCGGTCCACAGGTAATGCCAAGTCCGGCTTCTCCGGTTGAAAACAACACTTCCACGTTGGTACCGTGCTCTTTTCACGTTTCCTTCCTTTCTTCGAGCACGGACGGCAGAGAGGAGCTTAGCATGGATTTGCCAAGTAAAGCAGCATCCAAATCGGCCTGCAGAAAGCGCCAGATCCTGCGTTTTGTCCCTGATAGCGCATAACCTTTGATCTTGCCCTGCCGCACCCAATTTAAAAGCGTGCGAACTTTCACCTTCAGATACTCTGCTGACTCCATGGCCGTTAGCCATTCGAGCGGCTGCACCGCTTTCGGTCTCTGCTGCGTTGCGTACGTCTTGCCTGACTGGTCAAATTCGCCTGTAACCCACCGTTTGTTTGTTTCTGGTGGCTTCGGGTACTCCATCGTCTTCTTCTCGTCTCCCCGACCGGGTCGGCACTCGCGGGCTGGTTGACTCCAGTTCAAAAACAGAAATCGTCGCCTTTTGCTCCACTTCTCTCCGTCGAACGCATGCGCTGTAATCTGTCCGGCGCCCGCCATTGAAAAGAGCATTCGCGGGCTGATCTTGAGAAACGTGCGGCGGTATCGGCGTGTCGACGTAGAGCTCGGGCGTGCCTGAGCATGTAACCGTGGTGCGATTGAGAGTGCCATCAGAACATCGCAACGTTGAAACCCGTCCTTGGTATCCCATTCGCCAGATCTGCCAGACTTGAATTGTGTACTGCGATTGAGATACTAGAGAAAATCAAGAACCGTCGAGAGGTTGCAATAGGAAGGGTAAGAGCAATACCGTTAGCGTCATGAATGTGCAGTACTTAGCTGAATTGGCTAAATGTTCTCGGGAACTTTCACTATTCGTCGCACGACGTTCTCCAGTAACGCACCATTCGGGTCCCGAGGATCACGGTTTCTTTCCATTTCGGCTGCGATGTCCTCTATACAAATATGTTCCGCCTGTTTCGCAAGCTCCCACCACGCCCAATAGAGATTTGCGGCAGCACTTGTCGCTATCCTACGTTCTTCGGATAAGAACTTTTCAACACGACCATGCAGCTCAGCATGATTCAAAGCGCCAATCCACGGACCTGACTCATCTTCGTCCGTCTTGATGACTTCAAGCCAGCCCTTCGGCATGGGAAATCGAAGCTTTTCTTTAGTCTCGGATATGATCTCTAAAGTCTCGGGGTTTCTTGCCCTTCTTTCCCAAATGCGCAGTTGTATGCCATCCAGGTGTCTGCAGATGTCAATATCCTTCAGCTTGGCCTTCTCTCCCCGAAGTATTTTCTGCCTGTGAACATAGTACACAATGATTTTTCGTGTTCGGCTCTGGTCAGCCTCTAACCGTTTTGCAAATTTCACCACATCCCAACCATGCTCAATTCCCGCAAGGGCGCCGCGAATTTCAGCTGCTCGAGTGTGCATCACGTATTTCGTTACAAGAGGGCTCCAACCAACTGAATGCTCATCTTTGCAAACAAGATCGACCGCATCAAGAAATTCGTCGCGAACATCCCACTCATTTTTTAAAGCATACAAAATGGAACTAGGGTTTCCGCGACCCTCACTTGACGGCCTTCCAACATTGAACCATTGGCGGATGAATACGAGCAAAGCTCGGGATCCAGCCGTTTGGCGAGATAAGAACTCTTCCCAAACAGCTTCCGCCTCCTGTTTCATGTCAGCCTGATAAGCCTGTCGCGACGGGGCATTAGCGACGACCTTATCGTTTGTTGGATTAGCCTCAAAAGTCCACTCGTCCTGAGCGCGCTGACGTTTCTTGCGTTTGATCAGGGTCATGAGGCGGATCTTACCACACATTTCTGACCCGCTCCTCCCTCTTGCCGTGTTCCTTGAAGTACCAAACAACCCGCCTGGTTCCTTTGGTCAAGATGAAGCCTGCCCGTCGGACCAGCGCCTGAGAATGCAACTCTTTTGAGGATGCTCGGTCATACCCGGCGCGCTTATAGAAACTTCCAGATCCTTCCCGACGCCAAAGGACATAGTCCAGTGCCCGAGGTATGCAAGATACGAGTAAGGAGGAGCTCGTCACGCGGGCAGCAAAATAATCTGACCTCTTGCGATGAGTGCGACTGTTCATACTACCCACTACAGCGTTTGATTTCGGAGGCCACCATTGAAGTGGCGATCTTTTGTGGCTGCTACGCACAATTGGTCACGTCGCTAGGGTAACCGGATACCTGTCAACAAGATATAGACATGCTACTTACCTGATTGTTCTCACGACCATAGGCTTGCCGTTTTCCGCGTATAGTCCGACCCGTTGTGGAGGTAATATGGCGAAGACAATCAGAGTCGTGCAGCCCATTGTCCTGCCGCCTGATAACAGCGAAAGCAGCTCAGTAGAGCAGGTGCCCACGGCAGCTCAAGCTAGCCACAAGGAGTGCGTGACACTGTCACGCGGGTTCGAGCACCGGGATGCTACTGCTCAGCCTATACTGTCGCCCAAGTTTGCGAACCTCGCTGCCGAGATCGTAACGCCCGACTTCGAGACCATCGACGACCAGACGTATCACTCGACCATGCAGGCCGCGGTGACCACAGCAGGTTCTCACGCAATTCTTATGGGCATGACTCTTGCCAAGGTGGTCATGCCAGGCATCGAGGAAGCTGCCCGCCGCTTCTCTGCCCACAAAGGAGACGAGAGCTATCGGCTGAACGGGCAGCGCAATCCGACTGAGTACATCGCTTCGCTTGGACTCAAGGCTGCGACCATCCGCAAGTGGCGCCAGCGGCTTAAGGAGCAGGAACAAAAAATCAAGGCGCTCACCGGTAGCAGCGGCACGGAAAACGAGCCTAGCGCGGCCGGCAAACATCGCGACAAGTACGACGCCACCGATAGCGCTCGTCTTGAACGCATCGCCCATGCCGCGGAAGACGCAGCAAAAACAAATCCGGATGACGATGCCTTCAATCCCGTCCGCCATGCGATTGAGAACAAGCCAGAGCATATGCCGGAGGGAAGTTCACATAAGCAGACTGTGCGTTTAGCGCTGGAAGCCTCTTCGATCATCTTCAACCATCTCGGCGACAGGCTGATGGGTACTGCGGAAGGCAATCGATTGGTGCAAATCGCCAGGGAAATCCTCGAGCTCAACCGAAAGTGATGCCCTGTAAGCGGAGAGCACGACTCTCTTAGGAGCCGGCTGTCCGACCTGCGGGTCAATCCAAGGCTGGCCACCTTTAACGGCCAAAGGAGTCTAATGAACGCAAAACTCACAACACCTGCGGTTGATATGGAACTTCAGCCGCTCATTACGGAGGCCCGGGAACTTTGGGCAACCGTAAAACCTTCAATCCTCGCCTTGGGGAGAGTCTTCATCAAGATGAAGAAGACCTTCGCCAAGCACAAGAAGAACCCGATCACCGGTCAGACTTACACGGATGCTGTGGCAGAGACAGGCATTCCCTACGCATCATCTGAGTTTTACCGCAAGATGGCGGAGACGGTTGATGACCCCAGCAAGCCGATCCCTCAGGACACATTCCTGGCCCTTTATGACAACGGCGTAAACCTCGCTTCGGTTCGTTTCGCCAAAGCGCGGGATGATGCAAGAGTCACCAACCTAAACGCCAACAACGCAAAGGATGTGGAAGAGTTAGCCAAGGCATTGAAAAAGGACTACCCGGTTCAACGCGAGTCCGGAATGTCCGTGGATAGCTTGGCTAAAACAATCAACACGCTTCGGACCAAGATGGAGAAGGACGAAGATCCCGTCATCCGGGAGACTCTGGAAAAGGCAGTCAACCAACACCAAGAAACTGCAAAAGAGTTGGAGCAGTCCTTCCAGGAAAAGCTGACCGAGATCGTGCAGATCCTCGGTGGTAAGGGCGCCGACGATCCGGCGTTTGTCTGGGCGCAGGCTGCGCAAGAGGCGCTGAGAGCAAAGCTGACCGAACTTAAGCTTGCGTAATCCCATTTTCCTCAACGGCCGAGGCTCAGCAATTGAGCCTCGGCCGTTGAGTCACAGTCACTAAGGTGGCACCACATCGTGTCGTGGCACCGGCCGGAGGACAGTTGAATGCCGATGAAGGGTAGAACCACTTGCGCAGTGCACGGATGCAGCAAACCTGTCTCGGGCCCGGCAAACCTGTGCGATGAGCATCGGCTCCCGGGAGGCATTGTAAAGGTGGACGGCAACACAATGGTGATCACCACCTGGTATGCAGAACACGGACATGAGTCCGGGATCATGTTGCTCAATGACTTCGCGTTAGGCGACCTATTTGGAGGGCGCGAGGGGTTCGAGGCGAACCTTACTCAGCAAGGGTTTACAAATGTTCGTAACCTCGGCACTCTTCTGGAATTGGAGATTGCCAAGCAGCCGCCGCCGGGCAAGACTCGTGCGCACTGGAGCGGTCCATGGCAAACGGCATATCCGTGGGAGATGAACTGAACAATCAAAGGCACATCTTCTTGCCTATTACGACATGCAAGCTAGTTACTCAGGCAAGGGGATCATACGCCGTGGACGGTGATTCGCGGAGATCTACGACGGCAACCAAAACGCCCAGGCGTTCGATTGGGCACTGGTGGACATCTTTGCATCGTTTGTGGCGGAGTACGAAACCGGCAAAGCGTTGGAAAGCTCTCGCAAGAAGTGGTGAAAGATGTTGAGATTCAACTCGAAGAACTGAAAAGCTGGCCGTCAGAGAACCGCGCCCAGAGAGTGCCGGCGCCGTTGACCAATCGCCAGAAGTGTAACGCGGCGGTCACTTCCTCTGGATAACATCGCAGCTACACTTCTGTTTCCTCAATGGTTCAGGAGCGACGGTCCGCCCTCAACCATTGGGCTAAACCCAGTCGCCCAGAGCCAGCAATTTAAGTTGTTGCTCTGTGGTGGCGTGAGAGGACGACACGCATGGCAAGAATTGACGACTTAATTGCATACCTCGAGGAAAACGTTCATCTCTATTCAGACCTGTGCGACATTATCGAGCGGGCCTGGCAACACTGGCCTGTAGACTCCTACCAAACAGACCCATCCCGGCACACCAGTGACTATGCCAGGGCTGGTGCGCTAAGAATTTTCGATACGCTGAAAACCCACATAGCACAATATCAACACGATTCCGGAAGCGCCAATTTAGGCAAATAAAAACCGGAGCAGATAACCCCTTCGGGGCCGTAGGTGAAGCCATTGTATACCGCAGCATACAATCCATGCACCAACTGCCCCACATTACGGTTAAAAGCAACCTTATAGGTCAGAGTCGTTATGATCGACAAACTCGAACTTCGCGTGCCGAAAGAAATACCGATGTCCACCACTTTCCTCGCCGCACACACACGGCTGAGGGCACCCAGATCTTCCGCGTACTACAACATAATAAATGCGCCCGAACTCAGCGTTACGATACTTGACAACTGCATTCACCATCCTCCCAGCTCTCCCCAACAGCATTACAAGCTTATTTTCACCGATATTTACCGGTTGGCCGCACCTGATCTCACGGCAGGCATTAGAACAGCTTTTGAAATTGACGATGCTGACGTTCGAGATCTCAAGGTAATGCGAGTTGACCTCACGGTGGACGTACGCAATGTGCCTGTTCAATGGTTCCTTCAGAACAGTCACGTGAAATATAAACGCGCAGACCGGGAATACGGCAACTACGAGCACTCAAATGTACTGAAGCTTGATGGAGATTCATACCCCGGAGTGCAGACATTGGCTCACGGCGCCCACCCGGATCGCTACATCATATACGATAAAATTGCGCAGCTTGAGACTGAGATAAAGCGGCGGTCCCACATCCAAGAGGAAATCGTCAGCTATGGCGGGTCGCCAATGTACAAATCGCGCGTGCCGAAGGAGCTCCTGCCCTATACCAGAAGGCCCGTTCTGACGCGTGTTGAACATCAATGCAGCGGTCGTTCCGTGCCCGAAAAGCTGAAGACGCTGGGTGAACTGATCCAGAACGCCGCCAGCTTAAAAGATCCATTCAAAAGCCTCGTTCTGACGTCCGCAAGCCCCGTGCCCTTGAACGAGGATAATTGGAAGGACCATAAATGGCTCATGACTTATGGACTGGCTGCCCTGGTACAGAAATATGGTGAAACGATCGTACGCAAACGGATACATAATGCCAACCGGGTGTTCCGTAAATATGGGTGCCTGCTTTCCCTGCAGCCGATTGGCATTACAGAAGACGACCTCCGGCGGTTATATCAAGCATCGACCAGCATTCAATTGAATCGACTGGATCCTCCGTTTCAGGGCGCCGTTTGGATGACAGTTCGCGGTGAAGGAATCTGGATGGGTGGCTTATAACATCCTACAACTCACCTCAATTTGACACCCTATACCACATCATCATAAGTATCTGTGGTTTACTCTCTGGTTTTAGGTGGCGTTGCGAATGCGCTTACTGTTTGTGGTGATAGTGAGTGTCTGGTTGATAACATCCTACAACTCCACTCAAATTGAGACTCTATACCACTATTATATCTTCTAATGGATATATCTTGCTTTATCTTATAACCGTTTAGCTCTCAATTATCGCAAATAATCAGTTTGTGTTGTATTTTGGTAATACGCTGTTATCTTAACGTGCAACTAGTTCTGTTTGTGAGTTGACAGTAGTACACGTCTAAGGCCGGCGCGGATCACAAGCCAAGAATTCCTCCTGGTATTCCGTCCGGCGTAGCTCCAAGAATACCAGTGCCGCATTCTGAGGTTTGTCCTAATCTCTGAGGTGCGTAGTTTACCGACCAGTCCTCTTGTAGAATTCTTACCTTTTATTGTCACAACTGCTTACCTAACAAGTTGGTTAGAGATTATTTTCTCATAATTCCCTTGCTTGCTATCGAGTAGGGATACTAACCAGGAATGACAGCACAGGAGCAGGTCAGGAAGCCCTATGTGGATTTTCAGACGGGGCACCTGTGCCACAGGAGAGAAGAGGCTTATGAAAACAAAATTTACGAAGAATGATATTCGCGAACTGATGGCTACCTGGGGACGTAAAGGAGGTTCCAGAGCGACTGACAAGCAAAGGAGTGCAGCGCTCGAAAACTTAAAACGTACACCGAACCACCAGAAGCACAATGCTGGCATACGCGCTGAAAATACAGCACAAAGGACGGAGTAGAAATGAAGGGGATTATCGAAATGCAAATTCATGGAACTGCGGCATCGCCTCAGGCTGCTGTTGGGGCATATCAGGCCGAGCAAGAACTGGTGGCACGCATCAAGGAGCTCAGGGACAAATCATTAGAAGTTAATCGTCTCGAATTCGGCCAGTTATTGATAGAGCTCCAGAAGATGTATGCGAAGAGTGGGAGGCACGGGCAATTCGGCAAACGGATCGAAGAGCTAGGGTTTGTGCGTGCAACGGTTTATCGCTGGATGGACGAATACAAAACTCAAGTCAGCCACCGCAAATCCAAAGGTGGAGTAATTCAGGCAGGTGAGAAAGAATTGTCTCACTTGAGACAATTAAGCACTCAAGCCGCACAGAATGAGGCAGTTGCAGCGAATTCTTGCGGAACTTCTGATGGTGCCCATGACACCTGGGATGAGCTGGCTAGTCCTGCGCCGTCAGAGGCCCCGAGAACTGAGGGGCCGGTCGTTAACCCGTTCGACACCCCTGAAAAACGCAAGGCGTTCATGTTCCAGCACGCGGTTCGTGCGCTTCAGGCTGGCAATGTCTACACGGAAAGCCTACGAGAGGAGTGGAACGAAGTTGATCAACGGGTTCGCCAGTGGCTCGCTTCATTTGCAGTCGACAATGCGGTTCCCGCCCACGACGTCTATCGGATTCAACAACAGGAACGGGAGGGTTAACATGCCGCTACAACCGCACCAACAAAACGCAATTAATAAATCCATCGCTGCTTATAAGGGAGGACGGACACGCCAATATCTTGCCCATGCAATGAGTCTGGGCAAGACTTATATCATGGCGTCACTTAAATCCGAATATGCCAGCTCCGGTATCGACCTGGGACAGATCTGGATTATTGTTCCCACAGACGAACTGGTTTCGCATACCCGAGCGGAGCTCGAGAAGGTTGCCAATGACCTCGGCTTGACCATAAAAATCGGGGTCGAAAAGGCGGGGTCCACTGCCGACATCGACTGCGACTACGTCATTTCGAGTGCCCAGACCCTCGGCCGTAAAACTGGCGACTCAGGAGCTGTACGTGCCCAGAAATTCAGTTCCAGGAAGAAGTCGGTCCTGTATGACGAATGCCACAAGGCTGGGGCCAAACCAGGTGCCCGAGAAGACGCTGATTTGTACGAGCGGTCACAATCTGAGGAAGCTATTCATAATTTAGGCTTTGCTGTCACTGACCCGGACGCGATGGAAGCCTTCCCGCCCCAAGACAAGGGTCTCCT
>Ga0326728_10015890_pt1 | contig 15518 bp, 18 predicted proteins | sample MB3enrmetagenome_FD_207602 | JGI IMG/M metagenome (GOLD analysis project Ga0326728, IMG submission 207602) | Lab enriched peat soil microbial communities from McLean, Ithaca, NY, United States - MB31MN | ecosystem: Environmental > Terrestrial > Soil > Wetlands > Peat | place: USA: New York...
AATTCAGACAGTTCGCCACCGAAGACCAGCGCCATGCCACCAGCGGCAATGCCAACCACGGAAATGCCCGCCGCAACCGGCCCGGTGAGCGACTGTTTCACCGTTTGCAATGGGGTTTCCCAAGGCAACCCCGTAGTGCTGGTTGACGCATATGAGACGGCGCTCGAAACGAGCGCCCATCCCGCCATCATCAAAAAGGTTCGGCCGGTCAGAACCTCAACGAACTTCCCGGCCACTCTCCGCATACTCTTCAACATGTTTCCTCCGTGTTCTGGACCGAAAGCGAATCGTTCAATCGCTCGGGTCGGTTGAATGTTTGCCTTCAGAACCTGAAGGCGCACGGTCGCAGCTATCCGATAACGGCACTGGAACTGGAAAACAAGGTGCTCATGATCGTGCCTGCCCCGACAATCACGCCGGTTGCAATTACCGCGTAGCAGGACCGCTTGGCGAATTCAGACAGCTCACCGCCAAATACCAGCGCCATGCCTCCGGCAGCGATGCCCACTACAGAAATTCCTGCCGCCACTGGCCCGGTCAGCGACTGTTGCACCGTCTGCAACGGCGTCTCCCAGGGCAAGCCTGTCGTGCTCGTTGACGCATAGGCCAGCGCATTCGAGACCAGCGCCAAGCCCGCAATTGTTAAAAACCGCTTGCCGGTCACAAGATCAACCAGCCTTCCGGTCATCTTCCGCATCATTTTCACCATGCTCATCTCCTTCTTCTCGGTTGAATATCCTTGTCATGCAGCAACAGGGAACGCTTAAAGCTGTTCAATCTCGAAGCGTTCTCCGTCGTGCCCCTTTACCAAACAAACCTCTTTCACCTTTCGTCCGCACGGAAACTGACGCCCGGCTTCGATGTAGACAACCAGATGAATCGTCTCCGCGACGATCCTTGCCAAAATGTGAGTTGGGAATGGATTCGCCGTCTTCTGGCAAAGGAATACAATCCTGTTCAAACCTTCCATCGCATTGTTCGCGTGGATGGTCATCGACCCGCCAGGGTGACCCGTGTTCCACGCTTCCATAGCGGTCAACGCTTCGGTCCCGCGGACCTCGCCCACCAATATCCGGTGAGGTTTCATGCGCAGGCAGGAACGAATCAGATCGTCCATCGGAACCGCCTTGCAGGCGGTGAGCTGCACATAGTTCTCGATGGCTACGCGCAACTCCGGCAAATCTTCAAGGATTAGCACCCGGTCATGCGGAGTGCGCTCCGCAATGCCCTGATTCAGCGCGTCGAGCAGCGTGGTTTTGCCGGACCCCGTGCCGCCGACCACAAGAATGTTCTTGTGGTGCTCGATAGCCGTGAAGAGCACATCGACGTGATTTGTCGAGCTGCGAAGCGCTTGCTCGAACGGGTCGATGCTCTGGAGGCCGTTCAGCGGGTCGTCCTTATTGGTCAGGATTCCGCTCGCGGCGTAATCGTACAGGCTGGGCTTCTTCTCGCCCTTCTTGCGGAATGAGAGAGAAGCCGTGCCTATCGGCACCACGGGAGCAACCAACGCTTCCACCCGGCAATTCAGATAAGGAACATTCCCGCTGACGACAGGGCTGTTGTGCGTAGCCACCAACCCGAAGCCCTCCGCAATGCTCATCGTGGCCCCAACGGCCCGCAATGGCGGGATTTCGGTCAAAACTTCAAACGGCTTGCCCTGCCGCATAATCCAGACCCGTCCGTCCGGATTCACAACCAAGTCCTCGGCAGTCCGGTCCTTCATCAGAGCATTCACGATCTCTGGACCAAGTTCGGTCATCAGCTTGTACCGCTTGCGATACTCGCTCTCGTTCTCCGAGTCGAGCCTCTGATTTTCGATAATCTCTGCCTGAATAGCCATCACAATTTTCTCCGGAAACAGCGCAAATCTGCTATTTGAATCACAGTGCAACGCTATACAACTTCAAGCAGATGGAGCAGGTAAAGCAGAACTGTAATAAATATGATACCCTTTGTCAAGTGGTCTCTCGGGACTCGGCACCCGGTAAACCGGGCGCTGGATCAATAGCACGACTTTCATATCCAGAAGGAGGCGCAAATGCTCCCAATCGCACTCAAGGCCGTTCAACTCCAACTTCAAGCAATGGGCGCAGACCGCTACGAGTTGGGTGTCCGGGTTCCCTCAGAGAAATCCGACGACGGCAAATCGCACATGAAGCTGCGCAACGGCCAGAACGACATTGGCCTTACCATCGGTGAGGTTTTCGATAAGCTCGATTGGTGCGCCGCGGAGAATGCCAAAGGCCACCACATATACATCCGCCCCTCCGGGCCAAGCCAGCTCACCCTGATCGACGATCTGACCCGCAAAAGCCTCGACACGCTCCGCGATACCGGGTACACCCCGGCCTGCGTCATCGAAACCTCCCCCGGCAACTTCCAGGCTTGGCTCAAACACGCTTGGACACTCAACAGTGAAGAAGGCACCGTCGCCGCCAAGATACTGGCGGAGCGATTTGGTGGAGACCCCAACTCAGCAGACTGGCGGCACTTCGGTCGCCTGGCCGGCTTCACCAATCCAAAACCACAGTACAGACTTGCAAATGGGCTCTTTCCCTACTCGCAACTCAAATTCGCTCTTTCCAAAGGCATCATCTATGAGAAGACCCACGAGGTGCTCTCCGAGGTAGAGGACCGATTGCTAGAACAGCTGAAGGAAGTGAAAAGGTCTACTGAGACACGCATTGGCTTTCAGAAATTTCCACGGCCCGAATTTCAACTTCTCGAATACTCCCACTTCGCTAATCTGTTTCCCGCTCAAGGCGAACGGCACAAAGCAGATCTTTCTTATGCCACTTACTCGCTCCAGCGAGGTGTCTCAGAGATTGAAATCCGCGATACCATTCGGACCCATGCCTCTACATCCGCGTTCGTAAACCGCTCTCAGAAAGATAAGGACGCCTATATTGACCGCACCGTAAGAAAAGCACTCAAGCAGAACGGCATCTCCATTCCAACCCAGCCCGCCTTTCAATCTGCGGAACTCTGCCGCTGATCGTTTACCGCTTTTCTGTGGGGAGGGGCGCCAGGCGTCCCTCCCTCGCTTCGACCCCTTCAGGTTCTCCGCTACCCACCCCAGCGGGGAGAAATCCCCGCAACTCCCCCGCACACTTTCAAAGGAAATGCGCTCGGACGAGCGTCTTGATTCCACAAGGCGAGAAAAAGCGTAACCGTCGCGCGGCTCTGGCCTGAGAAAAAAGGGCGCGGAAGAAGGGCTCTTTGTGGAGGCTTTGTAAGGGGGGTACTGATGTGTATTTATTGCATGGAAAATACCGTTAAAGAACGGCAAATAAAGGCGTTAGTGCTTGACAAATACATCAGATATGTATTATTATAGAAGAGTAAGGTCAAGCAATTCAGGGAGATAGGAAAATGCAAAACGACAGATCAAAGGCTCTCATCGACTCCATCACCGACAGTATCAACACCCTCGCCACCGTGACCGACGCAACCGCAAAATCGGACCTGTTCAAGACTTGGCTTCGCGCCGTCTCCCGGTTCCATCACTACTCGTTCAACAACCAGTTGCTTGTCCTCCTTCAGCGGCCCCAGGCCGAGCGTGTCGCCGGTTTCCATACGTGGAAGTCTCTTGGCCGCAACGTCAAGAAGGGTGCAAAGGGAATTGCGATCCTTGCCCCGTGCGTCCGCAAGAAGACCGCCGAGGAAGCCGACAAGATGCGGAAAGGCGAGAGAGTCTCCGAGATGAGGCTGTGCGGATTCCGCGTTACCCACGTCTTCGACATCGCCGACACCGAAGGCAAGCCGCTTCCCGAACTCGAACACCGCGCCCAGGCCGGAGGCGAGACGCTTCTGCCCCGCCTTGAGTCCGCAGCCGCCGCGATGGGAATCGTGATCGAGTATCGCGAGGAGACAGGTTCCCCGAACGGCTGGAGCGAGGGTGGAAAGGTCGTAGTCAACGCGACCCTTTCCACGGCCGCAAAATGCGGCACATTGGCCCATGAGCTGGCGCATGAGTACCTTCACTGGCAAGGTAATCGCAGGGATGACATGACCCGCGAGCAGCGCGAACTGGAGGCCGAGGCCACGTCCTTTGCCGTTCTCGCCCACTTCGGCGTCGAGCAGCCCTCCGACCGCTATCTGGCCAGTTGGGACGCCACCGCCGAGAGCATTACCGCATCCCTCCACACCATCCGCGACGCTGTTCACCACATCCTTGGCGCAATGGACTCGAAAGGCCAGCAACAGGCCGAAGTTGAGATCGGAGAGATCGCGGCCTAACGCTTCACCGACACAATACACACAAGGCCAGCCGGGAGCCTTATCCCGGCACGGAGACCACAATGGCAATCGCCCACAAATTCGAGACCGCTGGACTCGGGATTGCTCCCTTCCGATTGGTTCGCGTCGAGATGCGCTGGTTTTCCATCCCCGGCATTCCAGGCAGCAAGAAGCCCGGTTCTTCTTGTATGTTTTGCGGCCACCCCATCGCGGAGTGCTGTTTCCTTCGTGATGCCAACGGTAAGGAATTCCACGTTGGCAACGAGTGCATCAAGAAGGCTGGTGACGCCGGATTGTACGACACCGTCAAGAAGGAACTCCGGCGCATGAAGAACCAGGCCGAGGCCGACGCGGCAGCAGCCACCTTCCGGGAAGGCCGCGACATTCTTGTCCGCGCCGACGTTCGCGCATCGCTCTCTACTCAGCCTCATCCCAATTCGTTCTTTGCCGCCAAGGGCAAGACAATGGCCGACTACTACGAGTTCTTGTTGCACAACTCCCCGCGTGGCACAGTGGCAAACATGGTTGGCAAACTGCGCGAGTTCGCAGCGGAGTCGATCCAATGACCGCAATGCAATTCTCACTCTTCGACGCGCGGTCCGCAGCCGCCACGGTAGGCATGGAGCCGAGCGTGAATGCGCGGAATGCGAAACGCCAACTCGACACCTTGCGCAAACAGTTGGCGACGGCCCAGGCCGATCTTGTGGACGTGGACTACAACCTGAGCATCGTTGCGATGCACCAACGGGCATCACGCGAAAGAAAGATCGATGCAAATTGGTGGGATGCGGCGATGCGTTTCGGAATGTTGGACCCCGGCGAGGAGCCGGTCTACCGCCTTGGCTCTTACCCCGTAAAAGTCTTGCGGTGGATACGGCACCTGATCTTTACATTGAACGCGGAACGCCGCGACGTTCTATCCGCCATCGCCGACCTTGAACCAAAGGTAGCCGCTTTGTCGCAGATCATCGGCAATGCAATCCAGTGAGTACAGTCATGCAGATTCAACTCGACAGCCCGTATGCCCAGGATGAGAACCCCGCCGCTTTGCTGGCCGGAGCGGAGATCGAGGCCGCACACCTTTCTCGCTGCCTCAAGATTGTTCGTCTCTGGAGTCAATCCAGCACACTGCCCAGGCTACGCCACGACGAGATGATCGAGGAAGAACAGAGGCTGGCCAACCTCTACGCGGCAACTCTCTTTGAAATCGGCTCCGCATTCGGCCTTCGTGCAGCCGACGAATTAAAGGTCCGCATCGAGGCCGCTTGCATTCTCGACGATTGGGAATGCCCACCCGCAGAACAAGGACTCTTGTTTCCCATCCCCAACTACTCGGCGACGGAAGCCAACCCCGCCACGGCGAGAAAGTGAGTGCCCATCATGGAAACCATCATCCGCGAAGTTAATCCGGCTCGGCTCGCTTGGGGAATCTTCGACCATGCGAAGAGCGATTACGTGAACGAAGGAGACATCCCGGCCAGTTATAGCGGCGATTCAATCGCAATTGGCCAGCCCGTTCGGAAGCCATTCCGCATGGACGGCGAGATGTGGGTCGCCATCGGACTAAGCAACGATGGTGCGCGCGCATATCGCTTGTGTCCGATGCGTACCTTCAACGGCACCCCGACCAACTATCGCGACAAGAGCGGCAGCGCCGAACGCGCAGAGGAAGCCCGTAACGATCCCAATGGCTTTTACGACCGCATGACCGTCAAGCACGGCGGACAGCAGTTCGTTCTCTGCGGTCCCGAAGTCCGGATCGTTGCCAGTCAGCACGAGGACGTTTTCGTGGCACAGGTTCAACTCGCCCTCTTTTGACCAGTAAACAACCGCACCAACACACGGAGACATCCATGCTAGGACACAGACTCAACCCAACGATTCACCGCTATGAAGACGTGGAACTGATCGAAGTCCACTCCGAGTATCTGGAGTGCAGTTTCATGGTTGCCAAAGACGAATGGGAGATCGGCAAGAAACTGCTCAACATTTTCAGCCCCATCGACGGCAATGTGTTGGGATTCCCGCACTATCGCCTCCACCGTGACAATATCTCCGCCACCGGACCCAAGTTGCCCGACGGCACCACCGCCCAGCCCGGCATGGCCGAAGCCATCGAAATGCAGCGCCAGGCCGGACACGCGATCTACGCCGATCATCTATCCGCCATGCTCTACGGAAATGGCCTCAACCCCGCGCGTTCCTGAAACGCGCAACACGGAAAGGGACTTTATGCAAATCACAGTTTGGAGTGTGGCAGCCGACGACGACAACGGCACCTATGCCAGCGTCCACGAAACGGAGAGCGCCGCGTACCGGCGCTTGATTCAATTGACCGTCGATGCCGACAACAAGGACGACGTGGCGAAGGCTGAGGCATTTATGAAGGCCGACGACTTCGATGGGCTGGACGAGTGGATTCACGAGGACGTGATAGAAGCCCTGAATACCTACAGCGTGGAACAGCAAACGCTCGACTTGTCGGCTCTTCCCGCTCCAGCGCCAACAGCAAACGAGAGGGCATTGAGCCGCCGCGAACTGGCCAGCGTACTCCACGGCTTGCGCCTCATGCAAGAGCAATGGGAACCGAAGATGCACGGCTGTACTTCCATTGGCCTCCACGACCCTCTGGAATTGAGCGAGCCAAACGCCTGCGACCATTTCTGCGACGAGGAGGATTCTCCACTCGGCCCCGGAGAGATCGACGAGCTTTGCGAAAGGCTCAACACAGGATTCTGCAACTGATTGGCTCCAGAAGAAGGGCGAGAAAGCGAACGGTTCCCATCCTGCATGGTCCGGCTACTCGCCCGAAGCCGGCGCAGACGATTCCTTTGCGCACCGCAGCGCGTGTTGCATGATCCGTTCCGTAGCATCCTCCCCAATCAGGGCGTTTACGAATAGGCAGAATTGAATCGCTCTCAAGGAGAGCGGTTCCACCACTTTCTTGAGATCCTCTTCCGACAGAGTGCGGACATCGGCAATCGCGTTTTCCGTGTCAAGATCGCAGAATCCCCACTTCAAAGCAGAGATCACCCGCCACACGTATCGGGCTTCCAGCGGCAGCGCGGCCAACGCTTCCAAGTAAGGTTTGGTATCCTGCCCAGCTATCTGTGCCTTCAGGATAGCGAGATACGGCTTCATCTTTTCGGAACGAACAAGTTCTTGGGCACCATCTTCGGAATGAATCTCGCTGAGGCGGAGACTGCTGATTTTTTTATTCGTCATACTTCCTCCAGATTGAAGATGCCTCTCCGTGGTCCGGCAATAGCTGAGTTGGTTCCGCACCCGATCAAGCCTTGATATGTGCCCCTGAGTCAAGGGGGTTGCCAGTAAGATCAGCATTACACACCCACCGTGGGCTGGAATCCTGATAAACTTGATTGTGCGTCTACTGAACCAGATGCAAAGGGCGAAGGGGTTCGCCTGAACCGCTGCTCCATCCTGATCGAAATGGATGGGCGGATGATGACTCCTGACGAGGTTTCGTCTGGGAGTCTCCTGCCCGTTCAAAAGCCTCGGCAAAATCTGAATTCGCACACGCCGGACGTGGCGGCGTGTGTGCGCCATAAGCTGGGGGTTCTGTGAAAATCGTCATCGTCTCCGATATTCATGCCAACTTGGCGGCGCTGCAAACACTGCCTGAGCGCGATTTCGACCAACTTTGGTGCGTTGGCGATGTGGTGGACTATGGGCCAAGACCGCATGAAACCGTCCAGTGGGTAAAGCGCAACGCCGCAATTGCGGTTCGCGGCAATCATGACCATGCGGCCGGGTTTTCCGTTGATCCCCAATGCTCATTGCCCTACAAGAGACTCGCAGCAGAGACGCTCCACTACACCCAGGAGGTCTGCACGAAGGAAGACTTGAAATTCCTGCGAGATCTTCCCGTTCACTGCGAGATTTCGGTGAACTCGACCAGGTTTTATCTGGTTCATGCAATAGTCACGGACCCGTTGTTTGGATACTGCTCCGAGCAGTCGGAGCGTTGGCTAGACGAGGTTGCGCGGATTGACGCGGACGTGCTCATTGTCGGCCATACGCACACGCCATTCGTTCGGACAGTTGGTAAGACGACAATCGTGAATCCTGGCAGTCTTGGACAACCCAAGACGGGGCGGCCTCTCGCGTGTTACGCGATTTGGGAGGACGGACGAATTTCACTCAAGGAATACCACTATCCTCTCAGCGACACCATTCAACAAATTCGCCTGATGCCAATCTCCGCAGACGATCAGGACGCATTGATTTCTGCACTTGAGACCGGCGTCTTGCCGGCCAGCCATTCGACGATCAAAAAGACGGATGGCTAGTAGGAGTAGGCTTTCATGAATCTCAAAGAGTACGAGCAAGAGAAATTCAAAATAGCCGACATCCTTCGCTCTGCACAGGCTGTCGATACGAAAGACGGCACCTTGCAGTCCGAGTGTCGCGATCTCCTCACGCGTCTGGCAGAAGACCGATTCAATTTGATGGTCGTTGGGCGATTCAGCCGAGGCAAATCGACGCTTATGAATGCTCTCCTCGGTGGAGATCACCTGCCGACGGGGATTGTCCCGTTGACATCTGTAATCACAACCGTTCGATATGGAAGCCGCAAGCAGGTCGTACTCACCTTCAACGATTCTGGTTCCCGCCGCGAGGTGCCTCTATCGCAGTTGGCAGACTATGTAACTCAGCAATCGAATCCCGGAAACGTCAGGAATGTTGCGTATGCCGAAATTGAATTGCCCGTTGAGATGTTGCGCCGTGGACTATTTTTCGTGGATAGCCCAGGGCTAGGGTCTTCAATTGTCGAAAACACGCAGACCACAGAGCGCTTTCTGCCACAGGCGGATGCCTTCGTTCTGGTAACGAGCTATGAAAGCCCACTATCGGAAGAAGAAGACCGCATCTTGCACCGGATACGCCTCACGAACAAGAGGCTCTTCATCGTGGTCAACAAGCAGGATACCGTCAGCGCGGAAGAGCAAAAGCAAGCCCTCGCGTTTATTGCAGAGCGCATGGATCGCTTTTCCTTCTCAGAGAAACCGTATATCTGTTCCCTTTCCGCACGACAAGGACTCTGCGCGAAACAATCAGGGAATAGTGAGCATCTGGAAGAAAGCGGGATTAGATCGTTTGAGGCGGAACTGATGCGGTTTCTTACCGAAGAGCGCGCACAATCCTTTCTCACCAATATGTATGGACGGGCCACGACCTTTCTCGCGCAGCGGGAGAGGCCGAAGGGCCAGGAAGCGCACGAGGAAGCATTCAACCAACTCGGAGGAAGATTGCGAGACCTTCGAGAAAAGAGTCCTGGCGCAGTGGCCCAATCGGAGAAAGCTGTCTCCGCTGAGGACGAACGCAGCAGTCATGCGGCTACGCTACAGATCGAGAAGCGTACCGGTTGCTGGATTTGCGGCGCTATCCTGGACGCGATCTTTGGATTCCTGAGCAAGTATCAATACGAACTGACCATCAACCCGCAGATACAGCGGCAACATGCCCTCAGAGGTGGATTCTGCCCCCTCCACACCTGGCAGTATGAAAACATCTCCTCTCCGTATGGAGTGTGTACGGCGTATCCGCACCTTGCACATCGCATTGCAGGGGAACTTGAGCGGCTTGCCGCGCCGGTACACCTGACCAGTCTATTGCTTGACGATTTGAAGAGCCTGCTTGCTACCGCGGATACTTGCCCTGTCTGCGAAATTCGCCTTGAAGCTGAAACGAAGGCTGTGAACGTTGCCGCTGAGACCGTTCGCACAGCGGCCGTATCCAGTGACGAGCGATTTCCAGCCTATTGTCTTCATCATCTCGTTTTGGTTGCCGCGTCTCTTGGCGATGGACAGCCCACACGGAATCTGCTCCATGCTCATGCACGATTGTTGGAACGAACTGCCGAGGATCTGCAACGGTACGCACTCCGGCACGACGCCCTGCGCCGATACCTGACCAGCGAGGAAGAGCGGAGAGCTTCCCAGTTGGCGTTACTGCTGCTTGCAGGCCATCGAAGTGTGAGTGCGCCCTGGACAGCCGAGTTCATTCACTGAGGTGTCAGGATATGATTGAACAGACTACCTGCGACTCACGACAATACCGGTTTGCGTATCGGCTTCAGGTTGCGTCCGACGTCCCAGGTGACTTTTCAATCTCGTTTCCAGCAGATGGGTGGCTTTCGGCGATCTTCATCCCCGGAGACACCGAAGCGCTCTGGAAGCCGCCTGAGTATCCACCGCGAATCTATACCCTCACCCACGACACGATAACGGTTTACTCGCACCGCACTGCGAACGATGTGCCCTTTGAAGTTCCACTTCAGAACTTGATGGCGATCGGTACAGAGAAGGCGCTCTTGTATGGGGTCATCGAGTTTTATGCCGGAGATTCTTCTCAAGCATTTCGATACAACACGCTGCACCAGAAGCACCTGAATAGATTCCTTCGCGCGCTCCGATCCGTGTGGCTTCCACCGCATGGAATGTGGCTGCCTGCAATCTCTCTTTCGCAACCAACCCCAAGCATGACCTTCCGATGTTGGCACGCACTGCGGGCAGAACTCGATGTAGATGAAAAACTCTTTGGAATCTGCTGCCGGGCGTCGATGCGTCCTGAGAAGAAGGGCTGGTTTCACAGAAGTCCTCAAGCGTTGCCGGCTGTTCTTCTGGCTGCGACGAATCATCGATTGATTGCCATCTCCACAGGCACCGGAGAGACTGATGATCTCTACGGGATTGTGGTTCGCTATGCGCCAACTGACAATCTGAAAGCAGCCGAAATCAATAGTTCGGCCAATGGATTTGAATTATCACTGATATTGAAGAACGGTCATGACTGGAAGTTCCTCTTTGAGGACAATCAGCTTACATCAGCATCCTGCTTCCTGAATCTTCTTGAACTCTTGAAACCGACCATGCGAGAAGTGGCAGCAGATTCCTTACCGCCAGAAGAGTTAATTTAAAAAGTATCGAATTTCGCTCCTTAACGACGACCCATGCGATAGTCCACGTACAGGATGTGAGGTTTGATCTGGTCGCCTGCTCTGTACTGTGGGAGCTGCGCCATCTTCAACATTTGAAGAATGGCTCCGGGGTTCCCATCGCTCCACTCGACAAGGGAGGGCAGGATCGAGTCCAGATTGGAGGCCCATAGCTGAATCCTCTCCGCGTGGCGTTGAGCAAATTCCAGTGCAATCTGCTCCGGCCAGTTTCTAATCTCGATTCGCTCCGATTTGAGCGCACACAACGGGCGTAGAGCACCAATATCCTCCATGTGCGGCGAACGCGATGCAAAGATAACAGGTGTACGACCGAAGTAATGCAAGTCCTTAATCATGCCGGTGACTACGCGAGACGGACCATCAAGATGGTCGAGCGCCATGAAGAATGGTTGTGTATCAAGCGCCCGATGCGCAATACCCTTGAGCGAAGATGATGATAGCGCGGGGATGTTTCCAGGGACTTTGAACTTCTCATCTGCCGAATGTAGTGCCTGAAGCAAGGCGAGGAGGAATTCGCGCGGTGATCGCATTTGTGCCACATAAAGCGCAAGCGGATGGCTTTCGACGAACGTGTTCAACAACCGCGACTTGCCAACACCCTCCGGTCCGAATACCAGCATGGATTTTCGTATCTTCGCCTGGTTCCGAAGGCGGTCCAATTCCTCCTCGCGCTCGACACAACTCAGATACTCACGGGTCGGCTCGCGTTGGGTGGAAGATAAAAACATCGCGGCTGGACCTCTTTCTTTGGGAGAAGCTAACGAACTCCGCTGAACGGGATTAGACGAGTGCCGAGACATCCCGTTCTAATCGGTCGAGCCGTTCAATTGCAGACTGCACGGCGGGAGTTCCTTCTTCTTTGACTTTGCGCGCCCGGTCAAGCGCCTGTTCTGCAATGCGGCTGATTTCATGCAGGAGCTTGCGAATTTCAGCCTCCAGGCGGCCACGGCTGTCCTGAATGCGATTGAGAACATCGTTTTGTACGCGCGAGCTGTTCACTTCCAAGAGGTGCTCCAGAAATCCTCTAGCCTCGTTCGTGATGACTTTGCGCGCGCTCACTAACGGCAAAAGGACGTCGGCCAGCCAGCGTAGCGGAGATGGGGGTTGCGCAGTTCCAATGAAGTCCTCGAAAATGAATGTGGAACGTACGCGCAAGCCCTTCTCCGGATCAAGCGCGTGGGGCATCCGCGTGAGTTCGCCAAGGCCGGCATCCGCCAGCCTTTTCAGAAAGTTGTTTCCCATCTCTACAAATCGAAGGGCCGCCGCGCGATATTGGCGTTCGCCCTCTTCCTGTTCAGGTTTCAGCCAAGGCACAACCTTGCGGCGCGAGATCTCCTGGGCGAGATGCATCACTCGGTGCCGATAGCGCGGGCCAAAGCCGAGGAGTAGGGATGGTAGCTCCTTATCAAATTCAGCTTCAGATTCCGTCCACGCGGACCTGAAAAACTGCCGATGACGATCACCGAAGAGGTCTGAAATCCGGTGCAGTTCCGCCATAAACAGGTAATCCATCTCGCGCATGGAGCGCTCAGCCTCGCTGATGGTTTCCTTCATGACTTCGATACGCCGTTCGGATTCTTCGATGGGCCGCAGAAGCGCGTTACGGTCCTCACTGATGATGGCTAGCAGTTGTTCGCTCAGGCGCTGAAGTCCTCGGTCGCAAGCGGCGCGAACGAGATTTCTGCCTGAATCTTCAACGAGATGATGCAAACTCGCCAGTAGTTTTTCCCAATCCCTCAACGGACCTCGGTCTTCCATCCGTTCGGCGGCACTCACCTCAAAGACCACGCCCATCGGGCGATGCAGTCGCTTTTCCAGAACCTGGCGCGTAAACTTGGCTGCCGCCGCACGCTCCGGATCGCTGGTGCGGTCGGCCTTGTTGATTACCAGGATTAAATCCTGAACTTGATTGCCGATGGATTCCACCAGCGCCAACTCCTCGCCCGCAATCGGCGGATCTGCTCCGATCACCACCAATGCAGCATCAATATGAGGAATGAATGCCTGCGTGGTTGCCGTGTTTCCAGTGAAGACTGAACCCAAGCCCGGCGTATCCACAAAACACATGCCGGAGGACAACAAGGGGCTGGGCACGAACACTTCCGCGCCGTCCACGGCCTTTGTGTTTTCGGGGTTCAGTTCTTCGGTCACGTATTCCTTCAAGTCGGTCAGGTCAACATCACGCCAAGCCCCGTCCCGCATACGAACCCGCGCGTGAGGTTGGTCGCCAAACCGAATCACGGTAGGCACCGCCGTGACCGGTACAAACCCGGTCGGAACAACCTCGTGGCCGACCAGAGCATTGAGCAGGGTAGATTTTCCTCGCTTGAATTGACCAATACAAGCTACATAGAAACGTCCTTCGGAAACCCGTGCTGCGAGCTCACGAGCTTCCTCGGCGACAGGCTCCGACACAAGTTCCTGAGCCAGATTGCCGAGTCGCAACAGACGGGAGGCACCATCCATACACAGGGATGTCTCAGCCGGAAGGCTGCCAAATTCTTGCACTGTCGAACTGCTGTTGTATTCCTGCATCTGCTATTACCCTTGTGACCAAACACCTTCTGGGCTGCCCGGTAATTTGCACATCTGAGTTCTGCTAAACCTTCGCTGGTTCGTTCGTTGAAGCACGTGAATATCGAATGACCTCAACATTCGACGTTGCGATTAGACCATCCTCGACCATTTCATCCAGATGGGGTATCAACACAGCGATCCGCTCCTCTTTGTCGATGATGGTCAGCATGATCGGTGCGTCTTTGGAGAACGTCCAATGGCTCGCATGATGAATTCTTGTACTAGCGCCGAAGCCTTCGATACCCCGATAGACTGTGGCTCCTGCCATTCCCAGCTCCACGCATTTTGCAAGGATCGCTTCATGCAGCGGCTTGCCATGCCACTTGTCACCTTCGCCGAAATGAATACGCAACATACGTGCTTGAAATTGTTCTTTCATGGTTGAACCTCCACTCATACAGAAGGGTTGACCGACACTGACTCCGTCAGATCAACGTCCAGTGCGCGGTAGGAGTACTTGATGATGTCTACATCTGAAAGGACAACAAGACCTTCTTCCACCATCTGATCCACAAGCGGAAGAAAAGATCGGAGCTTCTCCTCTGTATCGACGGCCGAGAGCATGATCGAGCAATTGTGAGAGAAGCTGAGAGCTTTGTCCTTATGAATCCGCCGATGCGCGCCATAGCCGAGGATGCCGCGGTAGACTGTGACGCCCGCGATGTCGTTGGCGCGCATGGCTTCAACAATTGCTTTGTAAAGAGGTTTGTCTTTCCAGAGGTCGGCCTCGTCGATATATATACGCATCATCTTGGCCTTGCCCTCAATCTTCACATGCTCTGGAGGGATCGGCTTCCTTTGCTTCGAGACCTGGGCGGGTTTGGCCACGGTCGTTTCCTGAATCTCGATCATTCCAGTTCCAGCCAATTCCTCCAGCTTACCTAGAAGTTCGTTGACCTTTTCGCGAGACTCGATGAACTCGATCTTCAGTGGAAGATTGTCAGAAATCTCGACAATGCTTGCGGAATGCATATGATGATCCGCACCAAACCCGGCAACTCCTTTTAGCACGGTTGCGCCGGAGACTCCCCGGTAGAAAAGGAAGTCGATAATGCTCGAATACGTTGGGACCCCATGATGCTTTGATCCCTCACTCAGATAGATGGAAACCTTCACAGCTTTTCCGGCATTCAACATACGTTCTCCTTAGGAATGCAATCCACGTTGCGAGACGAGAAATTCAGCGGCACGTCCAAGCGATCCCCATCCGGGCCTATCTGCCTCCGGTCTATCAAACAGATCTCGCAACTCCTGTGTCAACTGCCGTCGGCAGTTTTCAACAATGGCATCGACTCGTGCGGCAACCACGGGTTGGACCTGGCACCGCAGTTTTGTCCCGTGCGGGATACAGAGAACTGCGGTTGTTCGCAACCAGTCAGACACATCTCCCCGATGGATACAGCCAACGAACTCACGAATCCGCCGGTCTTCCTCCGCAAAAACATCCTTGCAGATGTCACAGATGGCATCGTCGGATGAGTTCGTGGCCGGTTCCTCGACCAGCTTGATAAACACTTGCGCAGCAGTCAGGGCGTTCTGGACTGCCGCCAATCCCCACGTATGAAAGTTGCAAAGGTGGTGGATTTCTCGTTCTGAGTGTTTCTGTAGGCGTGCAGCCTGATACTCCTTCAAAAAGCGGCAGAACGGACATCCAGGTTCGTGAAGCACGTCGAGAATCGATTGATAGAAAACGAGCTGTTTTTGTGTTCTCATCAGAGTATCT
>Ga0326728_10015892_pt1 | contig 15517 bp, 15 predicted proteins | sample MB3enrmetagenome_FD_207602 | JGI IMG/M metagenome (GOLD analysis project Ga0326728, IMG submission 207602) | Lab enriched peat soil microbial communities from McLean, Ithaca, NY, United States - MB31MN | ecosystem: Environmental > Terrestrial > Soil > Wetlands > Peat | place: USA: New York...
AATCTCACCGCAGTGCGCGCACGCTCGAACCGTTTTTCCGAGATTCTGCCATCGTCGAAATAACTCGAACTCAAGCCGACGCAGCCCACCGACAAACTCTCGAGCAGCAGAGGAACAAATCCCTCCCCGATCACCACCTCGGTAGACCCGCCGCCGATATCGATCACCAGACGCTTGTCGGGACTCAACGGGCTGGTATGCACCACGCCCGAGTAAATCAGCCGCGCTTCCTCGAGACCGGAAATGATTTCAATGGGATGCCCCAGCGCGGCGCGCGCCCGCTCCAGAAACCATCGCTTGCGTCTCGCGCGGCGTAGGGCGTTGGTGCCCACGACCCGCACGCTGTCCGCGTGCATGGCACGCAGCCGCTGGCCGAAACGCTCCAGACATCGCAGGGCGCGCTCCGCGGCGGCATCATCCAGCCGGCCGCTGTCGCTTAAGCCCCCGGCCAGGCGGACCATTTCCCGCAATCGATCGAGGATGACGAGCTGGCCGTGCGAATGACGCGCGACGACCATATGAAAACTGTTGGAGCCCAAATCGACGGCGGCGAGCACGTCGGGCACGACACGAGCGCCGGTCATCACACGGCCAGCACTTTTAGGCTGAGAACGAAGAGCCGCAGCCGCAGGTAGTCTTGGCGTTCGGGTTACGAATAACGAACTGAGCGCCCTGTAGATCTTCTTTGTAGTCGATTTCCGCGCCCATCAAGTACTGCGCGCTCATCGGATCCACCAGCAATTGCACGCCCGCGTTTTCGACGCAAAAATCGCCCTCTTCCACTTTCTCATCGAAAGTGAATCCGTACTGAAAGCCGGAACAGCCGCCGCCTGAAACGAACACCCGCAACTTCAGGTTCGGGTTCGCCTCCTCGCGGATCAATTCGCCCACCTTTCCGGCCGCAGCATCGGTGAACACCAATACATCGGGGCGCGCAGGGGTAAGTTCCGGCTGAAGTGCGGGTTCTGAGGTTGTGTTCATAGCGCTAGTGTACTCGCCGGCCAGTGGCCAATCAAAGTTGAGCGTCGCCCGTGGGACCGGCATCCCCCTCACCGTCCCCGCCGTTCGTTCTATGGATCAACTTGCCGTTGATTTGGGCGCCTACCGCGGTTTCAATGACCGAGTAACGCACATTGCCCAATACCCGCGCCTTCGCGCCGAGTTCCACGCGCTCGGTGGCGTCGATATCGCCTCTGACGATACCATTCAGGAGGATGTTGGGCACGATCACCGATCCCTCGATTCCGCCCTGCTCGCCGACGGACAAGCTCGCCTCCCCGTCCAATTCGCTGCTTACGTTGCCGTTGATGTAGCCGTCCAGATGCAGACCACCCGAAAACTCTACGTCCCCGTTGATGCGCGTCTTGGCGCCGATCAACGTGTCGATGTTGAGGTTCTTACTCGGTTTCCGCTTGAACATTTGCACTACCCTTTGGCTGGGCCTCCGGATCCCCCGGACCGCCGCCCGCCTCGGTTTCCATCGACATCCCCTGCGCCTTCCAGACAAACGCCTGGCGAAAGCCATGGGCGGCGTCTCTGCCCGAGTGGATCTCGATCCCGATGCGGGTCGGCTCGAACCCAGGGGGCAACTGCACGGGCTCGTCATAGTCCTGAAAGTATCGAAAAGAGTAGGCGAGGCCGCTGCGATGGTTGGTCGACACTTGGGTGAAGCTCACGGTCACCGGCTTGCCGCGCAGCAACCCGTCGATCGAGATGGCAGCACTGCCTGCCGCCACATTGTCCGGCTTGCCCGTCTGCATCAGAACGAACTTCAACCGATACTGGCCCGCCGCCGGCTCGGGCACGATTTGCATCTGTTGTACCTTGACGTGTACCAGCGAATCCGGCTGCACCAAGCCGCGATAGAACGACAAATCTTGCGTGAGTCGCGCGATTTGACTCTGCATGTCGCCCAAACTCCGCTCCACTTGTTTGTACCCCTCACGATCGACGCGCCGTGCCACATCGGCCGCCGCCAGCTGCTCTCGCTGACGTTCTATTTCCGCTTCCAACGCGCGGATTCGCGCACTCGCCGACAACGCCCCACGCACCGAGTCCACGACCCGAAAGCCCGCATCGTACCGGCCGAGTTCGAACGCACCGTAGAGCACGACGGCGCCGAGCAACGCCGCCGCTGCAAGCAGCACGGCTCGCCGCTTGGGCGCGTCGGATCGGACGACCAGTTTGCCGAACAAGTCCGCCATGAAGTGTGATTCATGCCTTAAATTCGCGAGGGTACGAGACATTACACGAAGCCGGGGGCCACGCGGTAAGATCCGTGCCAGTCGAGATCTTAGGAACGGAACTTGCTCTGGTTAAAGGCTTTTCACGTGGTAGCGATGGTGACCTGGTTCGCAGGCCTGTTTTATCTGCCGCGGCTGTTCGTTTATCACGCGGATGCCGCGGACTGGATCAGCGTGCAGCGGTTCCGAATCATGGAACGCCGCCTGTTCATGCTCATGAGCATCGGCGCCATAGCCACCGTGGTGCTGGGAATCGCGATGATTGTGGCCGCGCCTGCGTACCTTAGGATGGGATGGCTGCAAGTCAAGCTGACGCTCGTACTCCTGCTCATCGTCTACCACTTGCTTTGCTTCAAGTTTCTGCGCGATTTCGCCCATGATCGCCGCACTCACAGTGCCAAGTGGTTTCGCGCGTTCAACGAAGTGCCTTCGCTGCTGTTGCTCGGCATCGTCATTCTGGCCATCGTCAAGCCTGGCTAAGCGCTTCGCGCGGAATCTACGGGGTCGAAAGCGACCCCGACTGACAGGCGCGCGCTGCGCGCGCGATGGAGGCAAGACGCTACGCCGGCATTTAGAGGTCGACGCGGCGCTCGGTGCTCACTTCCGACCACCACTCCGGATAAGGCGGCAGCCCGTCGGGGAACATCAGCCGGCCCAAATCATGCAAAGCGCGGACGTAGACCCGGCGCTTGAAATACACGACCTCTCGCACCGGCGTCCAATAGTCGGCCCATCGCCACCGATCGAACTCGGGCTGGTTGGTGCTATCGAAACGCAGCTTTGCTTCATCGGCCGTGAGTTTCAGGAGAAACCAGCGCTGCTTTTGGCCGATGCAGCGGTCCCTTACATATTGCCGGGGCAACCGATAGCGCAGCCAGCCGCGTGTCGAACCCAAAAGCTCGACATCTTCGCGTTCCAGGCCGATTTCTTCCTTCAATTCGCGGAATAGCGCCTCTTCCACCCGTTCCCCCCGGTTGACGCCACCCTGCGGAAACTGCCAGCCCCGGCCCCCGACGCGGCCGCCCAAGAACACCTGTCCCGCCCCTCCGGTCAGAACGATACCCACATTTGCACGGAAACCGTCCTTGTCTATGTAATCGATGGCTGGTGAAGCGAACATTCCTCAATTGTTCCATATCATCGGGCGCTTGTGCTCGACTCGCGGCACAGCTCCGACCGCGATTCCACCCCCCCGCTGCTTCGAAGTTGGCCGCATTCGACTTGTGGCGCAACGGTGTGGTCCGTATGGTACTTGCCACATGAAAGCCAGCCGATTGCTCTTGTTACTAGCGCTCATCGGGATATCCAGCCTGACTTTGGCCGTATCCGTCGGTAGCACGAATTTCAGCGTGAAGACCATCCTGACGGGGCTGCTCGGGCACGGCAGCGCGAGAGGCGACGCCGGCGCCCCCGGCGATAGCCCGCAACTCGTCCGCGAGGTCATCCTGGATCTGCGGCTGCCGCGGGCGCTCAACGCGTTCAGCACCGGCGGGCTCCTGGCGCTCGCCGGCGTGTTGATGCAGGTTCTGCTGCGAAACCCACTGGCCGACCCTTACGTGCTTGGGATCTCCGGCGGTGCCGCCGTAGCGGCGCTTGGCGCCATGTTGTTGGGATTCGGCAGTCTGTTCATCGATTGGTCGGCGGGCATGGGGGCCTTGGGCGCGACCGTGCTGGTATTCGCGCTGGCCCACGCCCGCGGAGGTTGGACTCCACAGCGCTTGTTGCTCAACGGCGTCGTGGTCGCCTCAGGCTGCACCGCGATCGTAAGCCTCATGCTGGCGCTCGGCGATGAGAGCCGCCTACGCGGAATGTTGTTCTGGCTGATGGGCGATCTGTCGTTCTCGGAGTTTTCCCCGGCGGCGCTCGCGATATTGCTCATCATCGGCCTCTTTGCCATGGCCGGCGCACGCAGTTTGAACGTGCTGGCGCGCGGCGACATTGAATCGCAATCGCTGGGCCTGGCGCTGCGGCCTGCACGCATCGCACTGTTCTGTGCGACCGCCGCGCTCACCGCAACGGCGGTCACCACTGCAGGTGGAATCGGGTTCATCGGGCTGGTCACGCCGCATTTGGTGCGCCTCGTGGCGGGCAGCAATCACCGTGTCGTCGTGCCAGCATCCATTTTACTGGGAGGCAGCCTGTTGACTCTGGCCGATACGTTGGCGCGTATCGCCGCGGCGCCGCGTGAGTTGCCCGTGGGCGCTTTGACCGCTCTCATCGGCGTGCCGTTGTTCTTGATACTGCTGCGCCGCGAACGTCGCATCACGTTTTGATCTTAAAATCGCCGGCCCGCCCTGCGGCGGCCGCTCAACCGGCTCCCATTTGCACGCGATTGCGGCCCAATGCCTTCGCTCGATACAACGCCGCATCGGCATCCGCGAGCAATCGATCCGCGAGGGTCTTCAGATCCGTTACATCCCGTCCGGGGAGGACCGAGGCAACGCCTACGGACACCGTCAAACTGCGTTTGATCTGTGGAGTGAGGGAAAACGGCTTTGCGGCGATGGCTTTGCGGATGCGCTCGGCCAAAGTGGCCGCTTCGGCCGAACTGGCGTCGGGCAATAGAATTGCCAATTCATCACCGCCAAAACGCGCAGCCGTATCCATGGTGCGGATTTGCTCCTCGACTCGACCCGCAATTTCTTTCAATGCCTTATCGCCGGCCAGGTGTCCGTAGCCGTCGTTGATGCCTTTGAACTGGTCGACGTCGATCATCAGACAGGCAATGCTGCTGCCGCGCCGTTGCGCCCGCGCCAATTCTTCCTTCAAGCGTTGCTGCAGATAACGGCGGTTGTGCCAGCCGGTCAGGAAATCGGTGATTCCGGCGCGCAGCAGCCGCGACCGGTTCATGGCATTTTCGATGCAAACCGCGGCGACCGCCCCCAAATGGGCAAGAAAATCGGCTCCATGGTGGCGAGTGAAGCGGGTGGGATCGCAGCTTCCGAAGCACAATGCGCCGATGGGTCGGTCCATGCGGGGCAGCGGCACCAGGGCAACGCTCTTCAAGTTGGCGCTTCCCGGAAACAGCAGATGATGATCGGCGCCGATGAACGGACCCAGCCATGGTCTGTGCAAAGCCGCGAGCTGCGGCGCCAGCCCGACCAGCGAATCGACGAAGGAAATCTGCTTGAATTCGTCGGGCCGATCGCCGCCCGCAATCAGCAAATGGCGAATCTCGTGCTGTGGGTCGAGAAGCACGACGCTGATCGCGTCGAGCGTGTACGACTCGCGCAGACCGTCCACCATGGTTCGCAGCAGTTGCGACAGGCTGTCGGCGCGCAGCAAGGTCAATTCGCGCGCCTGGGTTCGCTTCAAGATATTTTCGTTGTTGGCGGCCTCGGCGATCATGTCCTTCAAACGCTGTTTGAGGTCCTCGTTCTCTTGAATCGTTTCGTCCATTGTCGAGATCCTTCGATGGAATTTCAGCCGGCGCGGGCCGCAGCCCGCACGTCCAGATAGGCTCGACCTCGATTCATGAGGGCGGTGAATGCATCGGCGTCCTTGGTTTTCACCGCGTGCACCACGCGCTCGACCGCTTGGGAGAGCGCCAGCAACGACTCGCCGCCATACTCGTTCAGGCTTTGAATCTCAAAGTAAAGCTCCGGGCTTTCGGCGGCCACGCGGCTGGCTACCTCGAGCTGCGAATCGAACGTAGTGCTCGAAAGCTGGCCCAAGCGCATCGCCGCCTCACCGCTTTCCGCAAGAGCGGTGAAGAATGCGATGTTGAGCGCATGCGAGAGTCCGAGCACATAGGCGATCAAGCGATCGTGCTCGTCCAGGCCCATGACCACGCGCTCCGCCATGGTCGGCGCGAACAGATCTTGCGCTTCCTGCAAGGCCGCGGCGTTGCCCAGATCGATGAAAATGACATGCCGCCCGGAGAGCAATTCTGTATCCGGCCCGAACATCGGATGCAGCGACGTAACGCGGCAACCCGCTTTGACCAACGCATCGAGTCCGGCGCGTAAAGGAGTCTTGAGTGACCCTAAATCGAAGATCAGGCCGCGCGGCGCACGTTCAGCCAGCGCCAGCAGCAGGTTCGTGGTGGCGCTCAAGGGAGTTGCCAGAACGATGAGATCGAAGTCGAGGGCATCGTTTTCCCAGTCGGCCAATCGATCGAAGCCCGGAAGAGAGCCCGACGGGTCGGCAATCGTGACCCTGAACCCCTGCGACGCCAGAAACTCCGAGAACCACCCCCCCATCTTGCCGCAACCGCCGATCACCAACGCGCGCTTGCCGCTGCCGTGCGCGTGTGCCGCGACGCGCGCATGTTCCTGCGTCGCCAATGACGACTGAATCAACTGCCGCAGCAGCGATTCGGCGAGATCCGGGGAAACCCCCAGAGCGTCGGCCGTGATCCGGCCGCGCAAAATGACCTCCCGCTCCCGACCGAAGTCTCGCGTGGCGCGTCCGGTCGCACGTTTTACGGACGCCACCTGCTCGCTGAGGGCCTGGCGGCGGGCGACGAGATGAATGAGCTGCTCGTCGAGCTCGGTCAATGCGGTTCGCAATTCGTCCAGAGTCATGCCGTTTTAATTCCCATTTTGTGCCGGCTCCCCTTTTACCGGCGGACCCAAGGCTATCGCAAGCGCAACGACACGGATACCATTCGCGCATGAGCGCGAATACACAGACGGATTGGACCGAAACCCTTCCTGACCCACTACCGGCCAACCCTTTGCAGGTGGCGGCGGAATGGCTGGCCCAGGCTCGGATCGATGCTGCCCAGCCGAATCCAAATGCCATGGTATTGGCCACCGTGGACGCCGGCGGCCAACCTTCCGCGCGGGTGCTGCTCTGCAAGGAAATCGCCGCGGACGCCGGGGTCATTACCTTTTACACCAATTATCATTCCCGCAAGGGCCGCGAACTCGAGGCCAATCCGCAGGCAGCCGTCGTGTTTCATTGGGACCATCGACATCGACAGGTTCGAGCCGAGGGCCGAGTCGAACGGCTGCCGGCCTCCGAAAGCGATGCGTATTTTCAGAGCCGCCCCTGGCAGAGCCGGCTCGGCGCCTGGGCCAGCCAGCAAAGTGAGCCGGTCGAATCACGCGGTGCCGTGGCGAAGGCGATCGCAGCGGCCGCTCGGCGCTTTGGGGTTCCGTACGATGGCCCCGGTTCTCCGGAACCCGAATCGGTTACGGCCGACATTGTACGCCCGCCCAACTGGGGTGGCTTTCGGCTCGTCGTGAACGCCATCGAATTGTGGGTCGAAGGCGAGTTTCGCATACACGACCGGGCCCGATGGACCCGGAGGACCACCGAAGCGCAAGCCGCTGCCTCCGTGGCGCAATGGTCGGTGACTCGTTTGCAGCCATGAATCTTTTACAGGGGCATGATGCGACCTGTCCGCACTGCTGGGAAACCATCAATTTGACATTGGATCTTTCGGTGCCCGAACAGTCGTACATCGAAGACTGCCCGGTGTGCTGCAAACCCATTCTGGTCTCCTATTCCACCACAGACGGGGAGGTCGACGCACTCAGCGTAGACTCCGCCGCTTGAGCCGGACCGCTTACCCCCACCCTGAGCGCGTAAGCTGGTTCAAGACGCTGCGCGTAGCGACGCTGCTTCTCATTCTGTTGGTGGTCGCTCTGACCACTTGGCTGGATCATTACCGCAGCACCCGGTGGCGCCAGCCGCTGTTCGTGGCCATCTACCCGATAGCGGCGGACGAAAGTCCGGTGACCCGGAATTATGTCGGCTCGCTCGATGGCGAACGCTTCAAGGCCATCGACCTATTTTTCGCTCGCGAAGCGGCGCGCTATCAGCTGCCGACGAGCGAACCCATCAGATCGCGGTTGCATCCCGAACTCATTGCCCTACCGCCGCAGCGTCCCGCGCGAGCCGGCATCTTTTCCACCGCCGTATGGAGTTTGAAGCTGCGCTACTGGGCATGGAACGTCAGTCGCCGTTCGCGTGAACCCGAGGACGTGCGCATGTTCGTGTTGTTTCACGATCCGGCGCGCAGTCCCACGGTGCCGCATTCGCTCGGCCTGACCAAGGGATTGATCGGCGTGGTCTACGCCTTCGCTGATCCCGCGATGACCGGCGCAAACAACGTCGTCATCGCACATGAACTGCTGCACACCCTCGGCGCCAGCGACAAATACGACCCGCAGGACGATGCGCCTCGCTTCCCGGACGGCTATGGCGACCCCCGGCAAATTCCGCTATTTCCACAGAAATACGCTGAGTTGATGGCGGGACGCCGCATGCTGGGCCCAAATCGATGGCAACAAGCATCGAGCCTCGATGAAGTCGTCGTAGGCCCGGCCACGGCGCTCGAAATACGCTGGCCGCAAAATGCACGCTGACCGCCGCCGCTCGCTTCTCGAATGCCGCAATGTGGATATCGGCATCGAAACCCGCACCTTGGTTCGTGGCTTGAATTTGCAGGTCCCCGCAGGCTCCATGCTTGTCGTGCTCGGACCCAACGGCTGCGGTAAAAGCCTCTCACTGCACACGTTCGCTGGCCTCCGCGCTCCGCACGCGGGCGAGCTATTGATCTCGGACCGGCCCTTAAGCGCGTGGACACGACGCTCACTCGCGCTTGAGCTTGCCCTGTTGCCGCAGAACGTCGAGGACCCCTTCCCGGCGAACGTGCTCGAAACGGTGCTGCTCGGGCGTCATCCGCACATTGGCCGCTGGCAGTGGGAGTCCGCGGCCGATATCGCCATCGCGACGCAGGCGCTCGCGGCGGTGGGACTGCGCGGATACGAGGACCGCGACATATTCACGCTTTCGGGTGGGGAGCGACGCCGCGCGGCGCTTGCTGCCGTACTCGCACAAGATCCGCGAGTATTTCTACTGGACGAACCGACCAATCAGTTGGATCCCAACCACCAACTCGAAGCACTGGAGCTGCTGCGGGCGCGCGCCGATGCAGGCGGCGCCGTGGTCGTGACGTTGCATGATCCGAACCTGGCCGTGCGTTTCGCGGATCACGCCCTGCTGATCGGCAGATCGGGAGACTGGCTCTGGGGCAGCGCGGCCGACATCCTCACCTCCGGCAATCTATCGGAGCTTTACGACACACGCTTCGATGACTTGCATGTCGCCGGGCGCCACGTGTTCTTTCTGGCGTAGCGTGCGGGCCCAGCGTCCATCAAGCGCCTGCACCGCCGAGCCTCCGCGCCGCCAACCGCCGGCATCACGCCAGAGCCGCCAGCACCGCCGTATGCAGGCGACCATTGGTCGCCAGCACGGAATTCGATTGAAGTGTGATTGGTGCTCCGCCAAGGTCCGTAAATTGTCCTCCCGCCTCCGACACGATGGCCACGCAAGCGGCGATGTCCAAGATGTTCACGTCGCTTTCAATCACCGCGTCGATCTTGCCTGCGGCCAACAAGTGATAGTGCAGGAAATCGCCATAGCCTCGGATACGGTTGACGCGCGCCACCAACCCACCATAGCGGCTCCACTGATTGCTGCTGGCCAAGGTCTTCAGGTTCCCGGCCGATAGCGCCGCCGATTCCAAGTCGGCAATCTGGCTGACCGCCAGCAATTGGCCGTTGAGATACGCGCCGCATCCGCGTTCCGCAAAAGCCACCTCGCCATACACGGGCGCGCTGGAGACCCCGAGCACGATCTGCCCGCGCCGCATGAGGGCAATCTGCGTGGAGAACATCGGATACTCGCGGACGAACGCCTTGGTGCCGTCGATGGGATCGACCAACCACAGATTCTCGGCGTCCATGCCGCGCGAAACCGTCTCTTCGCCGAAGAAACCGTAGGCGGGGAAGCGCGCCTCGAGAATCTCGCGGATCGCCGTCTCGCAGCGGATGTCGGCCTCGGTGACCGGCGACTTGTCCGCTTTGAGGCGGACTTCAATATTGCGCTGGTACAGCGAGCGTGCAATCGAGGCAGCATGGCTTGCCGCGTCTAACGCCGCCTGCAATTCGGGCGAATGGTTCATGAATCGTCTCCGCTTGAGACGCCACCTTAGCAAACCTTGTGCTACCGTCGCACCCTAACCCTAAGAGACATCGCGTCATGGGCAATCGGCTCACCAAAATTTATACCCGCACGGGCGACGACGGCAGCACCGGCCTCGGCGACGGCACACGGGCTCCCAAAGAATGCGCGCGGGTCGAAGCCTATGGCACCGTGGACGAGGCGAACAGCGCGATCGGCGTGGTGCTGGCGATAGCCACATTGCCCGCTGCGTTAAATCAGTGCCTCACCGAGGTGCAGCATGATCTGTTCGATCTCGGGGGCGAATTGTGCATTCCCGGACATCGAATAATCACGGATGCTTACGTGGAGCGCCTGGAAACGGAACTCGACGGCTTCAATGAAAATCTGCCGCCGCTCAAGGATTTCATCCTTCCCGGCGGCGGCCCGGCCGCGGCCGCCTGTCACGTGGCTCGTGCAGTGTGCCGACGCGCCGAGCGTCGCTGTTGGGCATTGGCACGCGTCGAAGAAGTCTCGCCTGCCGCCCTGAAATACCTGAATCGGCTGTCCGACCTGTTGTTTGTGCTCGCGCGAGTGCTCGCGCGCCATGAGCAAGGCAGCGAAACCATCTGGCGGCGAACTCGCTAGGCGACGCTCGCCGCATTCAGCTGGTTGGAATGCAACCAGTCGGTGTGCCAGCGTTCCAATTCCGGGATTGGCAGCGGCCGGCAGAACAGGAACCCCTGCACTTGATTCGCTTCGCGAATTCGCAGGTAATGCCACTGCGCTTCGGTTTCCACCCCTTCCGCGCAGGTCGCCAAGCCCAAGCTCTTGGCCATGGCGATGATGGCATCCACGAGGGGTGCATTGCCGGCGCGCTTCGAAGCGATATCACGCACAAAGCTGCGGTCGATTTTCAGCGTATCGATGGGAAAGTGACGCAGGTAAGACATTGAACTGTAGCCGGTCCCGAAATCGTCCAGCGCCGTCGCCACGCCCAAGTCCTTCAACGATTTGACAGCCTTGCTGACCGCGCTCGAATACTCGATCAGCGCGCCTTCCGTGAATTCCAACTCGATCATGCGCGAATCGATACCGGCCGCGTCGATGGCGCTCGATACTCGGCGGACGAGGCTGCCGTCCCGGAATTGAACGCCGGAAACGTTTACCGCGACCTGCCAGTCTCGCGCGCCCGCATCGCGCCAGCGGCGCGCCTGCGCGCAGGCCTCGCGCAGTACCCAATCGCCAATCTCAATGATCAAGCCGCTCTGCTCGGCGAGCGGGATGAACTCGTCCGGCGGCACGAACCCGCGTTGCGGGTGCGACCATCGCAACAAGGCCTCTACGGCCTCCACCCGCAGGTCGTCGAGAGCCAGCCGTGGCTGGTAATTGAGCGTCAGCTCTTGACGCTCCAATGCCCTTCGCAAATCGGCTTCCAGAGACAGATGCCTGGCCGCTCGGGTGCTGATCGATTTCTTGAAGATTTCCACGCCGCCCTGGCCGATCCTCTTGGCGTGATGCATGGCTGCGTCGGCATTCTTGACCAGCGCCTCGGCGTCGGCAGCGTCCGCCGGAAAGAGGCTGATGCCGATGCTTGCCGACAGCGACATCTCCTGCTGTGCAATTGCGAACTGCCGTTCCAGCGCTGATTGGATCCGGCGCGCTACGGCCTGGGCGGCGTCCGTCGTTGATACGCCGGGAAGCGCCAGTGCGAATTCGTCGGCGCCGGTTCGCGCCACCCAATCCGTGATGTCGGTGGTCGCCGCATCGTTGTCCATTGGTTCCCCGCCCCTTGGGGTATCGCGCAAGCACCCCTGCAAGCGGTTGGCGATTTCCTTCAACAATGCGTCGCCCACCGCTTGGCCCTTCGTATCGTTGATGCGGGAGAAATTATCGACGTCCAGCATCAACACGGCGATCCCGCGTTGCCGCAGCACCGCCCAGGCGATGTGTTGCTCGAGAATTTGCAGCAGCCGTTGCCGGTTCGGCAAGGAAGTGAGCGGATCGTAATAGGCCAAATATCTGATGCGCGCTTCGCTTTCACGCAGCTTGTCCTGCGTTTGTTTGGCGCGCACCAAAAACTTGACGCGCTGCGCAAGCAGCATGGGATTGATGCCTTTGGACGTAAAGTCCGTCGCTCCGGCATCATAAGCGCGGGTGATTGACGTCATGTCGTCGAGGCTGGTCTGCATCAATACCGGCACATGCCGGCTCTCCGGCAGCGCCCGGAGTGCGCTGCAGACATCGAACCCGCTCATTCCAGGCATGACTACATCCAGAATGACGCAATCGACCGGCCGCGCGCGAAGCTCATCCAAGGCGCTTCGTCCGTCCGCTGCCGTGGTGACTCGGAATCCCACCATTTCCAGCGCACTCCCGATCAACAGCCGTGCCCCCGGGTCATCATCGACGATGAGCACCGTGCCCGCTGCCATTTCCCGCGTTTTCATCGGATCCTCATGCTAGTAAGCCGCGGATTGCCACGCCGGGAGCTGCTTAAGCTGCATCGGCAGACCGCTCCCGGGTGAGTGCCATGCAAAATTCCTGATATTCCTCGCGGATTCGAAGGATGAGCGGTCCTGCGAAAGCGATTCCGCCGCCCTGCACCAGCACCTCGCACTCCTTGCTCGCCACGACTAAGCGCGATCCGCCGAGATTCGCGGTGCTGGACCTGAGTGTGTGCAACGCGTCGGCCAACGCCGTCGGCAGCATATTGGCGGCGGCCGTCTCGACGGCTGCGAGCAAGCTGGGCGAGTGCTGCAAATACAGGTCGATCAAGGAGTTGAGAAGCGCCGGACGTGCCAGCGCTGCGATATTGCGCAGCACACCGAGGTCGACCAGCGGTGCTCTCGACGTGTCGCTGCTCCGCTCGGGCTGTGCCGGGTTCGCTCGAGGCCCAAGCCAACGCTTGAGCACCGTGGCCAATTGCTGCTGCGTGAACGGCTTGCTCAGGAAGTCGTCCATCCCCGCCGTGAGACATCGTTGCCGGTCCCCTTCCATGGCGTTCGCGGTGAGGGCGATGATGGGCACCCGTGGCTTTGCCGAGCCCAGCTCGCGGCGTCGAATTTCAGCGGTCGCGGTGAGTCCGTCCATGACGGGCATCTGACAATCCATCAATATGGCATCGTAGTCCGAAGCGCTCAGCGCCTCGATGGCCACCCAACCGTTGTCGGCAGCGTGCGTGCTGCAGCTCAAGCTTTCGAGCATGCCGACGGCCACTTCCTGATTCACGGGGTTATCCTCGACCAACAATATGCGGGGCCCGGCACTCCGCGGCGCGGCCGTCGCGGTCGCCCCCGTGCTCGGCTCCTCGGCCGAAGATTCCGGCACCAAAGTCATGGCACGGCTCAGACAACTGAGAAGCTGCGCCCGTCGCAATGGTTTGGGCAAGACCGCGGTGAACAGCGTCGCGCAATCCGCGGCGCCATCGTTGCTGTCCCCCGAACTCAACATGATGAGCCGCAGTCCGTTGAAGAGCGGGTCCTGCCGAACGATCCTCGCCAGTTCGATGCCGCTCATTCCGGGCATGCGGCCGTCCACCAGGGCTAAATCGAAGCGCAGCGGCCCTTCCGAGTTCAGCGAGGCCAGGGCCGCCTCGCCGCTTTCCACCGCAATCACATCCAGGCCCCAGGACGTCAAATGCTGCTGCAAAATCTCGCGATTATTCGCGTTGTCATCGACCACCAGCACGCGCACACCGGTGAGGTTCAGCCGCGGCAACTGCGGAACGCCTGAATCGGCCGTGCACTGGCTTGTGGCGGTGACCGGCTCCAACCGTACATCGAACCAAAACGTTGAGCCGCTGCCGACAGTGCTGCGCACGCCGATCTCGCCCTCCATCAAGGTAAGCAGTTGCTTGCAGATGGCGAGACCTAAGCCCGTGCCGCCGTATTTGCGTGTGGTGAAGGAGTCGGCCTGGCTGAACGCGTTGAATATCTGGGCCTGGGCATCCTCGGATATGCCGACGCCCGTATCCGTCACCTCGAAGCGCGTACGCCCGGTGGCGTCCTGCGCCTTGACTCGGACGACGACTTCCCCGGTCTCGGTGAACTTGATGGCATTGCCCGCCAAATTGATGAGCACTTGCCGCAATCGCATCGGATCGCCGCGTACCGTTACGGGAACGTCCGATTCGATGACACATGTCAGCTCAAGACCCTTCGCATGCGCGCGGCCGGCGAGCAATTCAATGGTCTCTTCAACCGCTTCTCGTAGGCCGAATTCGATTCGCTCGAGTTCGAGCTTGCCCGCCTCGATTTTCGAGAAGTCCAAAATATCGTTGATGATCTGCAATAACGCTTCGGCGGACCGCGAGATGGTTTCCGAGAGCCGCCGCTGCCGTGGCGTCAGCTCCGTTCCGCTCAGCAATTCCGACATTCCCATGACGCCGTTCATGGGCGTACGAATTTCGTGGCTCATGCGGGCGAGGAATTCGCTTTTCGCACGACTCGCCCTCTCGGCAGCGTCCTTGGCCCGGTTGGCCTCGTCGATCGCCCTCCGCAGTTCTCGGTTGGCACTGCCGAGGTTGACCGTGCGCTCGGCCACCTGCTGTTCGAGGAACTCCCGGTATCGCTCCAAACGCGCATCGCGATGCCGAATCTGACCGAGCATCTGATTGAAACCGTCGATCAGCGAGCCGATCTCATCCTGCGAACTGCTGTCCACACGCAGACTGTAATCCTCCTCCGACGATATCCGCTTCATGGTGTGCGCAAGATTCACGATGGGGCCGGAGATCTGTTGCTGCAACCGCGCAGCCAACCAGTACGACACTCCGACGGCAGCCGCAATGGCGGTGAGAATGATGAGCAGGTAGCCGGGCCAGCCTGGATATAGCGCGTCGAGAACGACGATGATGTGGATGAACCCGAGGACCCGGCCTTCGTGCACGACGGGCGCCGTGATATGGATATGGCCGCCACGCGCAAACAATTTAGGGCCGGCGGGGTCCAGAGGAAGCGTGGCGCCGGCCGAGTCCGAGATAGGGTCGCTCGCGGCGCGGCGGTAAGTGGTCAGCCGTTTGCCGTTGGGCAGAAAAACTTCCGCCACGCTCACCATCGGTTCGTCCCGGAACACATTCATGGCCTTCTCGGCGGATTGCCGGTCTCCGGCCTCGACCTGCGCAATGATGCCCGGACCGATGATCCGGGCGACGCGGGACGCCCGGCGCAGCATATCCTCGCGCAAATGGAGGACGTTAGTTGCGATGTGCATGGCCAGGGCGATACCGAAGGCGACCATTGCCGGTACCATGATGACTACGCGCAATTTGCGCTCGATGGGAAGATCCGCGAACCAACGAATCAATAGCCCTCCCTCAGGAGCCTGTCTGAGTATTCCGCGTGAGCCGCGTTGGCTGGGAGAGGGAGCGGATGCAA
>Ga0326728_10015893_pt1 | contig 15517 bp, 19 predicted proteins | sample MB3enrmetagenome_FD_207602 | JGI IMG/M metagenome (GOLD analysis project Ga0326728, IMG submission 207602) | Lab enriched peat soil microbial communities from McLean, Ithaca, NY, United States - MB31MN | ecosystem: Environmental > Terrestrial > Soil > Wetlands > Peat | place: USA: New York...
GGTCCATCTCCCGTTAGCACGGTTTTGCAGTCATGGACCCCAATCCGGCCTGCCGAACTTGCGGCGCACTGGTTGACTTGACCCGGCGAAACGCGGTAACGCCCGTGGTCTACCGGAACGTAGCATGCCGCGGCTGCGGGGCCATCTGCATCTTAGAGGGGCCGGAACGGAATGTGAACTTCGCCTGACGAGTTCTATACGACGAAGGCGTTCACCCTGTGGAAGCGGATGTCCAGCGAACGGACCCGAGCTGAGGGCTACGCACCCCACCGTCGAAAACTCGTTCGTGAGCCTGGGCCGTCTAGTTCCACCACACGCTGGGAGAACGCCCATCGCCGCTCCTGTCCGTCGTGCAAGGGCGCAGGCAGGAAGGGGCGGCGAAAGAACAAGCCGTGCAAGACTTGCGAGGGGACAGGCTGGGTTCTTCAGTGAGGGGACATCATCGGGGGGGGAGGCTCGCCACCTCAGCTTTGTCCCCGTTCGTCACGTCGGCTTCATCGGATCAAATGCGTGGTCGAACGGTAGGAGCTTCTCGCGCCCTCGACGCCGGTACGGTCCGTAGACGAGGAGACTGATCCCGAGAATAGCGCTACCGTAGCTTGCGGGGTAGACCTCGAACTCCCTCTTCTCCCCGGGCCTGACCGATGCCAAGCCCGTGATCTTCTCGGTCGGAGCATCGCTAGGGTAGCACAACAGAGGCCACCCTCGCTCCCCGTCAGCAAGGAGGAACGAGATGTCAAACTGAGCGGTGGATCTCGTGGGGTTACGAATCCACACCCGCCCTGTGAAGTTGTTGAGGATTAACGGGTCCGGTGTCGCCGCTACTCCCGCGGAGAAGGGCCATCTTGAGTACTCATCTCGCCAATACTGGTAGGCCAAGTAGACTCCAGTCGATACCAGACCGCCGCCAACGGCGATTCCGAGGTCGATAAGGTACGGCTCGAATGCGGCCCAACACATTGTGGAGCGGAACGGACCGGCCTATTTGTCAGGAACGACAAGGAATAGCCTGCCCTGAACAGCTCCGGACTGCTAACCCGGCCGCACGTTCAGGAAGAGCCGAGTCGTCCGAACCGTCGGAAAGTCATCCCAGTCAATCCGCGTGGCCTCGCGGTCCTGAAGTCGTTGAAGGTGGTCGATTAGGGCCTGGATTAGGTCCGCCTCGGCCTGCGCGGGGGAGGTCGCATGCACCAGGACCTCGGGGAATCCTTCCACGATACCGAGGAAGGAGCCCTCCCCCACGTCCGGGATGCGCAGATGGAACTCGAACATACGACCCCCGGGCCCGCTTCAGGCTGGCCGTGACCGCGCGACGACTCCTCCGAACGACTCCCCCGCGTCCATGTCCCGGAGCTTCGCGTGGAGCGCTCTAAGCGCGAGCACCTTCTGCTCGAGGTCCTCGAGGATGATCCGGTTCACTCGGGTCCGGAGCTGCTCTCCCGTCTCGCCGTCCTTCGCGTAGTCCGCGAACCCACTGCGCGCGGACTCGAACTGACCAGCGTTGAAGACGAGCTGCCCGGAGGCCCAAGGACGACCCGCTTCGACACTCGGAGAGGCATCCGCTTCGGAGTGGGCGGGGTCGGTTGTGAAGTCCAGTTCGACCGGGGGCTTCGACTCGGCCGGCTTGGCGAGGAGCGCGCTCGCCGGGACGAACCCCAGGACTGACGCGAGGTCGACGCGGTCGCGGGGTCGGCCGCGGTAGCTCCCGAAGTCGGGCGAGTGCTCGCGAAGATAGGCGGGGTAGGGGCGCGGCGCGCCGAAGTCCACCACGAGACGGATTTCCGGGTCGCGGGGGATCTGGCGGCCACACCCGCACGAACACTTCCGCGGGAAGCGGTTCCCTGTGACGGTTCGGAGGCGGGTGGCTCCGGTTTCCGCGGGCGTTCGGCCTGTGTCTCGCGCGGTTTCGATGATGCTTGACTGCATCGTTTCACCTCGCGAGAGCAGGTGAAACGATGCCAGGGGTGCGGACTCGACGAGTTCACTGAAAGAGCAGGGCGAGCCCAGTTTGACCGCCGCCGAGCTCATCCGTCGGATTGAGGAAAAGGCCAAGATTAGCAGTATCTATTTGGTCCCGGGGAAACGTGCGATGAGGGGGCGGTCGCGAAGACGCACCTTTGTCTACCCGCTGATTATGGGAATTGCCGTAGGAATGGTCCTCTCAATTCCAGTCCTTGCGAGCCCGCATCCCCAAGGGTATCAGTGGCCTGATAGGAACCAAGTCGAGTTCGCGACCGCCGGTTTCGGTCCCTGGACGGTCGATGCCAGCGGCGTTGCATCACTGCCTTCCAACTGCACGACCATGCTCGTAGACATGGACTCGACCTTCCCGGCGGAAGTCTGGGTTGTTCCGCACAACGCCACGATCAACTACAACAGTTCGGAGGGTTCGCCTTCGTACTACTACTGGTCCGGGCCAACCCCGACTGAACACATCAGCGCAATCGTTTCGATCTCCAATCCGGCGGCCGGAGTCTGGTTGGCCGTCCGTGATCCGAGTTCCAACCAGACCGGTCAGGCGTCCTGGGGGTTTGTATTCTCCGCAAGCGACTGCCCGTGACTATCCTCGCCCACGATGTCGCGGGTTCGGTCGGCGCGCCCAGCCCTGGCGTTGGATACGAGATGCTGTGTTGCATCGCACGTCCCTCGCGAAGAAAGGACTCCCTTCAAGCTCCCTGCGCCATCCACTTTCCAACACGGTCCCTGATCTCTTCAAGCGAGGTTTTGTGATTTACCTCCGGGCCGAGGCGTAAGGTTCGATAGCCGAGAGCTTCCCGAGCCGTATCGAGAGCAAGGTCGGCAGCGATTCCCTTCGGCTTTCGGTGGGTCCAATAGCCATCGGACTCGACTATCAACTTTCGAGGTTCGTCGAGGAAGTCGGGTCTGCGGCCGGCGATGCGGTAAGCTGACTGATTTCCTCGGAAGGCGAAGCCCAGTGGTTCCAGCGCCACGGCGATGTGGCGTTCGGCCTTCGAAGGTCTTTCTACGGAGTCAAGATGGGCGCGGTTCTTCTCACGCCATCTCGGGCTATTCGGCAAACCGCGATTACGGGCGGCCATCATGGCTTGATACTCTGGGTTCTTCGAGAGCTTCCGCCTTCCAGCCATGAAGTTCGCTCGGAAGACGGGATCTGACTGGCGCCTCCGAAGTGCCGCGGTGACGTTCTCCCGCCACCCGAGATTACTGGCTCGTCTCTGAGCCATCGCAAGCATGTCTCCCTTGTGAACCGGGTCCTGCGCCCTCTTGAGGGCCGTCGCGGACATCTTCGCTCGCACCGCGGGGTCGCGCGTCATCTTGCGATTGAATTCCGTTACCGTAGCGTGCCACGTGGGGTCCTTCGCGAGCCGGCGGCTTCGCTCGGTGAGCCGAGCGAGCTGCTCGGGTGTAAGATGCGACCCCTTCTTCATACCAGATCGAGATTCGATGGAAGGCCGACCCCTTTCCTGACGGTTTCTGTTCGGAAGGGGTTGGCCCCGGGTTGCCCCGGGGCGGAAGGGGTTGGTCTAGCCTGGCTACCTATCCGACTCGTTGCAGGAAGGCGAGAGCGGATGGGCGCGAAGGTGTCCGGAGCGCTGTCTGGGTCCACATTTCACTAGGTCCAAACCCATTCGGGTTCAAATCCCCCCGTGTCCATTGTCGCCCCGACCATTTCCCAGCCTAACCCCCTGAAGGATACGGCTTCCCCGGAGATCCACGAGCCGACCCGAGGGCGAAACGGTCCTGAATCGGTCGGCCCAGCGTCGATGACGTCCCTTTCCTCTGCCGGAAACGGGTGGATTCGAGGATGGTACGCGGACGGTACTTCGGTCCGGAGCTGGGGATTCCCACCTCTCCAGTCCTCGACAAGACCGAGGCGAAGCTGTTTCGACTCACGGGGCCCGCGAAAGGGGGAAAGGATCAGCGAGCCGACCGACCCTCCCCGCCATCTAGGGGCCGGGGGGCGGGCTCGGGGGAGGCTGGGTAGCCGGGTCCGGTGCCGCGGACGCCGGGGTGACGATGGTCTTCGTTGGCGGGGATTCCTTCCGCCGGCTGAAGAGGATGATTACTCCGATCAAGAGGATCGCGGAGGCTACGATCGAGAGATACCAACCGATGGCGGGTCCCCAGTCGTAGGTTAGCCAGCCGTTGAGTGGGTTGCAGCACGGGGTCCGGCTCGAGCCCATGAACGAGGACCAAGGTCCACTAGTGTTGGTGCCCGAACTGCCACCGTCATTCGAGAAGGCCGGCGGAAGAGCGACGGCGAAGAACCCCGGGGTGATGATGGCCAAGAAAAGGGCGAGTACCCCGAGCGCGAGGCCGAAGCCCGATCGACGGGCGTTGTCTCGAGCGGCGAATACGAGAATCGTCGCGAGAACCCCGAGGGTGATGCCGGCGATGAGAAGGAAGAACGCCGTCTCGACCACGTTCCCGACATTCGTGCCCGAAGGGTACGATGTCGAGGACGGACACCCTGCAGCGGGACTGCACGAGAACTGGATTGTCCCGTTCATCGACGGCATGCCAAGATAGGAGTACACGGTGGTGCTCCCACCGGTCTCAGCCGATGTCTTGACGGCGTACCACGGCGTGAACAGCGCAACGATCAGGAGGATCGCCCCGACCAGGATGATGACCGCTCCCAACAGTCTCCAGGCCCTCTTGCTCGCCATGCTGGCGCTCTACGCTCCCGTATACGACTCCACCCCTTAGAACCGCGGAATGGGAGCTGAACCCTTGGGTGCGCCGAGGGTCTCGCTTCCGGAATCGAATCCCCGGGGAGTACAAGTCCACCCGTGTTCACGCCCTCAAACTCCGACCGAAGGTGCTTACGGACCTCGGGCGGGTCAGGTCGTGTCGATCCCGACCCGCTCCCGCAGACCCACCCACCGTGGGAGGTTCAGCGTCTCGCGGGCCATCCGCACCCAATCGTCGAAGCGGGCGGTCTCCGGACCCATCTTGAGGTCCGAGAAGAGCGCGACGAGCTCTTCTTGGTTCAGCGAAGGAAGCGTCCAGCGCATCCAGGTCTCGAACAGGGGCGAGGGAAGGCTGGCGTAGAACACGGTCCTCATCGCGCGGATCTGCTCGTCGGTGAACCATCGCCAGAGGACCGGGACGAGCAGGGCCTCCTCGTGGTTCAGGTGCGACAGGTAGAACGCCAGCAGACTGTCCACCTCCTCGTTCAGGCGGTTCCCCGCCTCGAGGCGGCTGGCCGGTGTCGTGAGGCGCATGACCTCGTCGCAGGTCTTCGAGACGCCCCCGACCCGCCGGATCACCTCGGCATGCTCCTTCATCGCCGTCTCCACCGCGGCCGGGTCGTGCGGCCGCACCTGGGAGAAGATGTCCCGCTCTTCGTGGCTGGCGTGGGCGCTGAGCAGGCAGAGCATGCAGTTCGAAAGCGAGTTCCCAAGGTCGTGCTTCAACCGAGTGGCGAACTGGTTCGATTCGTTCACGTCCGCGAAGTTGACGGTCTGCAGCTGGCTACCGAGGTCGTAGAGCATCGAGCGTATCCCCTTGTGGATCGGCCGAAAGAGATTCTCTCGCTCGCTCATGATGGACGGTGACCCAACACTATGGGGCACCACGTCCCTTAAAGACTGTTCGCCGGGGACGGCGGGTTCGATAGCGGCCCGTAAGGCCGGCCGCTGCGTCCCGCGGAAATGGTCCACCTTGGCGGATCGCCTGCGGACCTTTTCGCGGCCGGATGCGAAGGACGCCGACCTGATCAGCTGGCGAGCGTCGTCGACCTCTCGTTGGAGGCCGGGCCGGCTGCTCGCATGGGGAGGACGTCCTTGGCGGGGCGCGGCAGTGCCGCGGCCGGGGGGCTTTCGGTGGGGGGAGGTGCGACCTCCTTCGGTTCCACGGTCTCGGGGGGACGGTCTCCCCTCAGGTCGAGGGTCGCCTCCACCGTGCCGTCGTCCGAGTAACGGAGCGAGAACCCCATCCGCTTCATGAGCGAGAGCGCCCGGTAGTTCTCGGCGAGCATGACCGAGTAGACCCGCTCGATCCCCATGTCCTCCGCGACCTCGAGGACGTGGTCCGCGAGCTTCGTCCCCAGCCCGACGTTCTGGAACTCGTCGGTCACGATGACGGCGAATTCGCCGCTCTTCCCGTCCGGTTCGATGCTCAGGCGGCCCACGCCGAGGAGCCTCCGTCTCCCGTCCTGGGTGAGCTCGGGCACGATCGCGATCTCCCGGTCGTAGTCGATGTTGCAGTAGCGGACCCGCATCTCGTGTGAGGTGTCCTTGATCACCTGGAAGAACCGGTACCGGATCGACTCCTCCGAGAACCCTCGGAACATCTCGAGCCACATCGGTTCGTCCTCCGGTTTGATCGGACGGAGGACCACCTCCTCGCCGTTCGCCATCCTCCAGCGCGCCTCGTACTTCTTCGGGTACGGGCTGATCACGAGGTGGGCGTGGGCGTCCCTTTCGGTTCGGGCTCGGTTCTTGTCGATCAGGATCCGGGCGTCCAGGATGTGTACCTTGCTCTCGTTCAAGAGGAGCGGGTTGATGTCGATCTCCTTGATCTGCGGGAAATCGACCAAGAGCTGCGAGAAAAGAAGGAGCGTCCTCTCGAGGAGCTCGATGTTGGCCCGCGGCTGGTTCCGGTACCCCTTGAGGAGCTGGTAGATCTTGGTCTCCTCGAGCATCCGCCGGATGAGCGTGGTGTTGAGCGGGGGAAGCCCGACCGCGGAGTCCCGGTAGAGCTCCACCCCCACGCCCCCCATGCCGAACAGGACGATCGGGCCGAAGAGGGGGTCGGTCTTTCCTCCGACGATCAGCTCGTGGCCGCCCCTCGGGATCATCGGCTGGACGGTGACGCCGAGGATCTGGGCATCGGGCTTGTACTCCTTCGCCCGCGCGACGAGGGCGTCGAACTGACGGCGGACCTCCTCCTCCGAACCGATGTCGAGGGCCACACCGCCGGCCTCGGTCTTGTGCAGGATATCGGGGGAGAGGATCTTGAGCACGACCGGGAAGCCGAAGTGCCGGGCCTTCGCGGTCGCCTCGTCGGCGGTCGTGGCGACCTCGGTCGCGACCACGGGGAAACCGTAGTACTTCAGCAGACGCTTCGCCTCCTCCTCGGTCAGCGCTTCGCGGCCCTCGTTGGCGGCCCCTCGCAGGATGACGGAAATCGGCCTCCTCGGCGGGGCCGAGTCCACGGTCAGGTCCTCAGGGGTCTCGTAGAGGAGCCCGATGTTCCGGCGGTACTGGTACATCGTCAAGTACGTCTTGACCGCCTGCTCGGGGGACGAGTACGTGGGAATGTTGTGGCCGGCGAGGAACGCGTTCGCCTCGGTGACCCGGCTCCGACCCATGAAGGACGCGAGGATGGTCTTGTTCTGGTACGTCTTCGCCTGGAGGATGTCGACGACCGTCTCCGCGACGGCGAGGGGATTGATCATCGCCTGGGCCGTCAAGAGCAGCAGGATCCCGTCGATGTTCTCGTCCTCGAGGCAGGCCTCGAGCGCGACGCGGTAGCGTTCCGGCCCGGCATCGCCGATGAGGTCGATCGGGTTCCCGTGGCTCCAGAACGCCGGGAGCGCCGTGTTGAGCCGCTCCATCGTCTTGGGGCTGAGCTCGGCCAACTTCCCGCCCCGGGCGAGGAGCGCGTCGCTGGTCATGATCCCCGGCCCGCCCGCGTTCGTGATGATCGCGAGCCTCGGTCCGTTCGGGAGGGGCTGGGTGCTCAGGACCTCGGCGGCGCTGAACAGGTCCGAGATCTCATCGACACGAACGATCCCAGCTCGCTTGAACGCCGCGTCGTAGATGTCGTCCTCACCGGACAGGGAGCCCGTGTGCGAGGCGACGGCCCGGGCGCTCTCCCGGAACCGACCGGCCTTGACGACCACGATCGGTTTCGACCGGGCGAAGTGCCGGGCGGCGCTCATGAAACGCCGGGCGTTGGTGACCCCCTCGATGTACATCAGGATGCTTCGGGTCTGCGGGTCGCTGCCGAAGTAATCGATGAGGTCGCCAAAGTCGACGTCGCTCATCGACCCGACCGAAACGAAGGTCGAGAACCCGACGTTCTCGTGGATCGCCGTGTCGAGGATCGCGGAACCGAGCGCCCCGCTCTGGGAGAGGAACGCCACCGTCCCCGGCTTCGGGACCTTGGAGAGGAACGTCCCGTTGAGCCGCGTCGAGGGCCGCATGATCCCCAGGCAGTTCGGGCCCACGATCCGGATACCGTACCCGGCGGCGATTTGGAGGATCTCGTCCTCGAGCGCCTTCCCCGCCGGGCCGGTTTCCTTGAATCCCGCCGAGAGAATGACGATGCCCTTCACGCCGGCCTTGCCGCATTCGTCGACCAGTCCGGGCACCGTTTTTGCGGGCGTGGCGATGATCGCGAGGTCGACCGTTTCCGGGACCGCCCCGATCGTGGGGTAGGCCTTCACACCGAGGATCTCGGGCTTGTGGTTGTTCACGAAGTAGGCCTTGCCCTCGAAGACCCCCCTCGCGAAGTTGGCCGAGACCGCGTGGCCGACGGACCCCTCGGTATCGGTCGCGCCGAGGATCGCCACGACGTGGGGCTTGAAGATCTTGTCGAGATTGTAGGTCCCCATCCGCCCGCTCCTCGTTTCCTTCCGGTGACGGTGGACCGAACCGCCCCGCCGGCGTGTGCCGGAGCTGGGACGCGGTGGGACCACCCTTCGGCGCTATTACAGACTTGCGGCTCCTCAAAAAGAGGTTCGTTCTTCCGACTCGACGGTCTGTGCGGATAAGCCGGGTTCGACCCGCAACGACCTCTCGGCCCGCTTCTCCGAAGGACAGCGGCTGGGGGGTTCTCCCCGAGGGTTAATGGGAGGTCACGACCTTCCCGGCATGGGCTATGTCGAAGACAACGATCTTGGCGAGCGAGAACGGGCCGATCCTCGTGATGGCGGACGGGAAGGTCGCAACCGCGCTGTGCCGGTGCGGGCACTCCTCGAAGAAGCCGTTCTGCGACGGCACGCATCACAAGACGGGGTTCCGAGCGGAGAAGGCCGAGGTCAAGATCCCGGATTAGGGAAAGGCCCACCCGTCACCTTCGCGCCGTGCCGTAACGGGCATTCCAGGGCGTGGCCTGCGGCCGGTCAGGCTCGCAGGTCGACCACAGTCTTTCCGCGGGCGCGCCCCGCCTTGAGCTCCGCGAGCGCGGCCGGCGCCTCGGGAAGGCTGACCCGGCGTTCGATAGGTATCGCAAGGTGGCGGTCCACCACGTCCCGCGCCAAGCGCTCGAGGAGCGAGGCCGTCGGCTGTAGGGTCACGTTGAACCCGCGAACACCCGCCCGGTCGAGCGACCCGAGGTCGGCCGAGAACGTCGTGGTGGCGGCAGCACCCCCTCGTCGGACGAGCGCGGCCCACTGCGCGAAACCGGGTCGGTCGCTCATGGCGTCCAAGAGGCCGTCTATGCCAGAAGGGTGGGCCCGGGCGACGGCCGCGCGCGGGTCATCGGAGGATGGGTCCACGACCTCCTCAGCCCCCAGCGAACGGAGGCGGGCTACCGAGGTAGCCCGCGCGACCGCGATGACCTTGAAACCTCTCGCCGCCGCCAGTTCCGTCGCGAACGACCCGACGCCCCCGGACGCTCCGACGATGACCAGCGACGCGCCGGGCGAGAGCGCGAGGGCATCGAGGCTGGCCAGCGCGGTCATCCCGGCGGTCGGTAGTGCGGCCGCTTGCTCGGCGCTTAACCCGGCCGGAACGCGGATGACCGCGTTCCGTTCGGGGACGGGCGCGAGCTCCGCGTAGGTCCCCGTGCCAATCGGGTCGTGGAGGAAAGTGCCGAAGATCCGGTCACCGACCCGGAGCCGTTCGGTCCCGGGGCCGGCCGCTTCCACGGTGCCCGAGGCGTCCACGCCGAGGACGAGCGGGAACACGTGAGGGCGATTGCCCTCGAACATCCCCTCCGCGATCTTCCAGTCGAGCGGGTTGATCCCCGCGAACTCCACGCGGACGAGCACCTCCTCCCGGCCCACGGCCGGCGAAGGGAGGTCCGTCAGCTCGAACGGCATCTTGAACCGTGGAACGGCCACCGCCCGCATGCCCGGCGATGGTCACCGACGGTCATCAAGGATTCCGCCTCCAGAGAGGTCTCCCCGCGGAAGGCTAAGTACGCCGCCCGCTCTTTGGGCCCTCTCGAGGGCCATGGGGATCGATAGAGACTTCCCGATGACCGGAACCCAGGCCAAGGCCCTGATCGTCGGCCTTCTGGCCATGGGTGCGTTCGGGGCCGCCCTGTTCGGCGGCGTCATCCCGGGCCTCAAGCCCAATTACGCCGAGCCGACCGTGGTCGAGGTCAACGGGGAGTCCTACTACTTTACGACCGTCTCCCTGACGGCACCCGGCTTTTTCCAAAACACCACCTCTCCTCAATCCTTCGCGTTCCACAACGTGACGTTCGCGCTGTGGGTCTCGAACTGGTACTCGCCCTTGGACCGGCTCGTCCAAGGGAACGGCACGGAATCGAACGGGACCGTCTACTCCTTTGTGCTGGGCGAATCCGCCACTCCGCCGGTCAATACCACGCTGTACGTGTCGCCCGACCGGTGGTTCGCGGTTTACTGGCCGGGAGGCCCGCTGGCCGGGTCCTCGGTGGAGCTCATGGTCCACACCTGATTCGCAGTAGCTACCCGCAAGGTTCGGGCTGGAAACGGAAGGACGGGCCGCCCCCGCCACCCGGACCGGGGAGGATCAGGGGGTACGTTCCGGTACCGGAGCCGGCTCCCAATCGGCCCGCTCTGAGGCTGGAGAAACATCTAATCCCGAGGCGCTCTCCCGGACATCGGTGCGGGTCCCGGAGGCTTTGGCCCTCGGGGGGCCGCCGGAAGGGAGCGAGATGAAGCAGGGACGGGCCGCCAAAGCCGGGACCCCCGGACGCCGCCGCGCTGCCGCCCGACGCTCCGGAGCCGGTTCCGCCGGCCGGCGCCCGTCGGTTGCTCCCGGGGACCACCGTCGCATGCATGAGGCATCGTGGTCACGGGCGGATGCGGTCGCCGTCCTCGACGCGCCCGACCGTCGCTCGACCCAAGACCCGGACCGCCTCTGGCGTCGGCTGGGCCTGAAACGGGGGGATACCGTCGTCGACGTGGGGGCCGGGACGGGCTTCTACGCGTTCGCTGCGGCTTCCGTGGTCGGCTCGAGCGGACGAGTCTACGCGGTAGATGTCTCCCAGGACCTCGTGCAGTTGGTTCGAGAGCGGGCGGCAGGCCGCAAGGTCCGCAACGTGGAGCCGGTCCTTTCCACCCTGACCCACATTCCGATCGAGGATGCGGTGGCCGACGTGGCGCTCCTCGCGAACGTCCTTCACGGGATCCCGTCGGAAACGGTCGACGAGGCGGTCCGGCTGCTCCGCCCCGGGGGAAGGCTCGTGGACGTCGATTGGAAGAAGGAACCGAGCCCCCAAGGACCCCCCGTGGAGCATCGTCTGACCGCGGCGGAGGCGACCGCGGTCCTTTCAGCTCACCGATTGACGCCCACCGAAGCTTTCGACCTCGGACCGTTCCACTACGTGTTGGTCTTCGAGCGACCTCACCCACCTCGACTTCCCGGCCGTCTCGTTTCCGCGGAGTGAGGGGATCCACGGTGTCATCGCGGACTGACCCACCGCTCCTGGTCGCGGGGCCCTAGTAGGTCGCGGACATGCAAGCGGTTGCCACGTGGAGGAAAGGCCACGAGATCCTCCTCGAGGACGGCCGTACCCACTCGGTCGTTGTCGACCTCTCCCCCGACGAAGGTGGAACGAGCGCGGGCACCACGCCCTTGGAGCTCAGCCTGCTCGCGCTCGCCGGCAGCCTTACGTCGACGTTCATCACGCTCGCGAGAAAGCGACATCTCGACTTCTCGGGGCTCACCGTCGTCCTCGAAGGCGATGCACCGTCCCCCACGGCGGTCATCGGGGGGGTTCACGGTTCGCTGCGCCTACGAAGCCACGCCAACCGTACTGACGTAGATGCGACGCTGCGTTCGGCCCTCGACCTCTGTCCCGTCGGTCGGATCTTCCGCGAAGCCCGAATCCCGGTCAACGTTATCCCGGTCGTCGCGGCGACGGGGCGCTCCACCTAGGCATTCCGATGAGCCCGAACCCCGCTCGCCCCGGGTCGGGGGTCACAAATGGACGAGAGCCCGTACGAGGTCGTTGCGGGTGAGGATCCCGACGAGACGATCCCCCCGCAGCACCGGGATGCGGTTGATCTCGTTCTCGCGCATCACCTCGGCCGCGAGTTCGAGCGACGCATCGGGGGTGATGGAGATCGGTGGGCTCGACATCGCGTCCCGGACGTTCGTCTCCTCGAGGATGCGTCGCAGGACCTGGACGCTCACGCCGGTCTCGGCCGAGAGACCGAACATCAGCAGGTCGAAGAGCCCGACGACCTCGGGGATGCCGCCCGCGCTCTTCAGGGTCCGTGCGACGTCCCGTTGGCTCAGGACCCCTACGAGCTTGCCGGTCTCGTCGACGACCGGAAGACCTGAGACCTTCTGGCCCCTCATGAGGACCAACGCGTCAAGGAGCGTGGCGTCCGGTCCGACCGTGACCGGGTGCCGGCTCATCACGTCGCGCACGTCCACATTGATGACGAACGCGTCCCCGGTGGGAGCTCGAGAGCGGCCCGAGGACCGACTGCGACGCCGGGGCGCCTTGCCCTTCGAACTCGCGCGAGAGGGCATCGGGGACTCTATCCGTCGGGGAGGTATTTAGGGGATACTGTCCTCGGGAGATGAGTTCTCGTCGTGGTCGGCCTTCACCGGCGAGCTCCGGTCGATTCGCCTCGCCTCTTCCGACCGCAGGCTCCTCGTGGAGCGACGGGCGGAAAGGCACTTCGTTCAGGGGCGGGGGTTCGCGCGTGGCGCGCGCGAGCGTTCGAGCAGCCTCCGGACCTCTTCATCGCTCACCTGAGTGAACCGGTGGTACCACTCGCCGACGGCAAAGAACATCGTGGGGACCAAGAGCACCACGAGGTCATCGACCACCGGTCGAAGGCTCTCCACGGTGTCCGGGGGGGCGACCCCGAGCGCGAGGACGACCCGGCGGGGACCGCGAGCCCGCAGCGCTTGCAGGGCCGCGAGAACAGTCCCTCCCGTGGCGACCCCGTCGTCGACCAGGATGACCGTGCGATTCGCCAGCTCGACCGGCGGGTGGCCCGCGCGGAACTCGCTGGCCCTCCGCTCGACCTCGGCCGCCTCGCGGGCGATCGTGGTGCCGAGGTCCCTCAACGTGAACCCGGCGGCGCGGATTCGCGGCTCGTCCAGGAACCGGGTCCCGCCTTCGACCACCGCGCCGAGCCCGTACTCGGGGTTCGACGGTGCCCCGACTTTACGGACGATCAGGATGTCGAGCGGCGCTCCCAGGCGGGCGGCGATCTCGAACGCTACCGGAACTCCCCCGCGGGGGAGGGCCACCACGACGGGGTCCTGGTCCCGGTAGGGAAGCAGCCGGGCAGCGAGGCGTTCTCCGGCCGTCCGACGGTCCGGGAGAGGGGCCGGCGGGCCCTCCGGCTCGGTCATGGCCCAGTCGTCGGGAACAGAGCGTAGCTTCGATTAACTCCCCGGTAGCCCCGGGTTAGCCGCGAAACGACAGGATGCACCTCGGTCGGAGGGCTCAGATCGACTCGAGTTTCGATTCTCGGGTCATGAACCGGCTAGCGTCCTCAGCGGCGGGTGGACCCGCGTCGGCGCTCGGCCCCAGGCGTCGCCGGTCGATGGCGACCACTCGGTGGTGGAGCCATTCGAACTCGTGGAATATGAGCGGGTCGTTCATCGTCTTCCTCAGGTCGCCGATCATGTCCACGGGGTGGCGCAGGGCCCAGTAGTACGCTGTGACCCAGCCCCCGAACGCCTCCCAGACGAGGTCGTCCTCCAGCACCTTGCGGTGCGTGAGCGTTCCGACGAGCTCGAAGAACGTGAGCACTTCCAGGTTCGAGATGTCCTGGTGCGCCTGCTTGAGGACGCGCTCGCTCAAGTGGCGCCGGGCGGCCCGCATCCTGGGGCTATCGAACCGCTCGCGGAGGTTCATCACCGCGTTCGCGGAGTTCAACTTCTGGGCCTGGATGGTCTGCCACAGCATCAGGAGGAGAGTGCCCACGACGAGGACCCAGGTCCCGACGAGCGACCAGATGGCGATGTTGAACCAATCGATCATCGACCGCCCGCTCCGGCCCCCTCCACGGTGGCCTCCCCCCAGCGACCGGGCCCAAGAGCTTTGGGGGTCCTTGGAAGGGGGTATCCGAGAGGGGTGCTCCATCCCCCACTGAGCGAGCGACAGAGCCCGAACGCGAGGGAAAGCGCGATCCTGTTCGCCGGACCCGGCGGTGGAGCACCCCCTGGTCCCCCCTGTAGGAGGGGGACGGCTACAGGACTACGCGTCGCCGTACCGGGCGGTCCTTGCCGGGTGCTCATCGCGCGCGAACGCCGCGTCGGCCTCGAGCCGCTTCGTCTCCCGCTCCTCTTGGGGCATCTTGACGCACATCGACAGGGTCCACTGGTGCCCGAAGGGGTCGAGAAGCTTGCCGTACCGTTCGCCCCAGTACTGGTTCTCGAGCGGCATGCTGACCTTGGCGCCTGCGGCCACGGCCCGGTCCCACAGCGCGTCGACGTCCTTCGCGTAGATGTGCAGGGTGACGGTCGTGGTCCCGATCGAGGAAGGGGCCGCCGTCTCCGAATCGGGAAAGACATCCGAAAGGAAGAGCATCGTGTCGCCGATCCGTATCTGGCCGTGGATCAGCTTGCCGTTCGGGGTCACCCGCCGGTGAATCTCGTGCGCGCCGAACGCCTTCTTGTAGAACTCGATGGCGGCGAGCCCGCCCGCCACCGAAAGGTATGCGGTCACCGTCCCGAAGCCAGGCGGGATCGGTGAGGGGTCGTCGGGGGACTTGGCGCGCGCCTTCGCTGTCTGCTTAGAAGGAGGCATGGGGGTCCTGTGCGGGGACGGATTACTCCTACATAAGTCTCCAAGCCTGGGGGGCTCGCGGGCCTCCCCGCGCTCCCGGGGCCTGGGCCGTTCCGGAGAGGGTCTAGCTGGAGTGCGCCTTGCGCGTGTGCTCCTGAAGGGCCGCCGTCGTGCTGAACCGCTGCCGGCAGAGGGAGCATTTCAGGCTCCGCGGCTGCGCGGACTCCTCCGGGGCGTTCACGGCCGACGCGTGGGCCTCCTGGCGGTGCTCCTCGAGCGCGTCCTCGGACCGGAACGCGCGCCCGCAATCCCGACAGATTGCCTCGACCTCGTCGTACTCCACGTACGGCATAATCCAGGAGGTTCCACCCCTTCTCATCCGCCACGAGGCGGGGGCCCCGGCGCGGGGGTCGGAGGACCTTAACTCGCTCCTGCGTATGAAGGAAGGGGCGAAAGGTCCCACGCCAACGGTCGACCTGGACATTCCCCTTCGCTAAGGGACCGGAGTTACTGGGGACCTCTCGCGCCTACGAAGCGGGATCGTCGGCGATGAAACGGGAGGACGTCCGTCGGCCGGGGCCGGCGCGGCCCCGACCTCCGTCGGGGAGGGTCCAGGGATATGAGGGGTCGGTCCTTAGGATGGGAAGGGGCTCGCTCGAAAGCGTCGATG
>Ga0326728_10015894_pt1 | contig 15516 bp, 12 predicted proteins | sample MB3enrmetagenome_FD_207602 | JGI IMG/M metagenome (GOLD analysis project Ga0326728, IMG submission 207602) | Lab enriched peat soil microbial communities from McLean, Ithaca, NY, United States - MB31MN | ecosystem: Environmental > Terrestrial > Soil > Wetlands > Peat | place: USA: New York...
AAGGTCACGCTAATGTTGCGTTGCTCGCCTGCCCGGCTGCCGACAAGTTTGTCCTCGAATCCCGGTATGAAGCGGCCCGATCCGATGACCACATAGGCGTCCTCGCCCGTGCCGCCTTCGAAAGACTTACCATCGATGCTGCCGTTAAAATCGATGGTCAAGCGGTCGTCCTTCTCTGCAGGGCCGTCTTTTGCCTCATAGGCAGTGTTCGCTTGCATCAAGCGATCGATCTGCTTTTCCACATCCTCTTCGGTTGGCTCGGCCACTTCTTTCTCAAGCGAGATCGATTTCAAATCGGCAAGCTCGACTTTTGGCAGAACCTCGAACGACATCGTATATTCTAGGTCCGATGCGCCCTCGATGATGCGCTCGACCGTGGCTTGGTCCTCGGGAAGCTTAATATCGGGCTGGAAGGCTGCGCGCTCCTTACGGTCAGCCAACGCTTTCGCACTCGTCTCGCCGACCGTTTGCTCCACAACCTCCGCCATGACGGAGCGGCCGTAGAGCTGCCGCACATGGGCGAGCGGAACCTTGCCCGGCCGGAAGCCGTTCAGGCGCACTTTGGTCTTGAGATCTTCCAATTTGGTCTCGACGCGGGCCTTAAGCTCCCCCGCGGGGACGATCACCTTCAATTGGCGTTTCAGCCCGTCCGAAACAGTTTCTGTAACTTGCATTTTATAACCGGATTCTCGTTAGCCGCTTTGCGGCGATCTTGCTCAAGCAGCGGTTCACCGCTGCCGCGGGTGTTTCACACCCGGTTCGTTTCACTGAGATTGCACATCGCCCGTCAATCCACAAGGGTCTAAGGAAACGAGGTCCAAAATTGGCCCATAGGCTTCGTTCCGAATTAAGACTAATAAGTGGCTTTCCCGGCGCGAAGGTGCTCTTTTGCAACTTTCTACAACGCCTAGCCGTTCTATATGAATGGCCAGCGCACGGAACTGCCGCCATTCTGAAGAGAAGAAAGGCATTCGCAAGGCCGCACTAGAAATGCCTACAGCAGGAAAATGCTTGCAAATCCACCGGCCGCTTGTAAACCGGCTCGACAAAGCGTCGCGCGCCCTGCTTTTGCCCGATGGCGGCCCCGCCATCGATTTCAGCCAGCCAGCGGGCGAGCCTGCGTTCGCAGACCCTGACTCGGTTGCCTGGCGCATCTTCAAGAACCCGGTTTCCTTATTTATCGGCGGCCTCGCGGCTGTGATTCTGGAGCTGGCCGAGCCGCGCGTCCGTACCGGGGTATGGGAGTACACCCGTTTCCGGGCGGATCCCGTGCGGCGCGTGAGGCGCACCGGCCTCGCGGCGATGATCACAGTCTACGGCCCGCAAAGCGTTGCAGAGACGATGATCGCTGAGGTGCGGCGCATGCATGAACGCGTTCGCGGCGTAACGCCTGCGGGCGAAGCCTATGCGGCGAGCGATCCAGAGCTTCTGAACTGGGTCCATGCCACCGCGGCTTTCGGATTCGCCGAAGCCTATCACGCCTACGTGGAGCCTTTGAGCGCAGACGATCGAGATCGCCATTTCCGCGAAGGAGCTCCAGCCGCGGCGCTTTACGGCGTCACAAAATCGCCCGCCTCCGAGGCGGAGGCGTTCGCGCTTTTCGAAACCATGCGTGGCCGTTTGGAGCCATCCCCAATTGTATTTGAGTTCCTCAAAATCATGCGCAAGGCTCCCGTTCTGCCGCTCATGTTCCGGCCGGTGCAACCGCTTTTCGTACGCGCTGCAGTCAGTCTAACCCCGGCTTGGGCACGGGAAATCTTAGGATTGACCAATGACTTATGCCTGTACGCGTGGCAGGAGTTCGCCGTGAAGCGTGCCGGCGCAGCGGCAGACCGGATCGTGCTCGAATCGAGCCCGGCGGTGCAATCCTGCCTGCGAATGGGACTGCCCGCGGACTACCTGTACCGCGGCAAAAGGGCACGCTAGAGGGCACGACAGTGGAAGGAGCATAGGATCTTGTGTTCAGCGGATAGCGTTAAAATTTTTTTATAAACCGGAAACGTGGTCTGCTATACGTAGCTTCCAAACCGGATTCGCAGTGCGGGCGCTGGGGGAGGGGAGAGACGGCATGCGTCATCAGGAAACGGCGCTACGCTTGCGCATTTTCTTAGGCGAGGACGATAAGTATAAGGGGCGCCCGCTCTACGAGGAGATCGTGGTTCAAGCGCAGCAATCGCGGCTCGCCGGCGCGACTGTTTTTCGCGGCTACATGGGCTACGGAGGCGCAACCGGTCTTAACCCAGGCAAAATTCTGCGCAGCGCCAAGGACCTTCCCATTGTTGTCGAAATCATCGATAGCGAGGGAAAGGTGAACGCCTTTTTGGAGATACTGGATCAGATGCTTTCAGGCGGCGTCGCGACGGTTGAGAGGATTCAACTGTTTCGCTATAGCCGCAAACCGAGGGCGAGCGGTGCTCCAAAAGGGGCTTGATGCGTGTGGCCGCGCCATCGCAGCATGCTGCTGCTGGGACCGATGGCCGCAGCCTAACGCGAAGCAAACCGGACGTTGTTCTACCGTCTAAAGGAGCGGTTTGATTCGATCGGGACCGCGCGAGGGATTGAGGTGGTGCCGCTTGCGTGACTCGAACACGCGACCCCATCATTACGAATGATGTGCTCTACCGGCTGAGCTAAAGCGGCATTCCGGTTCCGAACCGGAGCGCTATCCATATCAACTGACCATCCTTGGCGCAAGGCTCCTTACGCAAGACGTTCGACATTCTGTGCGGTCACGACGGGCGGCGGAACCGGCTGAGCGGCGTAGTAAGCTCATCGCTGTCGGAAGACCTCGGGCCGGGGTCGTCCGGCGCAGGGCCGGGCACGAAAATATTGGGCTTGCGAATTGCCGGCTTTGGCTTCCCTGCCGATGCCGCATTCGAGACCATTCGCACGACGTCTCCAGGGGCAAGCTCAGCGTCTTGCGGCTTCTTATCCTCTTTGCCGCTTCTATCCGAAGCCTCAGTTTCGGCCCGTCCGGCTTGCGACCCTGCCGGAACAGCGGGTGCTTCAGGCGGGAGAAGCTGCACGGTTGCTTTTGCGGGCAAAACGATTTCCTGCCCCTCATCGGCTTGCGCAGGTGCGGGCGGCGCAGCGGGGATCGCCTCTGCTTCGATGGCCGCGACATCGAGAGCGGACATTTCCGCCATAATTTCGTCGGTGCTGCCCGCAGCCGATGCCGGAGGCATTTTCCATTCGAACACGCCTAGCGCACCGGATTTCGGCGCCACTGCCTGCCATTCCGGCGATACCGTGCCGTCGGGAGCGACCCAAACCGGATCCGGTGCCCCACGGGTTGCTTTCGCAAGCCATTCGCGCGCACGCCCGGAATCCCGATTTTGACCCGCCTCGATCCTGGCCATCAACCGGCAGACCCGCGCGGACGGAGCGTTGCTTGCATGAGGCTCAAGCGCGGTACGCGCGGCTGCCCATTCTTTCGCTTCGATGGCGGCGACGGCCACGGCGATGTCGCCCTCCATGCTGGCGGGTCCAGCCGAAACCAGCGCTTTCACGCGTGCCAGCCGGTCCCTTGGTGAATCGCCGGTCCGGGCATGAGCATAGATGAGTGCTATTTCGGGATGCTGTGTGGTGCGCCACGCCTGCGCTAACAGTTTTGTGGCGCGTGCCGTATTTCCCTGGGAGGCCAGGATGCGCCCAGCCACGGTTGCTGCCGGTATGAGCGAAGGAGAGAGCCCGATGGCCTCCTGTGCGTAGGCCAGCGCTTTGCCCTGTTGCGTGTCCTCCAGCTCTATGGCGAGCTGGGTCAGGAGCAAAGCGCGGCGCCGGTCGGCTTCGGCCTTGGGCAGATGACGGTGCTGCTTCGCAATGCCGAGCGTTCGCAACGCGGCGCGCCAATCGCCCTCGCGGCATTGCATGTCGAACAGCGCGCTCGATGGCCAGTTCAACGCGGGGTTCACGGTCAGCGCGCGTTCGGCGAATTGCTTGGCGGCTTCCGCCTGCCCCGCCTTTTTCGCCTCGATGTAAAGGCCCCTAAGGCCGAGCTCCGCCATCTCTGGCCGCTCAAGCATACGCTCGAAGGCTTGGCGGGATGCGATCGGGTCCTCGTTGAGCTGGGCCGACTGGGCTTCCAGCAGTAGGGCCAGCGGCTCCTCGGGCACATGCTTCTTCGCAAGCGCGCCCGCCTTCAATGCGGCCAGCTTGTCGCCGGCGCCTGCCGCAAAGATGCCCCGCCGCACCGCTTCCTGGCCGATGCGCTCGCGCCGCCGTTTGAGGCGCCGCGCGATCCGCTTTGGAGCCGTCCAGGTCAGGACGCCAAGCCAAACCGCCAGCGAAAAAGCAGCGAACGACAGAACGAGAACGATGGCAGCGATAAAAACGCTCGTTTGAACGTCGTAACCGAGCCACTCCACGGTTAAACTCCCGGGCCTATCTGCGACCCAGGAAAGGCCCCACGCGGCGGCTGCAACCAGCAGGAAATAAAGAACAAGGCGGATCATGGCTTAACTCATTTCACATCATCATGCGATTTTACGCTCGTTGCTTCCGGTGCGTGTTACCGGAGCGGCTTATTGGCGCCGGGCGGGAGCCTTCGTCAAGGATGCGAGAAGCTCTTGATCGGTCTTCCTCACCGCTTCGTCCGCAGTGACGCGCGCCTGAGCCTTAGCGAACCAGTCCATCATTTCTTGCGGCGGGCTCTGCAAGGAGGCGCCTTGCAAGAGCGCACTCTTGATATCGCCGGATTTAAGCGACGCGTTCATCCGCCCGAGAATGGCTTCGACGGTGTCTCCTGAGCTGCCGGACGGCCTGACCTGGATCGCCGACTTGGCGCGGGAAAGCACTTCTCCCATGAAGGTGTTGGATTTGTTAGCGTAATGGCTTTCGATGGTCTTTCTCGATGCATCGGCAAACTCGGCCTGGATCTCGGCTAGCGAGGCTACCCCTTCGTTCTTGTAAGCTTCGAGTTGAGAGATGGGTAATTTCACCGCGGACAGCGTTTCAACCGCTGCCAGCTCCGCGGGGAATGGCCGCCCATCTGAAATTGCCCGTTTCAAATTCGTCAAGGCGAGTGTCAGGGAAGCTGTTCGCGCGTCCGCTTGACGCTCGCTTTGAGCGCGTGTGAGCGCTTCGATCTCGCGTTCGGCTGAGGCCAGCCGCTGCTGGAGAGGCGCTGTTTGCGAGGCGATCTCTGCCTTGACGGCGTCCTTCGTCTGGCCGCCGCCGGGCTGCTGCTCCAGAACCTGCATTCTCTCAGATAAGGTTTGCACTGTCTGGTCGAGGCTGCGGGCTGCGTCCACGATACCGTCCAGCCTGGACCTCACTTCGTTCAGTCCCACGCCCTCTCCCGGGCTCGCAGCCTGATAGGTGCTGACGGGCTCCGGGCGCGATTGAGCACGGAGCAAGTGTTCAAGCGAATCGGCGCGCTGCTCGAGCTCGGCAATCCGCTGCCGCGTGTGCGGATCGGTAAGTGAAAATCCGGGGATGTCTAGCGTTAACGCTAGATATGCGCCCCCGGCGGTGGCCACGGCACCGATTAGGCCAGCCAGCAGATAACCAAAAAAGCCGGGGCCGCTTCGGCGTGCATTCGCTGCCGGGCCCTGAACCGCAGCAGGCGCGGTTTTGCTGCCGGCAAGCGCGGGCCGTGAGTCCGGCTGAGGCACGCGTTCGGCGGTCATATCGATTGCCGGTTTCGGTCGTTTGTCCTCGGGCATGGTAGAAGGCAGCCTATGACTTTCAGTTAACGGTCTTGTTTCACACGATCATGGCCGGGCGTAGGCAGAGCTGCGATGAGCGCCAGCAGAGCCGGCCGGTTAGGTTTCGCGGCGACATACACTTGGGCCGGTTCGAGCGGCTTAAGCTTTCTTGCCACACTACCAGCTAAACAAAAGTAACGAAGGGCATTCGCGCAATCGAGAAGCAGATGCTTGCGGCATAATGAAACGAAAACCTCCGCCGTCCTCGGCGACATCAAAACGACGCCGCCGATCCTGCCCGCTTTGATCTCATCCACGAGCGGCGACTCAAACTCACAGCGCTCCTTCATGTCATACACGCGAAGCGTGCAGATAAAAAGGCCCTCGCGCTCCAGCGCCTGCGCGAGATCGAAGGCCTGATGCTCTCCGGTCACATGGACCAGCCTTTCGTCCTTCTTAACCGTCTGGACGATCTTGGCTGCTAGCTCCCCGGCGGTCTGCGCGGTTGCAGCCACGGCTTGGAGACCCGCCTCGCGGGCGCGGCGGGCCGTCTCGTTTCCTACGCAGAAGACTGGAGTATTCGAAAAGCCGCTCAGATCGATCCTCTCGCGGAGCGCGCGCAGGCCATTGCCGCTCGTGAAGATCAGGGCATCGGCCGTCTCGAGAGGCGTGGGCTCGAATTCCAGCCTGTGGAATTCGAGCAGCGGCTGCAGAACGGGCTCATGTCCGAGATTGCGGAGTTCTTCCGCCAGCGCGCCAGCCTCCGCTTCCGGCCGCGTAACGAGGAGGCGCATGGCCGCTCCAATCAGCCGGCGTGGCGGAACACGTCTTTACCGCCTCGCTGTAAAAGCTCCTGAGCGGCATCCCGGCCAAGAGCGGCTGCCTCGCCGGCACTGCCTTCGCGTGCCGTTTCGTAAATGCGCGCGCCATCTGGCGTGAGGATCGCGCCCTTCATCGTGACCTTGCCGTCACCGGCGCGGGCGAGCGCCGCAATTGGGGTGCGGCAAGAACCATCGAGCTCGCCGAGAAAAGCCCGCTCCGCCTCGATGGCGATTCCCGTTGCCGTATCGTGGATCGCAGCGATCAGCTTCCGGGTGTTTTTGTCCGCCGAGCGGGTTTCGATGCCGATCGCGCCTTGCGCAGGTGCCGGCAGCATCTCATCCACAGGAATAAGCCGTGTGATGCGATCCGCAAGTCCGAGCCGGTTGAGACCAGCCGCGGCAAGGAGCGTTGCATGAGCCTCTCCTTCTGCGAGCTTGCGGAGCCTCGTCTCCACATTGCCCCGGAACAGCACCGTCTTCAGGTCCGGGCGGTTGTGCCGGATGAAGGCCTCGCGCCGCACCGATGCTGTGCCGACGATCGAGCCGGCAGGAAGATCTTTCAAAGACTTAGCTATATGAGAGATAAAGGCATCGCGTACGTCCTCGCGGGGGAGAATACAGGCAATTTCTAGGCCTGCCGGCAAAACAGCAGGCATATCCTTCATGGAATGTACGGCAAGATCGATGCTTTCATCGATGAGCGCCTCTTCCAATTCTTTTGTGAACAACCCCTTGCCGCCAGCTGCAGCCAGAGCCCGGTCCTGGATTTTGTCGCCCGATGTTTTTATGATGCAAGTCTCGAAGGAAATCTCTTTTCCGTAGATCGAGGTTAGACGCTCGCAGACCTCTTTTGCTTGAGCTAGAGCTAAGGCGCTTCCGCGCGTACCGATGCGAATTGCCCTTGCGCCAGAGTGTTTGTTCATGGTTTTCTTCGATTTGTTTAACGGTAGGGCGCGAAATGGTTGTCTTTGTGGCAGGATCCATTCCGGTGCGACACTAGCGGTATCGTAACGAAAGATACAGCATTTAAAGCACTTGGGAAGGATTGCAATCGGGATCATGCAACAGCGCGCCATCGGCAAAGATATTTTCATGCGCAACGGTGACGGCGCTTTCACGGTGCTCGGCATTGAGACGAGCTGCGACGAGACCGCGGCCGCGATTGTGCGGCGCAGCGAGGACGGCAAAGGAACGATTCTTTCGAACATTGTGCGGTCGCAATTCAAGGAGCATGAGCCTTATGGGGGCGTGGTTCCGGAAATTGCGGCGCGGGCGCATGTCGAGGTTCTCGATAGCCTGATCAGGGCGGCGCTGGAAGAAGCGCGCGTGGGGTTTCCGTCGCTGGACGGAGTGGCCGCCACTGCGGGTCCTGGCTTGATCGGCGGATTGCTCGTGGGTCTGGTAACGGCAAAGGCTATTGCGCTCGTGCACAATTTGCCGCTTGCCGCGGTCAACCACCTCGAAGGCCACGCGCTGACCGTCGGGCTGACGGAGGCACTCGATCCGCCTTACCTGTTTCTGCTGGTTTCGGGTGGACATTCGGAATTCTTGCGGGTCGGGCGGCTATTCGACTATCAGAAACTTGGCGGCACAATCGACGACGCGCTTGGCGAAGCTTTCGACAAGGTCGCCAAAATGCTAGGCCTCGGTTTCCCTGGCGGGCCAGCGGTGGAGCGCCATGCAGAGGGCGGCGATCCGCGCCGTTTTGTCTTTCCCCGGCCGCTCGCAGGCCGCGAAGCCCCGGACTTTTCGTTCTCCGGCCTGAAGACGGCGGTGCGCCAAGCAGCCCTAACGCATGCGCCGCTAAGCGCCCAGGATATCAGGGATTTATGCGCATCCTTTCAGGCGGCGGCAGCCGATACGGTCAGGGACAGACTGCGGGCCGCGTTCCGGATTTACGATGCGGCGGGTTTGCCTAAGAGGTTCGTGGTAGCAGGAGGCGTCGCTGCGAACAGGGCTTTGCGCGCGGCCCTGCTTCAAGAATGCGAGGCGGCCGGCTATTCGTTCCACGCGCCGCCGCCCGGGCTTTGCGGAGACAACGCCGCCATGATCGCCTGGGCAGGCGCCTGCCGTATCGCCGCCGGTTACACCGATGCGCTCGATGTCCGGGCAAGGGCGAGATGGCCGATTTCGGAGATCGCACCCAGCGAAGTGCAAGGGGAAAAGAGCCAGCTCTCCAGAGCGCATTAGAGATGGCTGTGCTTGCACGGGCCCGTGACTGCCGCTACCACGGTTGCCAAACATTTTCACGCCAGCCATCGCAGCTGCGGTGCAAGCTGGCCGGCTAGCCAAGGAGGCAGCAGAGCGTCATGAGCGCGAACACACAAAGCGAGGCACAATCCGCCCCCGCTCATCGTGACTTCCGGCGCGTGGGAATTCTCGGCGGCGGAGCCTGGGGAACGGCGCTCGCTCAGACCATGCGCCACGCCGGGCACGAGGTCATCCTTTGGGCTTATGAGTTCGAAACGGTCGACGAGATCAACTCTCACCACCAGAACCGGGTCTATCTTCCAGGTGTCGCCCTCGACCCCGCCATCAAGGCCACCGCAAAGGCGAAGGATCTCGCCGATGTGGATGTGCTTCTCCTCGTCGCGCCTTCGCAGTTCGTTCGCGTGGCAGCCTTGGAGATCGCGCCGCATTTTGGTGCCGGCAAGCCCGTCGTGATCTGCACGAAGGGTTTCGAGGAGGATACGAGCCACCTCATGAGCGAGGTCGTTGGCCAGGTTTTGCCCGAGGCGAAGCTAGCCGTGCTGTCGGGACCGAGCTTTGCCGGCGAGGTGGCGCGCGATCTGCCTGTGGCGCTCACGCTGGCATGCGAGGACAAAGAGTTGGGCAACGCGCTGACCAAGGCGCTCTCGCACCGGACTTTCCGGCTTTATTGGACGGACGACATTATCGCGGCCCAGATCGGCGGCGCGGTCAAGAATGTGCTGGCGATCGCGGCCGGTATCGTCGAAGGCCGGCATTTGGGCGCGAGCGCTCACGCCGCGCTGACGACCCGCGGCTTTGCGGAGCTCGCCCGTTTCGGCGTTGCGCTCGGCGGCCGGTTCGAGACGCTCACCGGGCTTTCGGGGCTTGGCGATTTGATCCTGACCTGCTCAAGCCCGCAGTCGCGCAACATGTCGCTCGGACAAGCGCTCGGCCAAGGGCAGCCGCTCGAGGAGATTCTCGGCGCGCGCAAATCGTTCACCGAAGGCGTGTACTCCGCCGGCGCCGTCGTTGCGCTCGCGAGGAAGCATGGCGTCGAGATGCCGATTTGCGAAGCGGTCAACGATGTGGTGAAGGGCCGGTTGAGCGTCGACGAGGCAGTGGATGCGCTCTTGTCGCGGCCGCTGCGCGCCGAAGCCGATTTTCCGGCCATGGCGGCGCCGCTTTAAGCCGGTTTGCGCGGTGTCCCCTCTGTCATCCCGGGACGGCGCCCTTCGCGCCGCTACGCTGCTTACGTTCGCCATACAACACCATAACTTGGCCCGCCTCTTCACATGGCTCTTCTTAAGGCGCAATCGTAGAGAAAAGCGCCTTGCCAAAGCGTTAAGCTGGATAAGCCGCTGATAACGCAACATAAAATGCAATTGCGGCGCCGCGATCCGCGGACCGTCTGCGCCCGTTTATGGTTAATTCCGGGCTGGGAATATATTTAACGGACTTTTTGGAGTCACGATTTTCGCGCGAATTCGCGAAAATTCGCGGTTTTTGCGGCGGGGAGAAATTCCAAACCGCCCGCATTCACCATTTCCGCATTAACCACGCTCGCCATCGCCTCGCGATGACGCCGGGGCTTGAACCCCTCGCCCCGCGCAGCATAGCGCAGGGGCGGCCGCCGATCCATCCATCTTATCGCGGTGGAATTCGCGCCGGCGAGCCCTTCGCTTCGTTCGGGCTGGCGGCCGGCGAAACGCCGTGGCAAGCTATCTGGCTGAAAGCGCGGCACCGGCCACCGGCGGGGCCGCACAAAAAGGAAACGCCATGCTGCTAACCGAACAGCACGAACAGCTCCGCGCCTCCGTCACGCGGTTTGTGGAGCGCGAAATCAATCCCTTCGTGGACGAATGGGAGAAGGCGGAGGAGTTTCCCTCCCATACGCTGTTCAAGAAGCTCGGCGCGCTCGGCGTGCTCGGCGTGAAATACGGTGAGGCCTATGGCGGCTTGGGTCTCGACTTCTCCTACTCGGCGGTCGTGGCCGAGGCGCTCGGCGCTTGCGCGTGCGGAGGCGTGCCGATGGCGATTGGCGTGCAGTCCGATATGGCGACGCCGGCGCTGCATCGCTTCGGCAGCGATGAGCTCAAGCGCAACTGGCTCGTGCCAACCATCGCGGGCGATATGGTGGCATGCCTTGGCGTCTCGGAGCCCGGCGGCGGCTCGGATGTGGCGGCGATCAAAACCGCGGCGCGCAAAGACGGCGGCGATTACGTCATCTCCGGCTCGAAAATGTGGATCACGAACGGCCTGAAAGCCGATTGGTGCTGCCTCCTCGCCAACACCTCCGAAGGAAAGGTGCATCAGAACAAATCGCTGATCGTCGTGCCGATGGACGCCAAGGGCATCGAGCGGCAAAAAATCCGCAAGCTCGGGATGTTCTCGTCGGATACCGCGCAGCTCTTTTTCGACGAGGTGCGCGTGCCGCGGGCGAACGTCATCGGCCAGGAGGGTATGGGCTTCACGCTGCAGATGCTACAATTCCAGGAGGAGCGGCTGTGGGCCGGTGCGAATTCGCTCACCATGCTCGACCGGCTCATCGATGCGACCATCGCTTACACGCGCGAGCGCAAGGCGTTCGGCAAATCCGTGCTCGACAACCAAGTTGTGCATTTCCGCCTCGCAGAGCTTCGCACCGAGGTGGAGGCGTTGCGCGCGCTCGTCTGGCGCGCGGTCGAGGACTATGTGGCGGGGCGCGATGTCACCAAGCTCGCCTCGATGGTGAAGCTGAAATGCGGCCGGCTGACGCGGGAAATCGCCGATTCCTGCCTGCAATATTGGGGCGGCATGGGCTACACTTGGGACAACCCGCTTGCCCGCGCGCTTCGCGACGGACGCCTCGTCTCCATCGGCGGGGGCGCGGACGAGGTGATGCTCGGCGTTATCTGCAAGCTTGAGGGAACTCTTCCCCGCGAAAATGAAGGACGAAAGCCATGAGCCAGCAAGAACCAGCCACGCTTTCGCTTGTGCGTCACGGCGGCGTTCTCACCGTCCGGCTGAACCGGCCCGAGGTCCGGAATGCCATGTCGCAAATGATGCTGCGCGAGCTCTTGGATGTGCTTGCCGGGGCGGAAGCGGGTGGGGTCCGCGCCGTGGTTTTGCGGGGCAGCGGCGGGCATTTCTCAGCCGGCGCCGATCTGCATGACATGGCAAAAGCGCGCTCGGCTCCCATCGCGCACGAAACGGACCCGATGGCAGAGGCCAACGCCGCCTTCGGCCATGTCTGCGCGGCCTATGCCCAAAGCCCGCTCGCCATCGTGGCCGTGCTCGAAGGGGCGGTAATGGGCGGCGGCTTCGGGCTCGCCTGCTGCGCCGACGTTGCGATTGCGTCTCATACAGCCGATTTCCGCCTGCCTGAAACCTCGCTTGGGCTCATCCCCGCGCAAATCGCGCCCTTTTTAGTTGAGCGGCTCGGCTATTCGCAAGCCAAGCGCATTTCGGTAACGGGCGCACGCTTCGGGGCGGAGGAAGCGTTCCGCATCGGACTCGTTCATAGGGTGTGCGCAAACGAGCCGGAGCTGGACGCCGCACTCGCTTCGGCGCTTCAGCAGATCCTTGCCTGCGCGCCTGGCGCCGTCGCGGAGACGAAAAAGCTTCTTCGGCGCGCGCGCTTCGAAGATCCGGCGAGCCTTGTGGAGCATGCCGCCGCAGTATTCGCCAAGGCCGCTCGCGGCGAGGAAGGTGCCGAGGGTTTGCGCGCTTTTGCGGAGCGGCGCAAGCCGGCTTGGGCTTCTTAGAGCGTCGCGCGCATGACTGTAAGCTGCCGTTAACATTGAGTGCCCCCGCTTGCCGTCCGGGCTCGATTGGCGCCGCTGCCATTAAGACGCCATCATAGCGAAAGCACTTTGCTAAAGTTTTAAGGTAGGCGCCTTAGAGGCTAACGCGCCGGCGCCCTTGTATGCCGGCAAGCTTAGGAACAAGGTGAAAGGAATTTAATCCTTGCCGCCTTTTTGATCGTGCAAGTTCCCGTGGGTCCGCGATGCGAATGCACTCCGCCGGCGGTCATTGCGCATGGCGTTGAAGCAAACGAAGGGTTTCCCGGTCCAGCTCGCCGCCGAAATACTTCCGCAGCGCGGCGCTGAAGACATTCGGCTCAGGGGCGGCTTGCGCCAACAGGGTCATCGACGAGTGGAATTTTAGATCGTCCGGATAGGGGAATATCCCAGAGGCCGAGGCCTTACCGGCATCCAGCGCGGCCTTAGTGCACTCGATAAGCCGGGGCCCGAGAGCGGGGTGGGCGAGATAAGCACGCGCCTCCTCCAGGGAGGCGATCCCGTATTTTTGCGACATCGCGCTTTGCCCAAGGCCGCGCAGTTGCGGAAAGATGTACCACATCCAGTGGCTCTGCTTGGCGCCCTGGCGCAACTCCGATAGCGCCCGCCCATACGCACTGCGTTGCGCCTCGACGAAGCGTTGCAGGCCGAAGAGGTCCGGCGCCTCCCGGCCGTCACCGGCTTTCGTTTCGCTTCTCATCGGTTCCTCATGCCAGTAAAGATCGATCCCAAACGCCATGGTTTTGCAAGACTCACGGATTATGTGGTCAAGCATGCCGCGAAAAGGCTAGGTTTCGCGGGGGGTATAGATATTGGCCAATAACGTTCATAGCCTTCGCATACCGGTTACCGAAGCCGGCCACGCCGTCTCCGGAGCCTTGCCCGCGCGCGAGCGGGTAGATTACGCCTTGTTTGCAGACCGCGCCATCCCCGCAGGAGCTGCGCCGGCAAATTATGCCTTGTTCGCAGATGCAGGCGTGCCTGCAGAAGCGGCGCCTCCCCAACATGCGCTTTCAGTGGAGAAGCAAGCTATCGCTTCAGAAACGCAACGGAGGCGCGCGCCTTACCGCGCGATCGCCGCTGCGTTTGCCCTCCATCTTGCCGTCCTCATGTTTTTTTTCGTCTGGCCCGGCTCGCACAAAAGGCTCGGGATGGAGGATGGCTCGACCGAGGCCTTAGCCGTCTCGGTCGTTAGCGCGGCCGACCTCAAGCGCCTAAGCTCGGACCCCTTTCTACAGGATGCCTTTCCCTCGCCAGCTCCCGCCAAGGAGAACGCCCCGGCTCCCGAGCCGGTGCCAGCGGTTCCGCCGCCTCCGCAACCCGCCCCGCAGGAAGCGAATGCGGCGGCCTCCGATCAGCAGCCCAAGCCGAGCGAGACGCGCGAGAGGCGAGAGACTGCCTATGACCCAACGGGCTTCATCGAAATGGCATCCGCCCAATTCTCCGCGCAGCTCGATCATGCTTTCAAAGCGGCCGAAGCCCGGCGTGAGACGCAGCAACGTTCCGCGGCGGCGCATCAGCCCGCTCAGGCCGCCCCGAACGTTAAAGTGTTCCGCCCAGGTGCGACGCATATCGGCAAATCCGACGAATTCGCGCGCGCCGTGATTTGGGCGCTAGCCGCGACAAAGCCCATGGGGAACGGCAAGTGGGGCAGCAGCATCGTGACGTTCCTCGTATCGGCGGAGGGCCGCGTGGAAGGCTTGAGACTTTTGAAGAGCGCCGACGATAACTGGCTCGACACGGCCGCGCTCATGTCCGTGAAGCAGGCGCGCATGCCAGTGCCTCCACCGGGGCTTCCCGCCGGCGACCGGACGTTCAATGTGGAGTATATTTCCCTTCCAGGCCGTTAGCCGGCCGGCACGTCTTAAACAAGGAAAAGGGTGAATAGGTCCCCATTCGGCGCCGGCGAGCGGCGGCGGCATTTGCTGATGCCAGCCACTTTTGCCTGTTGCTTCACCCACCGGAGCGAGCCCGCCGCTCCGCGGGCTTGTCCCAGCTATCGAGGTTGTGGGCGGTATTGACGAGTGCGACGTGGGAAAAGGCCTGCGGAAAATTTCCGAGCATGCACCGCGAAACGGGATCGTATTCTTCGGAAAGCAGGCCGACATCGTTGCGAAGCGTGAGCAGATACTCAAAAAGATCCCTGGCTTCCTCGCGGCGCCCGAGCAGAGCCATATTGTCAGCGTACCAAAAGCTACAGGCCAAAAACACGCCTTCGCCGCCTTTCAGGCCGTCGGCGCCGGCGTGCGTATCGTAGCGGCGGATCAACCGCCCAGCCTTAAGCCTTTCCCCAATCGCTTCGGCTGTGGACTTAACCCTCGGATCGCTGGCCGGTAGAAACCCGACCAGCGGGATGAGCAAAGCGCTGGCATCGAGCTCGGGGCTCCCGTAGCTTTGAGTGAACGCTCCGGTTTTTGCATCGAAGCCCTCCTTGCAGACCTGATCGTGAATATGTGCGCGCAATGTGCGCCAGCGGTCTGCGGGGCCCTCGGTACCAAAGCGCTCGACCATCTTGATCGCCCGGTCCAGCGCAACCCAGGCCATGACCTTCGAATATGTGAAATGACGGGGTCCCCCGCGCACCTCCCAAATGCCTTCATCCGGAAGGTGCCAGACCTTCTCCAAATGCTCTACGAGCGTGCGCTGCAAAGGCCATGCCTCGCGATCGGAGTCCAGACCGCCAGCGCTGCCCTGGAAGAGAGCGTCCATCACCTCGCCGAAAACGTCGAGCTGGAGCTGGTCCGCCGCCGCATTGCCAACCCGCACCGGCTTCGAGCCCTCGAAGCCGGAAAGCCAAGGGATCTCGCATTCGGTCAGGCGGCGCTCGCCTCCCAATCCGTAGACGATCTGCATTTGCTGCGGGCTGCCGGCCACAGCACGATGAAGCCAGGCGCGCCAGTCGTCCGCCTCGCGCCGGAACCCGGAATTCATCAGAGCGAGCAATGTGAACGTTGCGTCCCGCAGCCAGCAAAAGCGGTAGTCCCAATTTCGAACGCCTCCGATTTTCTCCGGGAGCGACGCGGTAGGCGCAGCCACGAATCCGCCAGAAGGGGCATAGGTGAGCGCTTTTAACGTAAT
>Ga0326728_10015897_pt1 | contig 15510 bp, 7 predicted proteins | sample MB3enrmetagenome_FD_207602 | JGI IMG/M metagenome (GOLD analysis project Ga0326728, IMG submission 207602) | Lab enriched peat soil microbial communities from McLean, Ithaca, NY, United States - MB31MN | ecosystem: Environmental > Terrestrial > Soil > Wetlands > Peat | place: USA: New York...
GCGGGCGCGTCGCCATCCGCACCGATATTGACCGCCAGCGTGTCATGCCCTTCGGCTCGACGTCAGAAGTGAAGGAAGAAGTGCACCGGACCTTTGAAGCGTGCGGCTCGTCGCAGGGCGGCATCGTCGCCTGCGGCGAAGTCGGCCCCGACGTGTCGCTGGAGAATATCCGCGCCATGTACGAGGCCTTCCGCGAGTACGGGACGTACGTCGCGTGAAATCATTCACCGCAGAAGCACAGAGACGCAGAGGAGAAAAAGCAAGTCAAAAGGCAAAACGCAAGAGTCAAAAGGCAAGAGTGAAATACCCGTGCGTTTCCAAATGCTTGCTAAGAAAACAAGAAATTGCGGTACGGCAAGACCGAGTTGTCCGAAAGCCCGCGTAGTGGGCGGCATCATGTGGCCCACGGCGCCAGCCGCGAGTAAATCGGGAAGGGGAATGATTTCTTAAGCCCCCGCAGGGGCGACATCGGCACCATGGACGGAGACGGACTCTGATGCCGCCCCTCCCGTGGCCGACGCTGTCCTCTGGGCTGCGTAATCCCGCGGCTGGCCCCGTCCCAGGGAGGTTACTTCCAATGGATTTTGGGAAAGCTCCTGGGAATAATCCCTACGCCTTCCTTCACGGTGATTATCTGATCGATTGGCACGTTGGCGAACTTGTCCACGATCCCACTGGGCCAGGTGATTTCCAGAGATTCCACGGTCTTTCTCTGCCCCAGCCCGAAATGGATACGCGGGTCTTGCGCCGACATATAACTCATTCCTCCCTGCGCTTGCCGATATTCGACAAATCCCTCCGTGACAAGTTTCACCGCTGCGCCCCGGCCGTCGCGGTTGGATTTCACCCCCACCAGCATGACCTCCAGCCAATGGTTGGCATTCCCGCCATCGTTCCGCAGCAACTGCGGGAAGTCATTGCTATTGGAGATGGCAATGTCGAGGTCACCATCATTATCGAAGTCCGCCACCGCCGAGCCCCGCGCTACGGTGGGCTTCATGAAGTCGGCGCCCAGTTGGTCCGACACCTTCTCGAACTTGCCACCTCCCAGGTTGCGGAACATCAACTTGGGCTCCTTCCAGGAAACCTCGGTGTGATAGAGGTTAATGTTATCCAACATGCTTCCATTCGACTGGAAAATATCAATCCATCCATCATTATCGTAATCGAACATCTTTGCGCTGACGCCGCTCAGGAGCGTGGCCTTGTTGCCCAAACCGGAGCTGAAGGTGACATCGTCAAAGGACTCGTCGCGGTTATTGCGGTAAAGCCGGTTCAGTTCAAAATCCAGATGCGTGACGTAAATGTCCAGCCAGCCGTTGCCGTCGACGTCGGCTGCGTCCACACCCATGCCTGCTTCGTACTTCCCGTCTTCGCTGGCCGCCACCCCCGAGGTGAAGGAGATGTCGCGGAATGTTCCATCGTGGTTATTGAGGAAGAGAAAATTCGGCCAGGTGTCGTTGGCCACCATGATGTCGGGCCAGCCGTCGTTGTTCAAGTCAGCCAGAACCACCCCCATTCCCTTGGCTTCCGGCTTGCCCACACCCGACGCATCGCTCACGTCGGTGAAAGTGCCGTCGTGGTTGTTGTGATAGAGCTTTAGCCGTTGTCCACGATAATTATCAGGATGGCAATAGGCGCGATAGCCGGGCTTGTGCTCACCGCACCAGAGATTGGTCTTGGGAGTCCATTGGATGTAGTTGCAGATGAGCAGGTCGAGATACCCATCCTTGTCGTAGTCGAACCATCCCGCGCTGGTGGACCAGTTCCCTTCGTCCGCCACTCCGGCCTTGGCCGTGACATCCGTGAACGTTCCGTCGCCGTTATTGTGGTAGAGGATCGTGTGGCCATAGCCGGTCACCAGCATGTCGGGGTAACCATCGTTGTCATAATCACCCACGGCTACACCCTGGGCGTAAAACCCTTCCGCGCCGACGCCGGCCCTCTCCGTGACGTCCGTGAAGGTCCCATCGCCGTTGTTGTGATAAAGGGCCGAGCGCAGCGGGCGGGAGGGCTTGTACCATTCCGCGCCGGCCGACTGGACGAAGTAGAGGTCCATCAGCCCATCCTGGTCGTAATCGATCCAGCCCACGCCGCTACCCATCGTTTCGATGTATTCCTTTTCCTCGCTCATCGTGGCGTCGTGTTGAAAGGTGATTCCGGCGGCTTGGCGCACATCGGTGAAGTGCACGGGAATAGCGGTCTCAGGGGGCCGTGGAGGCTGGGCGTGCAGAGTACTCCGCACGATCACACCTCCGATCACGATGGTGGCGGCCAGTAGGCCCACCGTCGCCAACGCAGGGATTATCGAATCCCGCTTATAGGTTTGCTTCATCAAGCTTCTTCCTTGCCAGGGTTTCCAATAAAACTATAGCGCGACCCACCCGTTAACCTCAATGACCATTCGCGTCGGGGGAGAGGAATTTCGGGGGCGCTTCCCGCCGCTCCGGACTTCCGACGGGAGCCCGCAGTCGTGGCGGCGGGCAAAGAGAGAGTTATGGCAAGTGGCGAATTAGGGCACTCGCGGGCCCAGTCGATCTTGGAATCCCGGATGTCGCTGGGGTGCCACGGGCCGGTCCAGCAGGAGTCGGGGGCTCGGGATTCGGGATTCGGGGTCAGGGACTCGGGGCTCGGGTGAGAGGAATGAGCTAATCCGGCGATCGGGTGATCGGGCGAATGAACCGCTCGCTCGTCATTTGCCACTCGCCGGTGTCGGCGGAAGAAAGCGACTTTATGTCCATCGGCTCCATCGATGCACCATTAGGCCCTTATTACGGAGATTATGGGTTTATCCACATTGCCAAGCTCCCTCTCGCGCGCGACCGTGCCTTCAGCCAACCTACACGACTTCGATTTCGAGGTGGGTCTTCCCTGCCACCAGTTTCGCGGCGACTACGACGTAGCTCGAATGTACCTCTCCCAGTGAAGCCGAAAGTAAGCGTGTCCGGTCCGGCGGATGAATGTGAATGACCAGGTCGGCCTCGCAGGGTTTCACGAAATTGACTTCGACCTTCCAGCGAGCAGATCCCGCCGAGGGTTGGAGGGCCTGCGTGCTCCAACTGATCGGCCCGAAACGCGTGGGGCAATTGTGCACTCGAATCACCTCGCCGGGGCTGAACCAGTGCTGGGGAGCGGCCTTCTGAAGATGAACAACGTCGTGATCATGTTCTTCGTAGCACAAAAGCCAGCGGAGCCCCATGGTCGGTTGCAGTTCACTGTTGACCACCGCTGACCAACCGTAAGGGCTGCCCTCCCCCGGGTAGTTCCCAGGCAATAAGGCGTCTTCGGGGGCGTAACGGTTCCCCGAATCCATAGCTAAGCACAGGTTGCCATAGAGGGTGAGAAGAAACGGGCGATAATCATCCTGCCGGATGCGCCCCGCCAGGGTGCCATGCTCCATGAAGTTGGAAGTGCGGGGGTAGTCGCCATCCGTATTCATCCCGAGAATTTGTTGGCCCGCGAGCTTACGGTGGGTGAAGTGGCCGGCATCCAAAGCGGGGTCGCCCCAATCGCTCGTCCACCAATCCATCATGTAGCGGTGATTTTCGTAGCTCGAGAGCTCGTTGGGCTGGCGATCCGTGTCGAAGGCCGTGAAAGGAGTGATTCCGGCCTGCTTCATGGCCGGATTCCGGTCCGCAAGAGTGCGGGCCAGGGAGCGTTCGATGTCGGCGCGCATCTCCGTTGCCAAGTTCTTGATTTCCGCCGCTTCCCGCCGCAAATCTGCATCCTGATTCTCCAACCCTGCTCGCTCCAGGCAGCGGGCGTGCTCCTTAAGGCCCCGCCAGATCCATGCTGCGTTCTGGTAGTAGAAGGGATGAGACTCCGGGAAGTCATTCTGTGGATCGCCGTTGTCCGCCTCGGGCGAACCCCAGATCAGCCCATGGCGAGGGTCTCCGGCCGGGAAAGTTTCCTGTGTATAGCGATAGCGGCGGACCACAAAGTCGATCAACCTTCGCAAAACCGGCAGCCGTTTACGAAAAGCCTCGAGGTTCTGGGTGTAATCGTAGGCGCGTGCGGAATTCTCCAGGAAAATGCCGGCATTGAGCGGCGCTTCCACCTGGTCCTGGGTGTTGTAAAGGAAGTTTCCATCAGGAAGTATGTAATGGTCGAGGTAATGCTTGAAGTAGGGTTCTACCTGCTCACCGAGACCCCACAACTGCTGCGCCCAGACGAATTCGTAGTGCGCCACCGGAAAGAGGGCATGGCTGCGCACGGGGATCTTGGTATAGGCCCCTTCACCGACTTGGTAAGTGGGTTCCAGCCCATGGTAACTGCACCGCGAAAGCACAATACCGGCGCGCGCCGCATCGCTCAGCCAATCATCCGGAATCTCCACTTGCATGCCGGTGGCAAAAAAGTTGCGCCACCGGTTCCAGAGTCCCACCAGAGCGGAAAAGAAATCTTCCGCCGAGCCATTCCAATAACGATCTACAAATCCTGACTCGGGGACGGCCTGTCCGGCGTTCGTGTCCCCGGCGGGGATGAGTTCGCCGCCGGACTGTTTGGGAAGCAGAGCACGCACGCGGCCCAGGGGCCGGGCGTCCGCGCCTTCCGGAAGGATGACCATGACCTCGTACCCGACCCGAAAGCGAGGATTCCACACCCCGATGTCCGCAGCCGGCAGAAACCCTCCCAACAGCGTCCGTTTGCTATAACCGGGGACATACTCGTAGAGGTACTCGGAAGGCAGGAACCGGCGTGGATCGAACAACCGTCCGGTCAGATCGGGCGCCCAGGCTGCCTGCGCGTCGGCGGCCATCTGGCGGCATGTCCCATCGGCTTCCAGGAACAATGATCGCTCCGGCGCCGCCTCCTCATTGGCGACTAATGTCCAGCCGACAAACTCCGGCCCCAGCGCGGCAACATTCTCGTAGCAGGGGTCTTCGTTGGAGTTCAGGATGTAATCGCCACAGACGTCAGGACCGGGAACAAAATGTTGAGGCCGCTCGAGCTTCACGTTATGAGGAACCGAAGTGGGACGAGGACGGATATGGTCGAGGTTGCCGACTCGCTTGGGAATCCTCGCGATCTCCCCCATCTCGGTCGCGTATAGAATATCCCCCTGGTGGGCCACATGCTTCTCCAAGACGGCAGTGGGCGTACCATTCAGCCAAGGGAGGATGGCAACCAATTGCCAGCCGCCGATCACCTCTCCAGTGGCCATCGTCTTCTTTTCGTTTTCCCATACCACCGTGGCTTTTCCGTCACGAAGAGAAACCACGCGCGGCGAGTTTTTGAGCTCCTCCCGCTCACCCGGCAACAACAGGTTGTATTCATTGACAATCCGGCCGGGAGTGTAGCGGCCCGTGGGCAGGCCGGAGGCGCTTTTCCCCTCATTCAGGGCGCAGGCCGCCAGCCCGGCATAGGCAGGAGCAGCGACGGTATGTTGCAGAAATGCTCTTCGTTTCATGGATGCACCTGTCGGGATGGTTCTGGGTCTGAGATCACGGCTTTGGGATCGAGAGATTCGACGGCGACCGCTGAGGGAGGGGAGAAATGATTGTCGTGCAGAGTTATCAGCCGGCTGCCCTCCTCGACCTTTATGCCGATTTGATCGTTCGTGAATGTATTTTCTGTAATCGCAACACCCTCCGTGCGGTTGATGAGAATGCCGATGCGGTTCGCCTCCAGAGCGTTTTCGAGCAGCACGTAATCGCGGCTGGGGTCGGGGACAGGCGCGTTCTGGAATAAGTGGATGCCGGCGGCGCCATTGGAGCGAACCTGGTTGCGGGCGAAGAGATTCCGCTCCCCGTGTTCGATGGCGATGCCATCACGTTTGGACCCTTCGATGTGATTATCGATCACTGCTGAATCCCGCGAAAAACTGATCCAAAAACCATAATCACTGTGATCGGCAAGATTGTGGTAGAACTGGTTACCCTCGGTGAAAACTGCCTCAAAGGAGTTATGCGGCGAGTTGCTGCCGTCGTTGAAGGCCACGTAATTCCCGTCGCTCGACGCTCCGGTGGGAGATTTGCTCAGGAAAAATCCGTCCCCCGAGTGCGTAAAGCTATTGGCGATGATGCGGTTGTGGCTGCTTCCCTCGATCAGGAGAATTCCCGCAGAATCACACCCGGCGGAGTAAGTCTTGCCTTCGCAGCGGACATCCCAGTCGGCGTGATTGTTCAAGAGATCGTCCCCGGAAGAACCATACAAGGCGATCCCCCACCCGGAATTACGCGAAAGATCGCACTGATCGACCGTCGCGTGAGTGGTGTGCCCCAGCATCACTCCGTTCTGGGCATCATGCGCCACCACGTTTTTGATCCGGGCGCCATCGATGTTCTTCAAGTACAACCCCGCCCCATAGGCCTCCCAGGCATCCAAATCGAAGATGTTCACCCAGTCCTGCGCCTCGAAATGGGTGTCGGTGGAAAGCAGGCGCTGCGCGCGGCTGCCGCTCACGTCGGTTCCGACCACTTGCATTGCGGAACCACTCCCCGCCTCCCCTTCCAGGAAAACATTGATCCGAAAGCCGCGGATGGCGCCGCCGAACACGGAAACATGACTGTGCCCCTTGGCATGGATTCCTATCCCCACCCGTTCCCAGGGCTGGCGGGCCGTGCTTTCGAGCGTGACCCCGGTCATTTCCAGGATAACGTTGTCGGCATCGATCTCGATTACGGCCCGTCCATCTTGAACATCCACGTGATATTGGCCTGGTTCAATTCGCGTACTCCGCGTGATGGTAACCGGTCCGGTCAACTTGAGGCTGGGAAGCCCGTCCCCTCGGGGCGCCCCCGCCCGCAGGAGTACCGGGCAGCTCATCAACGAAGCCAATAAGATCGCGCCATACCTGACAAAGTGTGGCCGGCGCGCCCTCCCTCGGGGTGCGGAACCCGCCACCCGACGCCTTCCACCTCGCACCCTCGGTACGCCGTTCTGCGCAAATGATCCAGGCCCAACTTCACAGGAAGAGATCAATATACGGCCCCCTTGCTGAGGTTAAGTAATCACGGAATGATCTAAGCGCTTAAGTCACGTTGGATGCTACACGTAGGCCAGAGGCATGTCAAGGCGAACCTCCACACGTGTCAAGCCGCGTTAGGAGGGTGCTAAGAACGCCCCGACCTTGTCATCCTGAGCCCTCTGCGGTCATTCTGAGCCCCTCGGAAATCCCCCTCAGGGTAAACTACACGAAGGATCTGCATTGGTTTGTTTTCAAGGAGATACTGCAGATGCTTCGCTGCGCTCAGCAAGACAGGCGCGCTTTTTCAGCATCCCTTGACCAAGAGGCCGTGGCATAGAGAGATAACCTGTGAGCACGTCGCCGACTCCCTGCAAAGTCCCCATCACACCTGTGATTTTCAGGTGACCGATAGCGCCCGAGCGGATTCGGTTTGTGAAGTCGACCACGCGTCAACTGGCCCGCCGCTGGGCACTGGATTTCGGCGTGGAAGGCGCTTACAACTGACAGCAATCACCACATCGCGGCGACGCGATCAGGCCTGCTCGGCGCCCGATCACAGGAGATTGATAACAAGTTTCTGGGCCTGCTCATTGGCGAAGATCTGGGCAGTCGTCGTAGGTTGCAGCGGCTGGGTGGCAAGCACGATTAGGAAGAAATGAAGGAGTGCGGGGCCAATCACGGCGTTGGAATTCCAGCAACTCATCCAGAAGTAGGATGCCATGGTGCCCCAGACTGACCTCAGTGGGGCGAGTCCACATTGGCTGAAAGACTCTAGAAACCGCAAATCTCCCAAAGACATTATGTCACTCGGTCTGGCACATAAGTATTGGAACGACGGTGCCACCCGGACTGGCACCTAAGTAATGGAACGACGGTGACCTTGATCAAACGCGAGTTCATGGCCTAACCTTATGCCTTGAGGTAACATGAACAACATAGCTCCTCTGCCGTACGCCGAATCAGTCCTTGGGAAACTCTTTGTGTTTGCCAGTGCGTCCATGCGGGAGTTAGTCCGTACTGTGCAGCAGGTCGCGCGGTGCAATGCTGCTGTTCTAATCACCGGTGAAAGTGGTAGCGGCAAAGAGTTGATCGCCCGTGCCCTTCATCAGTATTCGTCACGCTGCAACAATCCCTGGATCGATGTCAACTCCGGCGCCCTTCCGGAGCACTTGGTGGAAAGCGAGTTGTTCGGATACGAGAAGGGCGCTTTTAGCGGGGCCGAGTCGACGAAGCAGGGCCTGTTCGAACTTGCCCACACCGGCACGTTGTTTCTGGACGAGATCGCGGAGTTGGAACCCAGGACGCAGGTCAAGCTTCTCCGGGTATTGGATGGGGCACCATACTATCGGCTTGGCGGAGTGCACAAAGTGTCGGTGGACGTCCGCGTTATCGCCGCCACATGTCGGGATTTGGGAGAGGTGATGCAACGGGGCGCCTTCCGGCGCGAACTTTACTATCGCCTGAGCCAGATCCATCTGAAGGTTCCTCCCTTACGCGAGCGGCCCGAGGATATTCGCCCCCTCGCCGAGCTTTTCTTGCGAGAGTCTACTCCTACTTCCAGGTTTTCGACCGAGGCCTTAGAGGCCTTGCAGCGGTACTCCTGGCCTGGTAATGTCCGTGAGCTGAGAAACACAGTTGTGGCAGCAGGTATTCTGGCCGGGGTCCCGGAAATAACATTGGCCGATCTGCCAGAAGAGATCAGTGCTCGGTTACATGCTCCCAATTGTGCGACGCCCACCCGGTTGAAGGAAATGGAGCAGCAGATGATCATCCAGTCTCTTGCGAAGACCGGTGGAAGTTTTCAGCATGCAGCCGCGATACTAGGCATCTCCAAGAGAACGCTCAGCAGGAAACTAAGGCGTTACGAGATTGAAGACGCCCATTGCATAGCTGCCTGAATCAAACAATCCTCAGGCGTGCGGCCGCAACCTCCCATCGTCAATAACATCTCTCCCTGGTTTGCTTTTAAGGAAATAGATCAGGCAGACCTTTTCTTTCCCCCACTGACACCAAGCTAATGGTCCGAAGACAAGTTGACACTCCAGCGTCCAGTTTGTCCAACCCACGATTTTTCATGAGGATATCCTCAAAAACTGATCCCTGCCGTTCGTGGGCCGAGACAACTTGGCACCCAGCCGGGGCCTGGCCATTTGCCCTAATGACTTGAAACCACACGAATTACGTTGGACGATCAATTGGCACCCTGAATGCTTCCTTACGTTGCGACATGAATTGTAGCGACGCTCCATGAGCGCTGATCGGCGGTCATAGACCACCGCTACACGGCAATGCGCAACAATTTATGTCGCTCTGTATATGCCCATTCCCTTGCTAAAAAGCTAATTTGCGGGTCCTAAGGCGAGTTAGGAATTTCGGTTGTTCTATCGCTATGCAGGGTTGAGGCAAGAAATGAGCGCGGGAGAGCACGGGTGGCAATTCCTTTTTCGGGCAGCTTCGACCTGTCCCAAATCGACGTAAGACACTAACACCCAGTCTGTAATCGGTATTTAGGGAAGATGAGGCTTTGGTAAGTGTACAGATGAGCGACGCAGATGATTACCGAAAGCAAAGGATGGATCATGCGAAACCTGCTGAGAATAGCGGTTCTGATAATGACGGCGAGTGTTGCTTTTGCGCAAAACCCGAAGTTCGGGCGTGACCTCGACAGGGTTGACCCAAGCTCGTACGTGGATGTGATTATCCAGTATGACCATTTCCCGACTCAGGGCGATCACCAGAAAGTGTTCCACCAGGGTGGGGTGCTGAGAGGGAGTTATCGATACGTCAAGTCCGGGTTCTACAGGGTGCCCGCCAGTGCATTGACGGCGCTCGCCAAAAACCCGCAAGTTACCTTCATCTCGCCAGACCGTCCATTGAAAGGAATGCTGGACCTGACGGCCGCCGCGGTGAACGCCCCTGTAGCTTGGCAACTAGGCCTCGACGGTACGGGGATCGGCGTTGCTATCATTGATAGTGGGATCACCGAGGTCAACGATCTGGGCAACCGCGTCGTCTACAGCCAGGACTTTGTGGGCACCGGCACGGATGACTTTTATGGGCACGGTACGCACGTCGCGGGCATCATTGCTGGGAATGGCGCCGATTCGACCTGCACTACCTGTACGCGGACGCTTCAGGGCATTGCCCCGAACGCCAACCTGATTAATCTTCGGGTGCTGGACGAAAATGGTAACGGAACGTACAGCAATGTGATCGCCGCAATCGATCAAGCTATTGCCCTGGCAAGTACCTACAACATCCGGGTCATCAATCTCTCGGTGGGCGGTCCTGTTTTGGAAAGCTCTGCCCAAGACCCCCTATGCCAAGCCGTGGAAGCTGCCTGGCAGGCAGGCATTGTAGTGGATGTGGCCGCCGGCAACGATGGACGGAATAACGTCGTCAGCAACAACGGCTATGGGACCGTCACTTCGCCCGGCAGTGATCCCTTCGTGATCACGGTGGGCGCTATGAAAAATGAGGGGACGCCCAACCGGACGGATGACCTGATCGCCTCCTACAGCTCCAAGGGGCCCACGGGGATCGACAACTACGTTAAACCTGACATCGTGGCGCCTGGCAATCTGACGGTTTCTCTGTTGGCCAACATCAACGACACCCTCCCCACGACTGAACCCACGACGTTGATCCCGAATACTTACTACAACTCTGCGGGCGACGGCTCAACTTCCAGCGTGTATTACACGCTGAGCGGCACCAGCATGGCGACGCCCGTGGTGAGCGGTGCCGTGGCCCTGCTGCTTCAGCAAAACCCTTCCTTGACGCCCGACCAGGTGAAGGCGCGCCTGATGAAGACGGCTTACAAAACTTTCCCCACCAGCAGCCAGGCCACTGACCCAACTACGGGAGTCGTATACACAAGCTACTATGACATCTTTACGATTGGCGCCGGTTACTTGGATATCGGCGCCGCCCTCGCGGATACAACGACCTTTACCGGCACAGCCAATTCACCCGTTGCTGTTTTCAACTCCACTACGGGGACCGCACAAGTGTCTTGCGGCACGTCGGACGTCTGTGCCGACCAGGCAGTTTATGGCAATCAAGCCATCTGGGGCACTCAGGCGATCTGGGGGACCTCGGTGTTTGTTAATGGCACGCAAACGATTTGGAGTTACCCATCGATCTTGGGCACCCAAGCGATTTCCGCCGCTCAAGCCAGCTACGGCACCAGTACGGTCAGCGGCACCCGCGCGGTCTGGGGTACCAGTGCGATCTGGGGCACGAGCGCCATCTGGGGCACCAGTTCAATTTGGGGCACGTCGGCAAACTTGGGCGAAAAATAAGCCCGAGCCACAATCAACCTCGCCAAGGGAGATCGATTAACTAAACACGGAGAAAGGGAAACAGGAGAAGACCATGGCTTGCTGGCGATATGTGCGATTGTTGACGGTTCTGTTTGCAGCTCTCGGGATGGCTTCCCGAAGCGCATGGGGTCTCGACCCGACGAAGGCCCTCACCCAATATGCTCACGGAAGCTGGCACGTGGCGGATGGCCTTCCGCAGGATAACGTGATGTCCATTGCCCAAACCCCGGATGGGTATCTCTGGCTGGGGACCGAAGAAGGCCTCGTTCGCTTCGATGGGCTCCGGTTCACGATCTTCGACAAAAGCAACACACCTGAGATGAAGAGTACCGATATCTATGCACTCCTCGTGGACGGGATGGGGAATCTCTGGATCGGCACCGGAGGGGGCGGCCTCCTCCGGATGATGGGGGGGAAATTCGTTGCTTTCACCACCCAGAATGGCCTTTCCAATAATTCCGTTCTGTCGCTGTGCGAAGGGCAGGACCACGCCATTTGGATTGGCACCGAGGGCGGGGGAGTAAACAGGTTCAAGGACGGAAAGTTTAACGTCTACACAGCCCACACCGGCTTGGTTGACGATTCCGTCTACTCCATCGTGGCGGCCAAGGACGGGGCTCTCTGGTTTGGGACGGGTGGGGGGCTCTCAGAACTGAAGGATGGCGCCTTCCGCAACTTCAGCGTCGAACAAGGCCTTCCGAATAATAACGTACGGGCTCTGTTCGAGGATCGTGACGGAACCCTCTGGGTAGGGACCAACGGCGGCGGCCTTAGCCAATTCCGCGGCGGACATTTCAAAACCTTCACGACCAAAGACGGCTTAAGCAGCAACGCCGTGTTCTCCGTCTACCGGGACAAAGAAGGAAGCCTCTGGATTGGCACCGTCGGTGGCGGACTGAATCGTTGGAGCAATGGCAAATTTACCCCTTACAAAACTGCTCCTGACAACGCGCGGCAGGACGTTTGGGCCTTTTTCCAGGACCGTGAGGGGACGCTCTGGATCTGCACCGGCGACGGCCTTAGCCAATTGCGCGATGGCCAGGCCACTACCTACAGTTCCGTTGAAGGTTTATCCAGCGACATCGTCCTGCCCATCTACGAAGACCGCGAAGGAAGCCTCTGGATGGGAACTGCTGGCGGCGGACTAAATCGTTTCCGCAACGGGAAATTCACCACCTACACTACCCGGCAGGGCCTTTCTGATAGCTTTGTGCTTTCCCTGAGTGAGGATCAGGCGGGCGCCCTTTGGCTTGGGACGCGGCATGGTCTGGACCGAATGAAAGACGGCAAGTTCACTGTTTACACGACCAAGGATGGTTTGCCGAATGACATCGTTTTGTGCACGTGGCCAGACCGTGACGGGAACCTCTGGTTCGGGACCCGCAGCGGGTTGGGGCGCTTCCAGGGAGGGAAGTTCACCACCTTTACCACCAAGGACGGTCTGTCAAACAACTATGTGACGTTCATCTACCAGGACCACGAGGGAACCCTCTGGGTCGGCACGGGTGGCGGCGGCCTAAACCGCTATAGGGACGGGACGTTCACGGCCTTCACTACCAAAGATGGATTATCCAGCGACATGGTCACGGCCATCCATGAAGACGAGAATGGCACTCTGTGGGTGGGGACCAGCGGTGGCGGATTGAATCGGTTTAGCGGCAGTAAGTTTACCAGCATTACGATGAAGGATGGCCTATCCGACGACAAAATATTTCAAATCCTCGAAGACCGAAAGCATAATTTTTGGATGAGTTCTAACCGCGGCATCTTCCGCGTCAGCGAGCAGCAGCTCAAAGATTTCACGGACGGCAAAATTCGATCAATTCAGTCGGTAGCTTACGGTGTTTCTGAGGGGATGAAGAGCCGGGAATGCAACGGCGGCTTCCAGCCCGCCGGTTGGGCGGCGCGGGATGGCAAACTGTGGTTCCCCACCATGAACGGAGCGGTCGTGATCGACCCCGCCAACACCAGCGCCGCGGGATTACGCCCCCAGGTGCGAGTGGAGGCAGTGCTCGTCGACCAACAAGCCTTTGCGCCGGGTGAAATCATCCAGGTTGCGCTTGGAAAAGGCCGGCTCGAGTTTCATTACACCGGCATCAGCCTTTCGGCAGCGAAGCGGGTCAATTTTAAGTACAAGCTGGAAGGGTTTGATAACGAGTGGGTGGAGGCCGGCGATCGTCGCGCGGCCTACTACACCAACCTTCCTCCCGGACATTATCGTTTCCGGGTGATGGCGGCGGGTGACGATGGCAAGTGGAATGAGGCAGCCGCCCCGTGCGCCCTTTACCTGGCCCCGCACTTCTACCAGACGGTCTGGTTCTACGGTCTATGCGCGCTCCTCGCACTGGGCGTGCTGGCGGGAGCCCGCCTAAGGGAAGCGAAGAGACACGCCGAAGAGATAGCCGCACTGCACGTTCGCACCATCGAGGCAATGGCCTTGGCCATCGAGGCCAAGGATGCGACAACCTATGACCACCTCCGGCGGATGCCGCTCGTGGCCATGGCCGTAGCAAAGCAGTTGGGGCTGAGCGAACGGGAAACGAAAGCTCTCCATGCCGCTACCTTGCTTCACGACATTGGCAAGCTGGGCGTGCCAGAGCACATCCTCAATAAGCCTGGCAGGTTGACGTCAGAGGAGTTTGAAAGGATGAAGGTCCATCCACTAGTCGGTGCGGAAATCCTGGAGCGCGTGCAATTCCCTTATGAGGTCGCGCCTATTGTCCGTTCGCACCATGAGAAATGGGATGGAAGCGGTTATCCGGATGGGCTGAGGGAGGAAGAGATCCCCATCGGTGCGCGGATTCTGGCGGCCGTGGATTGCCTTGACGCCATGACTTCTGACCGCCAGTACCGACGGGCACTACCCTTTCCAGAAGCTATGGCCATGATCCAGGGAGAGGCCGGGAAGGCGTTCGATCGGCGCGTCGTTGAAGCCTTGAGCGGAATTCACCAGGATATACATCAAGTGCTGAGCGCCCCTGCGGCAGAGACAGAGAGAACGCTTTGGAAAAAAGCAAAGGTGGTCCAAGGGGTAGCCCCGGGTGCAGGTTTCCAGGAAACCAAGCCAGAGATTTCGACCGGCAAGCCCGCCGATTTCCTCGGTGCCATCGCCTCCGCCCGCGAAGAAGGTCAGATGCTCTTCGAGCTGAGCCAGGCATTAGGGAACTCTCTCAGCCTGGACGAAACCCTGTCCGTTCTAGCCGTCCGTCTCAAGCGACTCATCCCCCACGATACCATTGCGGTCTTCATTTGCAAAGATGACTACCTGGTCCCGGAATATGTGTTTGGGGAGAACTACAGCGAGTTCGCATCCTTAGGAATTCGTATGGGAGAGGGCCTGTGTGGTTGGGTGGCGGAAAACCGCAAGCCTATTGTGAACGGAAATCCGTTGGTTGAGCCAGGCTTCCTGAAAGGTGTGGATCGATCGACTCTCCTGCTTTCCGCGCTTGCCGTACCTCTCGAAGGGGTTGTCCAGACGGTCGGCGTGCTGGGGCTTTACCGGCGGCAGAGAGATGCCTTCACCGGAGATCACCTCCGCATTCTCCTGGCGATCAGCGCGAAGCTGGGGTTTTCAATCGAGAACGCTTTGAAGTACCAAACCGCAGAGAACTCAGCTACCACCGACTACTTGACGGGGCTGCCAAATGCACGGTCGCTATTCCTGCAGCTTGACAGCGAACTGGCTCGCAGCAAGCGGTTAAAGACTCCTCTCGCGGTTGTGGTTTGTGACCTGGATGGCTTCAAGCACGTCAACGACCGGTTCGGACACCTCGCAGGGAATATGGTCCTCCGTTCTGTGGCCGACGGATTAAAGCAGACGTGCCGCGAGTATGACTATGTGGCGCGAATGGGCGGTGACGAATTCGTCATAATCATGCCCGGTTTCGATACGGCTAAGATCAAGGAGAAGGCGCTGTTATTTCAGAGCATTGCCATGGAGGCCGGAATTCAAGTGTGCAAAGAACCCCTGCTGTCCTTGAGTGCTGGCGTGGCAGTGTACCCCCACGACGGTCTCGATGCAGAGCAATTGCTTGCCGAAGCGGATCACCGGATGTATGCCAACAAGCAAATTCATCACGCGCAAATGGTCACGTCCTTCGGGCCACTTAAGGTCAATTTACAGCCAGGGGCAATCAACTAGGGCGCGGTTATGGAAGGCGCAGACAAATATGGTAAGGCGCGTTACACGACAACTGCTCGTGATTATGGCCACTGTGGTCCTGGGAGGTTTTTTAGGAGCGACCTTGGTGCACGTTGCTCCGGGGTTCACAGTAG
>Ga0326728_10015898_pt1 | contig 15510 bp, 11 predicted proteins | sample MB3enrmetagenome_FD_207602 | JGI IMG/M metagenome (GOLD analysis project Ga0326728, IMG submission 207602) | Lab enriched peat soil microbial communities from McLean, Ithaca, NY, United States - MB31MN | ecosystem: Environmental > Terrestrial > Soil > Wetlands > Peat | place: USA: New York...
CTCCTGGACGTCGCCTTCGCTCCTATGTATCAGATTCCAAACTGAAAGAGAATCACAGGCCTGCCTTCAGCGGATTGGCCGGTTTTTATTCACAATTATTTTTCACTCATTCCATTACCACTTATTCCGTTTTCCACAGCCTTCCCGCTTCTCGCCTGCTACACTCTGACCGGGCGCATCGAGGACCGGTGCTTCATACATTGGCCGGATTCCTCGAATCGCCAAACATCGGGATTTGGGTTCGCTTTTGAGGTGCGCTTACATGCGATTTCTCGCCAGGAAGATCAATGCCAGCTTGCATTTACCCGAACCGTCTCCAATCCCGATTGGCTTCGTTTCGTATTTCTTGTTTCCCGCCCGTTCCGCCTCACTCCCACCCGAACCGCGCCGCCCGGCCGCGGTGTCCACCGCCCTCGCAAGCCCCGGAATACCAGACGAGCCTGGCCCTGTCTCCGGACACCTTCACGCCCCGGCCCCGCGCACCGCCGGAACCTCGCCCATATTCCGCTCTTCGCTACAATTGATACTAGTCCACCTCACAAGGAATCTTCCGTGACAGGTCACGAAACCAGACAGCGCTTCCTCGACTTCTTTGCCGAACGCGGCCATCGCGTCGTCCGCAGTTCTTCGCTGGTGCCGGCCAACGACCCCACCCTGCTGTTCACCAACGCCGGAATGAATCAGTTCAAGGACGTCTTCACCGGCATCGAGAAGCGCGACTACACCCGCGCCACCAGCTCCCAAAAGTGCGTGCGCGCCGGCGGCAAACACAACGACCTGGAAAATGTCGGCTACACCCGCCGCCATCACACCTTCTTCGAAATGCTGGGCAACTTCTCCTTTGGCGACTACTTCAAAGCCGAGGCCATCGAGTTCGCCTGGGACCTGATCACCAAGGACTACGGCCTGCCCAAAGACAAGCTCTATGTCACCGTCTTCCGCGAGGACGACGAAGCCGAAGAGCTCTGGCAGAAGGTCGCCGGCGTGCCCGCCAGCCGCATCTTCCGCCTCGACGAGAAGGATAATTTCTGGCAGATGGGCGAAACCGGCCCCTGCGGCCCGTGCTCCGAAATCCACTACGACCTGGGCGTGGAAGCCGCCGATCCGGGCCGCGAAAACGAAGCCTTCCCCAGCGACGCCGGCGGCCGCTTCGTCGAAATCTGGAACCTGGTCTTCATGCAGTTCGACCGCGACGCGTCCGGCAAGTTCACCCCCCTGCCACGCCCCTCCATCGATACCGGCATGGGCCTGGAGCGCGTCGCCGCCGTGCTGCAGGGCAAGCTCTCCAACTACGAAACCGACCTCATCGCGCCCATCGTCGCGCATGCCGCCGGGTTGTTCGGCGTCACTCCCGGCGCCGATGCGCGCGTGGACACCGCCCTGCGCATCGCCGCCGACCACGCCCGCGCCGCCGCCTTCCTCGTCCACGACGGCGTGCTGCCCTCCAACGAAGGCCGCGGCTACGTGCTCCGCAAGATCATGCGCCGCGCCCTGCGCAACGTGCGCCTGGTGGGCGTCGAGGATCCGTTCCTATACAAGCTCACCGGCTTCGTGGCCGAGCTGATGAAGCCCGCCTATCCCGAGCTGATGGAGAGCGTCCAGCGCGTGGCCCGCGTAGTGAAGGACGAAGAGCACCGCTACGCCACCACTTTCCTGATTGCCGAGAAGGTGTTCAACGATTCCATCAAGACCCTCGCCGGCCGCGCCATCCCCGGCAGCCTGTCCTTCAAGCTCTACGACACCTACGGCCTGGCCCTCGACGAGCAGGAAGAGATGGCCCGCGAACACTCGCTCTCGCTCGACCGCGAAGCCTTCGACCGCGAGATGGAGCAACAGCGCGAGCGCGCCCGCGCAAGCTGGAAAGGCGCAGAAAAGGGCGCGGTGACGCCTGCCTACCAGAAGCTGCTGGAACAGGGCCGCACCAAGTTCCTGGGTTACGACCGCATGGAGGCCACTTCGAAGGTGATCGGCCTGATCGTCGATCGCGAGCTCGTCGACCAGGTCCCCGCCGGCTCGAAGGCCGAGCTGGTGCTCGACCAGACGCCGTTCTACGCCGAGTCCGGCGGCCAGGTGGGCGACCGCGGCGCGCTGTTTTCGGAAAAAAGCGGCGCCGCGAACGGCGAGAAAATCGCCGATGTCGAATCGGTGTTCCCCGGCGTTCGCGGGCTCTCGGTGCATCGCATCGCCGCGTTGGCTCCGATTCGCACCGGCGACACTCTGCGCGCCGCGGTGGCCGCGCCCCTGCGCAACTCCACGCGCCGCAACCATACCGCGACGCACCTGCTGCAAGCCGCGCTGCGCCAGGTGCTGGGCACCCACGTGAAGCAGGCCGGCAGCGTGGTTGAGCCCGAGCGGCTGCGCTTCGACTTCACCCATTACGCCGCCATGGACCTGGCGGAGCTGGAAGAAGTGGAGCGCCTCATCAACCTCGAGATCCTGCGCAACACGTCCGTCGAAACCAACGTGATGCCGCTCGACCAGGCCATCTCGACCGGCGCCATGGCGCTCTTCGGCGAAAAATACGGCGACGAGGTGCGGGTGGTTACCGTCCCCGGTTTCAGCCGCGAGCTGTGCGGCGGCACGCACGTGAGCCGCACCGGCGATATCGGCGTCTGCAAGATCGTCTACGAAGGCAGCATTTCGGCCGGCGTGCGCCGCATCGAAGCCATCACCGGCGAAGGCGCGCTGCGCCAATACCAGGAGTCCGCGGGCGTGCTGAAACGGGTCGCCGACATGCTGCGCGCTTCGGAGCCCGAGCTGGTGGAGCACGTGGAAAAAATGCTGGCCGCCGAGCGCTCGCTCGCGCGCCAGGTGGAGCAGCTCAAGGAGAAGCTGGCCCAGGCGGCCTCCGCATCGCTGGAATCGCAAGCCCGCTCGGTGAATGGCGCCACCGTGCTGGCCGCGCGCGTGGACGGCATGGATCGCTCTCAGATGCGCTCGCTGGCCGATTCGCTGCGCAACAAGTGGAAGAGTGCCGTGGTAGTGCTGGCCTCGGGCGAGGACGGCAACGTGTCCATCGTCTCGGCCGTCACCAAGGACCTCACCGCCAAGGTCCACGCCGGCAAATTGGCCGGCGCCCTGGCGCAGGCCGTGGGCGGCAAAGGCGGCGGCCGTCCCGACATGGCCGAAGGTGGCGGCAAAGACGCGTCGGCTCTCGACGCCGGTCTGGAGACCATCCTACAGACGGTGACCAAGGCGCTGGCATGAGCGAAGCTTTCGACGCCGTAGTCGTAGGAGCCGGCCCCACTGGACTGGCGTGCGGGATCGAACTGCGGAACCGTGGCATCCGGACGGTGCTCATCGAAAAGGGTTGTGTGGTGAATTCGCTGTATCACTACCCGACTAACATGACATTCTTCACCACGCCGGAGTTGCTGGAAATCGGTAACATCCCGATGACCAGCCTCAACGACAAGCCCAACCGCGTGGAAGCGCTCAAGTACTATCGCAAGGTGGCCGACCACTACCACCTCGACATCCGCCAGTATGAAAAGGTGGACCGCATCAGCGGCCAGGACAACGCTTTCCGCGTCTTCACCACCGATCGCCTGGGCTGCCCCCGCACCTATGACGCGCGCAAGATCGTGCTGGCCACCGGCTACTACGATGTCCCCAACCTGCTCCACGTGCCCGGCGAAGAGCTCGACAAGGTGCTGCACTACTACCAGGAGCCGCACCCTTATTACAACCACGACGTGGCCGTGATCGGCGCCAAGAATTCGGCCGCCATCGCCGCGCTGGAGCTGTTCCAGACCGGCGCGCGAGTCACTCTGATTCACCGCGGCCCCGCTATTTCCGACAGCGTCAAGTACTGGATCAAACCGAACATCGAGAACCGCATCAAGAGCGGCGAAATCCGCGGCTACTTTAATTCGCGGGTGATCGAAATACTAAAGGACTCGATCCGCGTGGCGACCCCCGAAGGCGAAGTCGCTCTGAAAAACGATTTCGTTTTCGCGCTGATCGGGTACCGGCCCGACCTGGAATTCCTGGGAGCCATCGGCATCACGCTCGACCCCGAAACCCAGCGTCCCCGCACCAACCCCGACACCCTGGAGAGCGAGCGCCCCGGAATTTACCTCGCCGGTGTGATTGTCGCCGGCATGCACACCAACGAAATCTTCATCGAGAACGGCCGTTTCCACGGGCAGGCTATCGCAAAATCCATCAGTACGCAATTGGGCCGGTGAAGCAACTAAACCGTTGCTCGATGCATCCAACTAATTGAAAGCTACTTGCAATCCGTACCCCGTGCCACAGTGGCACGCGGCATGCTCATGCAAGTGTAGGAAGGGGTTACATGTTTCAATCGCTGTTCGACCTTTTTCTGGGTTGTTCACACCGGAGAACCACGTTTCCGATCACTCTAGTGCGGAAGAGCGCGGTCTCCGGCGCCACTCGCGGCGGTACGTATGTCGTTTGCCTGGACTGCGGCAAGGAATTCGCCTACAACTGGAAGGAAATGCGTCTGGGTCAACCTGTCACGATCCCGGCGACCATTGACCCACAGCCCACGCGCGCCAGGGCGTGAAGCACCCTGCCGTCATGAACGGCGGCGTTGCACGGAAATCCGCAATCTCCGCACGCTGGCGTCGTCGGCCGCTTGTCGCCGTGGTCGCCAACGGCCCTCGCGCGTGATATAACGTTACGGTACCTTGCGCAGTGTGACGGAGGACTGTAATGAAAATCATCAAGCCGAAGGCTAACGATAAGTTCACTATCACGGCAGTACCTGGATGGCCGAGCTTCGCGTTTGAGACGGATGCCGCGGGCCAGCATACGTGGAATTGGACGATCAGTTGGGGTTCCTTCAAAAAGTCCGGCTCGCAGACGACGCCGGGCAACCTGTGGGATGCCCAGAGCGTGGTTACCAATCTTGGCGGGTCCTTGACCGTCATGGTGTCGGCGGCCAAACAATCTGCCTCTATAACCGTGAAGATCTACGGCACGAATCCCAGTGCCGCGGACGTGACGGCGTACTTGACGACCAAGCCGGGCAGCGATGGCTTCGACAAACTTGTCGAGCACGAATCCAACTTCCGGCAGTTCAATGCCAGCAACGAGCCGGTCAAATCGTTCGATAACGGCTACGGCATGTGCCAACTCACCAGTCCGGCGCCGTCGTACGAACAGGTTTGGAACTGGAAGCTGAACGTGGATGGCGGCCTCGCTCTCTTCGCTTCCAAGCGCGCTTCCGCCGTTGCGTACCTTTCCCAAAGCGGGCGCACCTATACCTCCGATCAGTTGAAATATGAAACGGTGTGCCGCTGGAATGGAGGCGCCTACCACGAGTGGGACGCGAAAGCGGGCGCGTGGGTCAGGAAGACGGAAATCCTGTGCGACCCGGCGACCGGCAACATCGGCTGGAATATGACGGATCCGCAAAACAAAGGTAAGACCGTGGCGGAACTTCACAAACGCGATGCCGGTACTTACTCGCACCGCCCGAGCGGGGCACATTGGTTCTACAGTGGGGTGTGTTATGCGGATGCCGTGCTTGGTTAGCCTCCTGTTGGTTCCGGCGATTGCCGTAGCCGCCGGGAGCCAGGTGACGCTCCCATCCGGCGGGTCCATTCGTTACTCCAGCGGAGCGTCTCAAACGCGTCTGGAAATAAGCGCCGCGGGGAAGAAACTCCAACGAGTGAACCTGGCGCGCGACTCCACGGTGGCCGCGAAGTCGTTGCCGTCGGACATTCGAATTGTGGGAGAGATCCAGGGCAAGGTCATCATTCTGGTCGACACGTATCCCTCGATCTCCGGCGGCATGTCCTATTGCCAGGCGGGCGACGAGAAATTCCTGCGCGTGATTTCCATCGCCAAGACGCCGCCGAAAGAGACCTTGCAGCTCAAGCTTGGAAGCTGCCGCCAGAACATCGAACTCGCCGACCCCGGGATGGAGTGGGACTCGGCTTCCTCGACCCTCCGCATCCATTGGCTCCTGGGCCCCTCGCAGAAGGAAAAACCCGAGGAGCGCACCATTCGAATTGGGCCCGATGGCGCGCCGGTCGAGCCCTGACCGCTCACGCTCCCCGCGGCCCGCGCGCCCTTACCGCGTAATCGATCCCAGCACCACAGCGCGCCGCGCCCCCGTCGCCGATGGCAGATTCGACGGCCGGCGCCGCCAGGTCTCGTACGCCAGCACGGCGAACGCCACGGCTTCCTTGCCGTCCACGTCTACGCCGTAATCCGCCGAGGTCGCGATTGCCATCTCCGGCAGTAGCGCCGATAAGTGCGCCATGATTTGCCGATTGTGCGCGCCGCCGCCTGAAACGATCAGCTCGGCCGGCCCCGCGCGCCGTATGCCTATGGCGATCGCCGAAGCCGTCAGCACCGTCGCGGTGGCGATCAGGTCGCGCAGCGGCAGACCGGACTTTTTCAGGCGCGCCACGAACTCCGCGCCATACTGTTCGCGCCCCGCGCTCTTCGGCCCGTGTTTCCGGTAGTAAGGATCCGACAACAGATCTTCGAGCAGCGCGCGGTCCACGCGGCCCGATCGGGCGATCTTGCCTCCGCGATCGTACGGCAGCCCCATCTCGCGGGCCAGCGCGTCGATCGCCATGTTGCCGGGCCCGGTGTCGAACGCCGTCACCTGTGCGGGCGCGGCTCCCGCCGGAATCACCGTGACGTTCGCGATGCCGCCGATGTTGAGCGCGATGCGCGTCCGCTTGGGGTGGCGGAACAGCAGGTAGTCCACGAACGGCACCAGCGGCGCGCCCTGCCCGCCGGCGGCGATGTCGCGCGCGCGGAAATTCGAGACCACCGGCACGCCCGTCCGCTCCGCCAGCACCGCGGGCTCGCCGATCTGCAGCGTGTGCCGCCTGCCTTCGTGGTAGACCGTCTGCCCATGGCAGCCGATCAGCTCCACCGTGCCCCAGCGGCGCACCGCGCGCAATACCGCCCGCGCGTACAACTCCGCAAGCTGGAAGTTCCAGCGGGAAATCGAGGCCGCGGAATCCAGCCCCAGGATGGCCTCGCGCACGCCCTTGGGGTACGGGGCCGAGAGGAACCCGATGGTCTCCACGCGTCTGCCCGAGACTTCCACCACCGCCACGTCGATGCCGTCGAGCGACGTGCCGCTCATCACCCCGGCGATTCTCATTTGCGCTTCAGCTCCTCTTGCAGCTCGCTCAGCAATTGCAGCGCTTCGATGGGCCGCAGGTGATCCACTTTCAAGCCGCGGATGCGCGCGGCGATGCCGTATCCCACCGGCTCGAAGAGCTGAATCTGCACCGGTCCCCGGTCTTCGGTGTGCGCCAGTTCTTCGGTCACCACGTGCTCGGTGCGCTCGTGCAGTTTGAGCACCTCGCGCGCGCGTTCGATCACGTTGAGCGGCAGGCCGGCCAGCCGCGCCACCTCGATTCCGTAGCTGCGATCGGCCGCCCCGGGCTCCACTTTGCGCAGAAAGATGATGTGGTCGCCGGCTTCTTTCACCGTCACCATCAGGTTGCGCACCCCGTCGAGTTGTTCGGCCAGTTCGGTCAGTTCGTGGTAGTGCGTGGCGAACAGCGTCTTGGCGCGGGTGCGCGCGTGGATGTGCTCCACCACCGCCCAGGCCAGCGCCAGCCCGTCGTAGGTGGAAGTGCCGCGGCCGATCTCGTCGAGCACGATGAAACTGCGCGGCGTCGCGGTGTTCAGGATCACCGCCGTTTCGGTCATCTCCACCATAAACGTCGATCGGCCGCGCGCCAGGTTGTCGGACGCGCCGATGCGCGTGAACACGCGGTCGATCACCGGCAGCGTGGCCGATTCCGCAGGTACAAACCCTCCCATCTGCGCCAGGATGGAGATCAGCGCCGCCTGCCGCAAGTAAGTCGACTTACCGCCCATGTTAGGCCCGGTAATGATGGCGATCAAATCGGTCGAATCGTTCAGATACAGATCGTTGGGGATGAACCGCCCGGCGTCCCGATCGGAAATGCGCTCGATCACCGGATGGCGCCCCGCCAGAATCCGCATTTCGCCGGTCTCCGAAAACGCCGGCCGCTGGTAACGATTCTCGGCCGCCACCTGCGAGAGCGCCGCGGTCACATCCAGTTCGCCCACCGCAGACGCCGTGGCGCGGATGCGCTGCGCCTGCGCCGCCACGCGCTTGCGCAGGTCGGCGAACAGCTCTTTCTCCAGCGTCTGGATCTTCTCTTCGGCGTCCAGCACCTTGCGCTCGTAATCCTTCAATTCGGGCGTGGTGAACCGCTCGGCATTGGCCAGCGTCTGCTTGCGTTCATAGTCGGCCGGCGCAAGCTGCAGGTTGGCGCGGGTGATCTCGATGTAGTAGCCGAAAACGTTGTTGAAGCGCACCTTCAGCGACCCGATGCCGGTGCGAGACCGCTCGCGCGCCTCGATCTGCGCGATGTACCGCTTGCCGTTCTGGCTGAGGTCGCGAAGCTCGTCCAACTCGGGATGGAAGCCCGCGCGGATGGTGCCGCCGTCGGCGATATTCAACGGTGGCTCGTCGGAAATGGCCTCCAAAATCAGGTTGGTCACGTCGGGCAGTTCGTCCAGCCGCTGGTGCAGCGAGCGCAGCCGCGCGGCCTGCTGGGTATCGAAGCAGCGCTTGAGCGCGGGGATCTTCTGGATCGACAGCCCCAGCGCCAGCACGTCGCGCGGACCGGCCGATCCCAGCGTCACCTTGGCCAGCAGGCGTTCGATATCCAGAATGCCGGCGAGCTGTTTGCGCACCTCCGCGCGCAGGATGGTCTGCTGCAGCAATTCGCCCACGGCGTCGAGACGCTGCTCGATTTCCACGCGATCCATCGATGGCCGCAGCAGGCGCTGGCGCAGCAGACGTCCGCCCATGCCGGTCAGCGTTTGATCGAGCACCGCCAGCACGGTGGCTTTCTCCTGCGGACCGGAAACGTCGGCGGCGAAGACCGGCTCCAGCAGTTCCAGGTTGCGCACCGTGACCGCGTCCAGCACCATGGAATCGGCGCGATTGTAATAGGCCGGGCGGTCCAGGTGGTCGAGCGCGGCGCGCTGCGTGTCGCGCAGGTAGTGCAGAATGGCCCCGGCCGCGCCCACCGCGGCGGGGTGTCCGGCCAGTCCGCAGCCATCCAGCGAGAGCAGCTTGAAGTGGTCGCGGAGGGTGCGATCGGCGTAATCGTGGGTGAAGACCCAGTCTTCCAATTCGGTGCGCACGAAGCGCGCGCCCGACCGTTCCTCCGCCGTCAACAGCGGCAGGTCGCTGGCGATCAGCACTTCGCGCGCGCCAAGCTGTTCCAGCGCGCCGGCCACTTCCGCCGTGTCCATTTCGGTGGCGCGGAATTCGCCGGTCGAGATGTCCACGTAGGCCACGCCCGATTTTCCGTCCGAGCGCGCCACGGCCGCCAGGTAGTTATTCTCGTGGGAGCGCACCAGGGCCGCGTCCATGGCCGTACCGGGCGTCACCACGCGGGTGATCTCGCGCTTCACCAGTTTCTTGGCGAGCTTGGGGTCCTCCATCTGGTCGCAGATGGCCACGCGGTAGCCCTTCTGCACCAGCCGCGCGATGTATCCCTCGGCCGCGTGATACGGCACGCCGCACATGGGAATGGCCGCGCCTTTCTCCTTGTTGCGCGCGGTAAGGGTGATCTCCAGTTCGCGCGCCGCGGTGACGGCGTCCTCGAAGAACAGCTCGTAGAAATCGCCCAGGCGGAACATCAGCAGCGTGTTGGGTACCTGCTGTTTGACGCTGTTGTATTGCCGCATCAGCGGCGTGGAGGCATCGGACGACATTAGCGGTTATGCAGCCTGCCTCCGCGATGGTTCTTCACGCGTAAATTCCTCGCAAGCGGATGGCGTTGGCCACGCGGTCGAGCGCCAGCATGTAGGCGGCCGTACGATTGTTCACCTGGTGCTTCAGGGCGTACTGAACCACGCTGTCGAAGCTGTCGTCCATGATCTCCTGCAGCCGGTCGTTCACCAGCTTCTCGTTCCAGAAGAATCCCTGGCGGTCCTGCACCCATTCGAAATACGAGACCGTCACGCCGCCCGCATTCGCCAGAATGTCGGGAATCACGAAGACTTTCTTATCCGCCAGGATCGCGTCGGCCAACGGCGTGGTGGGCCCGTTGGCGCCCTCGCACAGAATCTTGCAGCGGATGCGGCCGGCATTGCCCGAATGGATCACGTTTTCCGTGGCCGCCGGAATCAGCACGTCGCATTCCGTGAAGAGGGCTTCCTTCAGGTCGAGATCCTCGCCGCCCGCAAAGCCGGTGATGAAGCCGGTCTCCTTGCGGTGTTGCTCCAGCGCGGCGATGTCCAGGCCGTGCGGATTGTACACCGCGCCATTGTATTCGATCATGCCGACAATCTTGAACCCGGTGGCGCTCATCAGCTTGGCCGCCATGCCGCCCACGTTGCCGAAGCCTTGAATCACCACGCGGCAGGATTCCGGCTGCATGCCCAGTTGCTTCAGAGCCTTCAGCGTGACCATCATGCAGCCGCGGCCGGTGGCCTCCGGACGCCCGCGCGACCCGCCCAGCGCCATCGGCTTGCCCGTGACCACCGCCGTCACGGTGTGGCGCGCGTGCATGGAGTAGGTGTCCATGATCCACGCCATGGTCTTTTCGTTGGTGTTCACGTCGGGCGCCGGCACGTCGCGTTCCGGCCCGATGTAGTCGATGATCTCGGCCGTATACCGCCGCGTGATCTTCTCCAGCTCCGTCATGGAGAGCACGGCCGGGTCGCAGATCACGCCGCCCTTGGCGCCGCCGAAGGGAATATTCACCACGGCGCACTTCCAGGTCATCCACGAGGCCAGCGCGCGGACTTCGTCCAGCGTCACGTCCGGCGCAAAGCGGATGCCGCCCTTGCCCGGACCGCGCGCCACCGAGTGCTGCACGCGGTAGCCGGTGAAGACTTCCAAACGGCCGTCGTCGAGCTGCACCGGTATGTTCACGGTGATCTCGCGCGCCGGGCTGCCCAGCACCTTGCGCATCCCGTCGTCCAGATGCAGCCGGGCGGCGGCCTCCTCGAAGCGCGCCGCGGCGGCCAGCCAGGGATTCTTTTCGTTTTCGTGGGAGATGGATATCGGCAGTGTCTCGGTGGCCACTGTAACAAACCTCCGGTAACATTATCTCAGTTACGCCTCCGCCAAAGCGGCGGGGCATGGACTCGGGTACGATAGAGAGCGGCGGTTTCACATGGTGGTCCTCGGCATCGATATCGGCAGCGTACACACCAAGGCGGGAATGGTGGACGAAAGAGGCGCCATCCTGGCGTCGCGCACGATCCAAACCGCTGGCGACCTGGAAGGCTTCGTGCCCGGCCTGCAGGACGCCATCCGCTGGCTGCTGGAAGCCACCGCGATGCCAGCCGGGGTGGGCGTGGGCTGCAAGGGCATCATCGATCCAGGGAGCACCCGCGTGCAAATCCTGCCGGGCCCGCTGCATTTCCTGGAGGGCCAGTTGCTCAGCGAAGTGGTGGGCATGCCCTCGGATGTCCCGGTCTTCGCGGACAACGATGCGCGCGTGGCGCTGGCGGGGGAGATGGTCTGGGGCGCCGCGGCCGGACGCCAGAACGTGCTGATGCTGACCTTGGGCGCGGGGGTGGGCGGCGCGGCCATCGTGAACGGACAATTGCTGCGCGGCCATGCCGGGATGGCGGGGCACCTGGGACATGTCACCATCGACCCGGACGGGCCGATGTGCGCTTGCGGCAATCAGGGCTGCCTGGAAACCGCTTTTTCGGCGCGCGCCATCGAGGGCGAAGCCTGGGCGGCCGTGCACCGCGGCTGTTCATCCACGTTGACCCGCTTGTTCCGCGAACAGCCCCAACTGGCCACTTGCCGCACGGTGTTTCAGGCCGCGCGCGAGGGCGACGAGACGGCCTCGGCCATCGTGTCCAAGGCGATCCGCCGGCTGGGCGCCGCGATCGCCGGACTGCTGCACGTGTTCGATCCGGAGCTGGTGATCGTGGGTGGTCCGGTGGCCGATGCCGAACTGCTGGTCCCGCTGCAGGAGGAAGTCTGGCGCAGATCACGGGGCCTGCTCGCCCGCGAAGTCCCGCTCGTGGAGCAGCAAGTTGCCGACCGTTCCGGCATAGTCAGCGCCGCCGCCCTGGTCCTGCATAAATAAACCTGGGGACAGACGGAACGTTTCCCGGTTTTCGGGGGCCGTCCGTTGAAAAAACGTGGCTTAGTACTTCCATTCGCAAATACGGTGACGTATTATGGGCGGCTATTCAGTGACGTAATCTGATACGCTGGCATTGAGGAGGTCTGCTCTTCAATGTCGAGAAAAAGCCCGTTCGTCGTAGACTTGACTGCCGAGGAACAGCGGAAACTGGAATCGGCCGCTCGCCAGTATACGTCACCGTATTGCGAGGTCGTCCGCGCCAGGATCATTCTCATGGCGGCCCAAGGACTCTCCAATGACCTCATCGCCGCCCGTCTCGACACGCCCCGTCAGATCGTGAGCAAATGGCGGAAGCGATTCGCTCTCGCCCGTCTGCCTGGCCTCGAAGGTCAACCACGGGGCGGGCGCAAGGCCCGCTTTTCCCCCCAGCCTCGTCGTCCAGGTCAAAGCCCTCGCCTGTGAGTTGCCTCACCGCCGCGGATTGCCTTTGTCCAGGTTTTCCGTCGAGGACATCCGGCAAGAAGTGCTGGCCCAAGGATGGATCGCCGAGATCAGCGGAACCACCATCTGGCGCTGGCTCAACCGGGACGCACTGTGCCCGTGGCGCCATCGGACATGGATCTTTCCGCGCGATCCCCGGTTTGCCCAGAAAGCTGGGCCGATTCTGGACCTGTACCAAGGCCTCTGGGAGGGCCAACCGTTGGGACCAGGCGATTTCGTAATCTCCGCCGACGAGAAGACCAGTATCCAGGCTCGCCGGCGCATCCACGCTTCACTGCCGCCCGCCCCAGGACGCCCTACACGCGTCGAGCACGAGTACGAACGGCGGGGTGCGTGGGCCTACCTGGCTGCCTGGGACGTCCATCGCGCCAAGATCTTCGGCCGTTGCGAAGCCACCACTGGCATCGCCCCCTTCGACCGCCTGGTAGAGGACGTGATGGCCCAGGAACCCTACCGCTCGGCCCGTCGGGTCTTCTGGATCTTCGACAACGGCTCCTCTCATCGCGGCCAGAAAGCCAATCAGCGCTTGCAGTCCCGCTGGCCCTCCATCGTTCCCGTTCACACGCCGGTTCACGCCAGCTGGCTCAACCAGGTCGAGATCTATTTCTCAATCATCCAGCGCAAGGTGCTCACGCCCGGCGACTTCGCCTCCCTTGCCGACTTGGAAGCTGCCCCGCTCGCCTTCCAGTATCGCTACGAGGAATCCGCGGCTCCCTTTCGCTGGACCTTCACGCAGGCTGACCTCGCCGTCCTCATGCAACGACTCAAAGCAAGCGCTTTGCCTATCGCGGCCTGACTCCCCCGGAATACGTCACCGTAATTCCGAATGGAAGGACTAAGGACCCAGGCTGGTTTCCTACTCCATACGGCGCTACGGGAACGGCCTGTTTCCTGCCGGCGCGTCGTCGGCCATAAGGAGGTTGACGCCAAACAGCTCTATACCGGCCAATCTGTTTGGACAGCAAGTTCCAGCGTAAGCGACTCGAAATCAAACAGATTGGCCGGTTAAACTGCCTTCCGGACAGCGTCGCGGCGCCGTCCAGCCGATCCCTGTCGCCAATTCCCTTCCCGGGAGCGACTTCTCCGCAGGCCTAAATCGGAACTTGACCAGCCAAGCTCCGCGCTCCCCTTGGAAATCCGTCAGGAATCCGCCGATCATGCCCTACGCAGATTCCGCTGCGCCCGTCAGGCTAAGATCAAGCGCCGCCCCTTCGGCTCCGGGATCGGATCGCCGAACTCCTTGGCGGTGTCGATCCAGGGGCGGATTGCATCCTGTGCGCTGCCAAGCGCGGCTTCCTGCGTGACGCCGTGAGCCGTACACCCGGGAAGTTCCGGTACCTCCGCGAGGAACGCCCCGTCTTCGTCGCTCCAATAGATGATGACTTCGTATTTGATCATGGTCTGGAACCCAGCTTCGCTGTTGGCAGGGGCACTCGATTGCCGTCCATATATCCCCGTCCCACCAGCCATAGCTCCTTCACTGGACCTGCTCCCTAATCCCGGCGAACTGGCATGTGGATACGCCATGTCGACCTACGGACAGGAACCAACCGGATCTCGACGCGCCGATTCAAGGCGCTTCCGATCCTACGCGACGGCGCCAGGGAGTGCCTTCGTAATCTGCGTCCTCAAGCCGGCCCGGCTTGCGTTCGTAGAGCCGACGATGGAGGATGCCGTCCCGCTCCAAAATCCGGCCCACGAACGGTGGATGATTTACGAGCAGTTTCCGGAGGGCTTTTCGCGTGCTTCGCGGCGAAGCGCCTGGAAGCCTCCCCAACGTACGGAAAAAGCTGAAGGCTGATGGCTGTAGGCTGACGGCTGTTAGAATAGGTGTGCTTCTGGAAGCGCTCTCATATTCTCAACGCAGGAGGAGTGCCTTGTACACGGAACTGGCCGTTCTGGCCCTGGCCATCGGCGGCATGACGATAGCAAACGCGGCGACAACCAAAGCCGACTTCGGAAAAACGAAAGAAGGTACACCAGTGCAGATCTTCACCCTTACCAACGGCAAAGGCATGGAGGCGAGGATCATGACCTACGGCGGCATCGTGGTCTCGCTGAAGGCCCCGGACCGCAACGGCGCGATGAAGGACATCGTGCTCGGGCAGGACAGTCTCCAGGCCTACGAGGCAAACAACAGTCCGTTCTTCGGCGCATTGATCGGGCGCTATGGCAACCGCATCGGCCATGCCAAGTTCAGCCTCGACGGCAAAGAGTATACCCTCGAGAAGAACGACGGCGAGAACAGCCTGCACGGCGGCTTCCATGGCTTCAATACCAAGGTCTGGACGCCCCAACAGCTTCCCGATGGCGGTCTGGAACTCACCTACGTCAGCAAGGACGGCGAAGGAGGTTATCCCGGAACCCTCACGCTGGTAGTCGCCTACCACCTGACCGACAACAACGAGCTGAAGATCGATTACGCCGCCACTACCGACAAGCCCACCGTGGTCAATCCCACCAACCACTCCTACTTCAACCTCAAGGGCGCCGGCAACGGCGACATCCTCGACCACCTGGTGACGCTCTATGCCGACCGGTTCACGCCGGTGGATGCCGGCCTCATCCCCACCGGTGAACTGAAACCGGTGAAGGGCACGCCCTTCGATTTCACCAAGCCCGCCGCCATCGGCGCGCGCATCGAGCAGAACGACGAACAGCTCAAACTGGGCAAGGGCTACGACCACAACTGGGTGTTGAATTCGGGCGGCGGCAAACTGGCGCTGGCGGCGAAAGTGGAAGAGCCTACCACCGGCCGCGTCCTGGAAGTCCTCACCACCGAACCCGGCGTCCAGTTCTACACCGGCAACTTCCTGGATGCCTCCATTAAAGGCAAGGACGGCAAGGTGTACGCGCGGCGCAACGGCTTCTGTCTCGAGACCCAGCACTTCCCCGATTCTCCCAACAAGCCGAAGTTCCCCAGCACCACGCTGCGGCCGGGCCAGAAATTCCAGAGCGA